>SWCB01004402.1_pt1 | contig 25117 bp, 19 predicted proteins | sample 4692901 | NCBI WGS metagenome assembly SWCB01 (sample SAMN10267276, study PRJNA491770) | bioreactor metagenome | isolation source: DHS bioreactor inoculated with subseafloor sediment | place: Japan: off Shimokita Peninsula | collected 2006-08 | reverse complement strand
GGAGCGCTTCTGCCGCAGGTAGCGGTCATTCTCTTGCAGGCCTTGCTTGGCGCCGTCGGGCCCGTTGCGATCGGTCGTCTCGTAGCACAGAACCGCTCGGCAACCGGACCGGTCGACGCCGCGTTCGAGAATCTCAAGACTTCCCTCGATGCAAGACGGCGAGGCATGATGGTCGATGAGGGTCGTCGAGCCGCAGCGCAGCGCCGCAGCAGCCCCGAGGTAGCCGCTCCACTCGACGCTTTCGTGCGTGTGGGCACGATCCAGCCGCCACCAGAGGAAGCGCAGCGTCTCGTGGAAGTTGCCAGGTGTCTTGGGAGGGGCCGGCATGCCCACGGCGAGCGAGGCATAGAGATGGGTGTGCCCGTTCACCAGCCCCGGCATGAGCACGCAGCCCTGGCAGTCGATGACCTCATCACTCGGTTCCGGCTGCAGACTGTTGCCCACCGCCGTGATCCGGCCGCTCTCCTGGCGCAGATCGCCGCGCTCCACCCGAGGTGGGTCGAACTGCACCAAGATGGCGTTGCGAAAGAGCGTTCCCATGCGAAGCTCCACCGGGTGTCGGCCTTAGAGTGCGTCGAGCATTCCCGTGCGCTCGTTGAACGAGTCGATCATCCGGTCCCATTCCTCGACCTGGCCGAACGTGTGTTCCCAGAAACCAGGATCCCATAGTTCGTTAAGTTCTTCGACGGTGCGTTGTTGCTGCTCGACCCAGGTGAAGTATTTGAAATTGTGCAGGGCCTTACGATCCTGGTACGACAATTCACGCAGGTGGTCCGTGGCGATGCCTTGCAGGAAACGCGCCTCGTCGGCTATCACTTGCTCAGCCGTATAGGTCCCACGCTCTTCTTTAAGCTCCGTGAGCCGGCTCTGGTACAAGCCGGCGGCATCGGTAAGGCAAGTGAAGATGACATCGCGCTCGCCAAGATCGTAGTACTTGGCGGTCTTGATGCTCGCCACCAGGTTGCAGATACTGGAGATGCCAAGCAAGGGAAGCTGGCTGATGAGCGAGTCGGAGAGATGCCGACGCAGGTGCTCGTGCCCCACCGGATCGTTGAAGAGTCGCAAGAGCGACATGCAGCACTCATCGTCGATGGCGCAGACCATGTCGGTATTGCGCAGGTTATGGATCCAAGGCACGTGCTTGTCGCCGATGCCCTCGATGCGATGGCCGCCGAAGCCGAACTGGTACAGCGTCGGGCACTGCAGCGCCTCGGCGACCACGACGCGCAGGTGCGGGTGGCGTGTACGCAGGTAATCGCCCGCTGCAACGGTGCCGGCGCTACCGGTCGCGGAGACGTAGGCGGCGAAACGATTGTCGCCGGGTAGGGAATTGAAGATCTCGTCGAGCATCGAGCCGGTCAGGTGGTAATGCCAAATGGCGTTGCCGAACTCCTCGAACTGGTTGAAGATCACGCACTCCGGTCGCGTGCGGCGGATCTCCCAGCACTTGTCGTAGATTTCCTTGACGTTTGATTCGCAGCCGGGCGTGGCGATGACCTCCGCCCCGATGCTGCGCAGCCACTCGAAGCGCTCGCGGCTCATCTCCTCCGGGAGGATGGCAACGGCGGTGCAGTCGAGCAGGGCGGAGTCAAAAGCGCCGCCTCGACAGTAGTTCCCGGTGCTGGGCCAGACGGCCTTGTTCACCGTGGGATCAAACTGGCCGCTGACCAGGCGCGGGACGAGACAGCCGAAGGCTGCCCCGACCTTGTGAGCCCCCGTGGGGAAGTAGTGACCGATCAGGCCGATGATGCGGGCGGGCACGCCGGTCAGTTCAGAGGGGAACTCGATCCAGTTTCCCTGTCCAAAAAGCCCGCCGCTCTCGACCGGCTCGTTCTTCCAGGTGATGCGAAAGAGGTTGAGCGGATCCACATCCCAGAGCCCGACGGTGGCGAGCCGGTCTTTCACCTTCTGCGGGATGAGCTTCGGATCGCGCTGTTGGGCGAAGGTGGGGATCAGGATGCGCCGCTCGCGGCAGCGATCCACAGTGCGCGCCAGGACGTCTTCGTTCACGATCATTGCTGCACTCCATCGGCGGGCGGGGCCGACTTCAGGGCTGACGCCAGCGAGTCCAGGTTGGGTTGGATGCGAATGGGCTCGCCACCGGCGCGAATGGCGGAACGCGTGTCCTTCAGGCCGCTGCCGGTCATCATCGCCAGGACTCGCTCCTCGCCGCCGATGATCCCGGACTCAACCGCAGCCCGGACTCCGGCAAAGGCGGTGGCGGCGGCCGGTTCGGCGAAGAGGCCGTGTCGGCCGAGGTCGCGCATCGCTTGCAGGATGGCCTCATCCGGCACGGTCACCATCACGCCGGATGACTCGCGCAGGCTCCGCACGGCCTTGCGCCAGTTGCGCGGCACCTGCACGTTGATGCTGTCCGCCAGGGTGTTGGCGTCGGTCGGGGGCGGCAAGGCGCCGCGCTCGAAGGCATGCGCCACGGGGGCGACCGCGGCCGCCTGCACGCCGAGCAATCGGGGCAGTCGCACGAGTTCGCCCAATTCGTGCATCTGCCGCAGCCCCTTCCAGATGCCCGCGATGGTGCAGCCGTCGCCGACGCTGACCGCCACCCAATCGGGTGCCCCGCCATGCTTGGCGCACTGTTCCGCGATCTCGAGCCCGCCGGTCTTCTTTCCTTCGACGAGGAAGGGGTTGACCGCGCAGTTGCGGTTGTACCAGCCGTACTTTCCGCAGGCCTGGGAGCAGAGTTGGAATGCCTGGCCGTAGGAGCCTTGGACGGCAAAGACCGTCGCCCCGTAGACCAGCAGTTGCGCCAGCTTCGGCTCGGGGGCTGTCTGGGGAACGAAGATCACCGCGGGGAGGCCGGCGAGGGCGGCGAAGCCTGCCAGGCTGGTGGCGGCGTTGCCGGTTGAGGCGCAGGCCACAACCTCGGACTCGCGCTGCAGGGCGTCGGCGACGGCGATGGCGCTGGCGCGATCTTTGAACGAGGCGGTCAGCGTGCGACTTTCGTCCTTGAGGAGCAGTTGGGCAATTCCCAGCTCGCCAGCGAGCCGCGGCGCCTCGAGGATCGGCGTCCAGCCGACGACCCAGTCGCCGGGAATCCTCTTCTGATCCAGCGGCAGAAGTTCGCGATAACGCCAGAGCGTTCGCTCACGCTCCGACAGCGGCCAGGTGTCCCAACTGTTGCGCACTGCGCCCAGGTCGTACTCGACATCGAGGATGCCTTCCGCCGGCCCGCAACTCGGGCAGGTCATCTCGACAGTCTCCGGCCGATAGGCTCGGTCGCAGACAATGCACCGCAATTCGGTGACGAATGACGCCATGCAACTCCTCGCGAATCACTGTATCACAAGGGGCGCAGAGCCACCAGAGCCGGCGGTGGGATCGGCGCTGGGACCTCGTTGCGGAGTGGAGAGGCGTCGCCTACGATTCCCCGGGCTTGATATGGGACCGAGATATGGTTGACTTCCATTGCGCGCCGTTTGCACACTTGATCGACCGGATGCGCCTGGAGTTCGTGAGGCAGCAGAGCATCTTCGATCTGCCCAGCAGCAAGTGGTATGCACCCGCCCTCGATGACAATGCCGTGGATCTTTCGGTGGACTTCCATGGCCGGCGCGCGGCGAACCCCGTGGGACCAGCAGCCGGCCCGCACACGCAGATGGCGCAGAACCTGGTGCTTTGCTGGCTGGCCGGCTCGCGCATCATCGAGCTGAAGACGGTGCAGGTGAACGATCGGTTGACGATTCCTCGGCCCTGCATCGATGTCGCCAACGTGGGCTACAACATCGAGTGGTCACAGGAGCTTCGCATTGAAGAGTCGCTGGACCAATACGTCCAAGGGGCGATGTTGATCCACATGCTGCGGCAAGCGCCGGAGGTGTTTGGCGGCGTCTTCACCGGCCATGACCTGGAGTCCCATGACTGGGATTTAGTCTTCGACATGTCGGTGGGCTACGACCTGGCCGGCATCCGCTCTAAGCCGGTGGTTCGGTTCCTTGAAGGGCTCAAGGACGCGAGCGCGAGCGTTGAGCGCCTGCGTGCTGCCCTCCCGGCCCGGTTGGGGAAGTTGCGCGACCTGGACTATCCCACTTGCGTGAGCCGGAGTGTGACGCTCTCGACGTTTCACGGCTGCCCCGCGGACGAGATCGAGCGAATCTGCGAGTTTCTTCTGCTCGGAATCGGGGTGAACGTCATCGTGAAGATGAACCCACCCATGCTCGGTAAGGAGAAGCTGGAGCATCTCCTGCACGATGTTCTTGGCTACAAAGAGCTTGCAGTGCCCGATTCGGCGTACGCGGAGGGGTTGCAGTTTGATGAGTCGATAGAGGTGTGTCGTCGCTTGGCGAGTGTGGCGGCCGGCTGCGGGCGGAGCTTGGGTGCGAAATTCTGCAACACTCTGGAGGTCGTGAATCATCGCGAGGTCTTCCCGGCGGACGCGGCGACAATGTACCTCTCGGGTCCGCCGCTGCACGTCTTGACCATGAGCCTCGTGGACGCATTTCGCCAGGCGATCGGCCCCGAGATGCCGATCTCGTTCTCCGCCGGCGTTGATCGCCGGAACTTCGCGGATGTGGTGGCCTGCGGCTTCGTACCGGTGACGACCTGCACCGACCTGCTCCGGCCCGGTGGCTACGGGCGTTTGCCAAAGTATCTGGGCGAGCTTGAGGCCACCATGAGGCAGTTGGGAACGCGGACAATCGATGAGTATCTCCTGGAAGCCAGGGGCCAGCGCCAGCACGCCGGGGGTGATGCGAAGCAGGCGGGCCTGCTGAACACCTCGCTCATCGCGGCGGAGGCCCGCGCCAACGAACGGTATCACGCGACCCGGAACCGCGTCGGGCCAAAGAAGATCGACTCGCATCTCACCGTCTTTGACTGCCTCAGTTGCGACAAGTGCATTCCTGTGTGCCCGAACGACGCGAACTTCGTTTACGAGGTCGAGCCGGTCGACATCACCTACCGTGACCTGATCGTCAACCCGGATGGCTCTGTGGCGGAGGCGACGGAAACCCGACGGCTGACGGTGGAGCAGGCGCACCAGATCGCCAACTTCGCCGACTTCTGCAACCACTGTGGCCACTGCGACACCTTCTGTCCGGAATACGACGGGCCCTACATCGAGAAGCCGAGTTTCTTCGGGAGCCTGGAGTCGTTTGAGGCAGCAGCGCCGCACGACGGGTTCGTACTGACGGAGGAGGCGGGCGGCCTCACACTTCGAGGTCGGGTGCGGGGAGCGGCTTACCGGCTGGTGGAGATGCCGGGTGGCGGACACCGATTCGCCGATGCCGTGGTGGAGTTGATCCTGGGCGCGTCGACGCCTCCCGCGCTGGCTGCCGGGGCAACACCGCCGGGGCAACCGCATCGAGTGGACATCGCGCTCTGTCACATGCTGATCGTTCTCCTGAGGGGGATAACCAGCGAGTCACGAGTGCACCAGGTGAACTCGCCGTTTCTCGCCGAACGGACACCGCCGGCGACGCGAGAGTAAGCCAATGCCTCCCTTGTGCGTTGCAAAAGACCCCACCACAGCCGAGAATGGACGCGCAGAAACAGCCGGCATGTGGTCGGCGAGTTTCACTTGGAGTTGCCTCCCGTGGATCGCGTCGAAGGACTTCGAAAGCTCAGCGGACGCGAACTGTACGTTGATGACCTGCAGGTGAAGGATTGTCTGTGGGGCGCGACGGTGCGAAGCCAAAACGCACGCGGCAGGATCACCTCGATCGAGTTTGGCGCCTCAGTCGACTGGTCCGAATTCGTCATCGTCGATCATCACGACATCCCCGGTCCCAACGAAGTCGCTTCGATTGAGCGAGACCAGCCGGTGCTCGCGGCGGACGAAGTTCGGCATGTCGGCGAACCGGTCGTGTTGCTGGCGCATCCATCACGCGAGATGGTCAGGCGGGCGGCGCGCGAGGTGCAGGTCCACGTTGAGCCGCGCCCGGCCGTTCTTGACTATCGACTCGAACCGACGCCGGAGCAGATCCAGTTCGGCGATGACAACCTGCTGCGCCAACTTCGCATCGAGAAGGGGGATGTTGAGGCGGCCCTGGCAGAGGCAGCGCAGGTGGTGGAGGGTGTCTACGAGACCGGCGCCCAGGAGCACGTCTACATCGAGACCCAAGGCATGCTGGCGTCGGTCGACAATGGCGTGCTCACTGTTCGGGGGTCCATGCAGTGCCCGTACTACGTGCTCAGCGCGCTTATGCACGCCCTGAACCGCGGGCAGGAACGCACCCGCGTCGTGCAGTCGCCGACCGGTGGCGGCTTCGGGGGCAAGGAGGACTACCCTTCCGTCATTGCCCTGCATGCGGCCCTCCTGGCGCTCAAGGCGAAGCGTCCGGTCAAGCTCATCTACGATCGCGGTGAAGACATGCTGGCGACCACGAAGCGGCATCCTTCGCGCGTCCGGCATCGGACGGGGCTGGATGCTGAGGGCCGACTTGTCGCCCAGGACATCGAGGTGCTGCTCGACGGCGGCGCGTATGTGACGCTGTCGCCGGTCGTCTTGAGTCGCGCCATCATTCACGCGGCCGGGCCGTACCACTGCCCAAACGTTCGTATCCGCGGCGCTGTTCGCCTCAGCAATCTTGTGCCCTTCGGCGCTTTTCGCGGCTTCGGCGCTCCACAGACGCAGTTCGCCAACGAGCGGCACCTGGATGTCGTCGCTGGGGCCATCGGTATGGACCCGATCGATCTCCGCCGGCGCAACTTGATTCAGGAGGGACAGGCCACCGCGACGGGGCAGGTGATCGCGGATGGGGCCGATCGCCAGCGGGTCATCGACCGCGCGCTTGTCTTGGCGGACTATCAGGAGAAGAAGCAAGAGCATCGCCGGTTCAACGCCGAGCATTCATACTTGCGCCGGGGTATCGGGCTGGCCTCGTTCTACCACGGGGCCGGCTTCACGGGCAGCGGCGAGGTGCACCTCGCCTCCAAGCTGCACCTGGCGGGGCTCCCGGATGGAACCGTGGAGATTCGAAGTGCTGCCGCCGAGATGGGGCAGGGCGTGCTCACCGTGCATACGAAGCTCGCCTGCGATCGACTTGGCGTGGGGCCGGAGTGCGTTCGGATCGCCGAGCCCGACACCGCGCGGGTGCCGGACAGCGGGCCCACCGTGGCCTCGCGCTCGGCGATGATCGTTGGGCGATTGATCGAGGATGCTTGCGACGATCTGCGGCGGCGCCTTGGCGTCGAGGCGGAGACAATCGGCGAGCCGTTCCGCGACACACTGCGGGCGTGGCATCGGCAGCATCCCGGCGAGGAGTTGCTCGGTGTGGCGAAGTACCGTCGGCCAGCGGGATTGGTGTGGGATGATCAGGCGTACCAGGGCGATGCCTACGGCGCCTTCGCCTGGTCGGTGAATGTCGCCGAGGTGGAAGTGGACCTGCGCACCTTCACGACGCGGGTGATCGACTTCGTGGCGGTGCAGGAAGTGGGCAAGGTGCTAAACGAGACGATCGCCCGCGGCCAGATCCAGGGAGGCGTCGTGCAGGGGATCGGCTGGGCCCTGCTGGAAGAGTGCACCTGGTCCGAAGGACGCTTCGTCAACGGCCAACTGACGAATTACATCCTTCCCACCAGTGCCGACACCTGCCCGATTCGTGTGGAGTTTCACGAGTCGGCGTACGAACACGGGCCGCAGGGCGCCAAGGGGATCGGGGAGCTACCGATCAACGGGCCGGCTCCTGCCATCGCCAACGCGGTGGCGGATGCGACCGGCGCGAATCCGACGACGATCCCACTCACGCCCGAGCGACTGATGGAGTTGCTATTGCATGCCGACGCCTGCTGACGATTCCATGTTGGAGATCGAGTTCACGCTCAACGGCGAGAAGCAGCGCCTGCAGGTCTCCCCGCGCGAACGACTACTGGATACGCTGCGTACGCGGCTGGGGCTCACCGGCGCAAAGGAGGGGTGTGGCGAGGGGGAGTGCGGCTCCTGCACGGTTCTCTTCGATGGCTTGCCTGTCAACGCCTGTCTCGTACCCACCTTCCAGGTTCGCGGCTCTTGTGTCGACACCGTGGAGTCGGTGCCGGCGGAGCCACTCCTGCCCATGTTGCGCAGTGGGGCGACGCAATGCGGCGCCTGCACGCCCGGCGTCGTCTTGACGGCGCGCTGGCTGCGCGAGAACCCGGGAGTGCTGGCAACGCACGACCTCGCCGAGCTGATGGCCGGCAACCTGTGTCGCTGCACGGGATACGACGGGATCCTGGAGGGGGTTCGCGATTCACTCAAGCCGACGGAGACGCCTTAGATGCGGCTGCTCATGCCCACGACAATCGATGAGGCGTGTGCCCTGCTCGCGGAGCATCGCGACGCCGTCCCCATCGCGGGCGGGACGGACCTCATGGTGCACTGGCCGGACCGCTTCGAGGAACAGGAGCGAACCTACCTTGATCTCTCCAAGCTGGCCGGGCAGCGGGCGATTCGTTGGACCGACCAGGAACTGGTCCTGGGGGCGCTGACGACCTATTGGGATGTCATTACCAATGTAACGGTCGTGGAGCGGTTCCCCATCCTGGCCCAGGCGGCGCGCAGCGTCGGCGCCATCCAGATCCAGGCGCGCGGCACTTGGGCCGGCAACATCATGAACGCCTCGCCGGCGGCGGACGGCGTCGCCGTACTTATGGCCTGCGATGCCGTCGTGCGCCTGCAATCGGTTGACGGCATCGAGGACATTCCGCTGGCCAAGTTCTACCTCGGTTACAAACAAATGCGGCGGCGACCCGAGCAACTCCTGACCGAGATACACCTGCCGAGGCGGGCTTATGCCTTCCATGAGTTTCACAAGGTCGGGGCGCGCCGAGCCCAGGCGATCAGCAAGGTCGGGCTTGCCTTGTCCCGCAGCGGCGATGACTGGCGCGTGGTGGCGAACAGCATGGCCCCGACCGTTTGCCGCTGCCCGGCGCTGGAGGGCTGTCTTCAGGAGCAAAGACCGATCCGGGCGGCTGCAGATCTGCTGGGGGCGATCGACCAAGATGTGTCGCCCATTGACGATGTGCGCTCTACCGCCACCTATCGCCGAACGGTCATGAGTCGGCTCATGTACCACGCGCTGCGAGAAGAGTGTGACTGGATCGGATAGGCATCAACGCGGCGCACCTCGTGGTTCACTCTCGCGAAGTCCTGCGAGCGGGAAGTTCGCCCAACTGCACCGCGTTGACCGGCGGCAGACTTGGTTCCTGTTCCCAGGAGGCGGTCTCGTATGAATGCACGATCTCCCCGTCCTCTGCGTTGATGATCCAGTTGAAGCCTGCGGAGGATGGAGTCGTTGTGATGATGGAGGCTTGCACCTCGTGCATGGCGTCATGGCCTTTGTTGGGGGACTCGATGATCTCGCATCGGCCTCCAGCCATGAAATCAGAAACGCTTGAGGGCAGCAGGCAGTGGTACCATGCCGCCTCGGTTGTCCCATCGAAGCCGGGCCAGGAGAGCACGTCGATACGCTCCTGCACCTGAGGCTTCACGGCGAAGAACACGGTTGGATAGATGGCGGTCCGAGCCTTCTCTTCGCCCCGGCGCTCGTCCCAGCGTCCATCGCTGTTCTTCCCTGCCGCCACGAGCATTCGCGAGCCAGGCACCCAGTGCAGGTCGCTGAGGTGCCCGTCGTTCCAGACTTCGTAGAGCACCTCGCCGGCCAGATCGTAGACTCGAATCACCGAGGCGGAGTAGGGGGAGTGTCGGCTGCTGGTGATGATCTCGAGCCCGGGGCGTTCTGGGAAGACATCCTCGAGGAAGAGATGCTTGAGGACAAAGGCATCACGTTCGGTGGGTTTGAGAAGCGTGTACTCGAGCAGATCAGGCAGGTGAATAGTGTCGGCGCTTGACCACGCAGGTTCGTCGAAGTCGTCGAGTTCGAAGCAGACCACCTCGCCGAAGAGATCGATATTGTGGCCCCCCTCGCTGAGTCCAAGCAAGAGAACTCGACCGCCGCCCAGCTTGGGATGGCGCCTGACGATCTCTGCGAAGACGATGCGGTTCGGCATGCGAGCATCCCAGACGTGAAGCTCTTTGCCAGCAACAGAGAGAACCCGGACGGAGGAGCCATCGAAAGAGATGGAGGCTTCCGCCGGCAGGCTCATGAGTCTCCAGGAGGTAAGTGCCGCACTACCGATGAGCGAAGCAGCAATGAGGAGACCGATCGATGCAGGCACCAGGACTGGGTGCCGCGCCGACCAACCCACAGCACTGCGCCAGAGGCTTCGTCCGCGCGCCAGGACCGGCTCACCCCTCTGCCAGCGCCGTAGATCCTCCGCGAATTCCCGGGCCGAGCCGTAGCGCTCGCGCGCCTGGTGCGAAACGGCCTTCAGCAGCACCGCCGCCAGCGCCCGCGGAAACGATCGCTCGAGTTCCCGTGGGTCGCGAGGCGTCTCCTGCGAGACGCGACGGATGGACTCCGCGATGGTGTCTGCCATCTCGTGTGGCGTGTCGCCAAGGAGGATCATGTACGCCGTGGCGCCCAGGCCGTACACATCACTCCGTGTGGAGATCGCTCCACGCCGGCCGTCCGCCTGCTCTGGGGCCATGAAGGCCGGACTACCCAATGGGACTCCATCCTCGACGAGCGTCTCCGTCACGTCATCGGTGAGCAGAGATGCCACCCCCAGGTCAATGATCACCACTTGCCCCAACGGATTGACCAGAATATTGCTCGGCTTGATGTCTCGATGAATGACGCCGTATTCGTGCAGGCTTTGCACCGCCTCCGCCGTGGCAATGAGCAATTCCACCCGCTCGCTGAGTCCGAGATCGTTCTCCGCGCAATGCAATGCCAAATCCAGGCCAGAGACAAAGTCGGTCACGAAGTACAAGCGGTCGTTGTGGACGCCGTAGTCGAGCACGGCAGGCACCGCGGGCAAGCGAAGCTGTGAGAGCACGTGCAATTCACGCCAGGCTCGACCGGAGCGCTGGTCATTCGCGAAGCGCCGCCGCAGCGCCTTGATGGCGACGGGACGATCAGAGCCCTGACGGTGGCCCCGATACACACAGCCGCTGCCCCCCTCGCCGATGAGCTTGTCAATACGATATCCCGGAAGAGTTGGCATCGGCTCGACACCAACGCACTCCTGCTCCTCCTCGTCAAGCGCCGCCATGATGCGGGAGGCCGAGTCGGAGTCGAGCCCGTCCTCCCAATTCGCCTGCGAGTGGCCGTCATCGGTCGTCACGAGCTCGCCTCCTAGCCAAGAAGCACACGGATCCCTTATCTACAGGATACGAAGAAATCCGGCCCATATAGGTTGAGGAGTCCGGTCTTGCCTCAACCACCCAATTCGGTGTACGCTTGAGCCGTCACCAGTGGAGGATGCGGGCGCATGAGGGGCCGAGCGGGCGGACAACCTTCGTTTCAAACAACTTCCTGGACGCTGCTGGAGGGGCTGCACGCCGACGATGAGCAGGACCGCCAAGCGTCGCTGGAGTTGCTGGCGCAGGTGTACTGGCCGCCCATCTACTCCTACATTCGCCGATACGGTCGATCACCCGAGGAGGCGGCGGATCTCACGCAAGGCTTCTTCAGCGATGTGATCATGAATCGGCGCTTGTTCGCCCTGGCTGACCAGGATCGTGGGCGACTCCGCGATCTGATCCGTCGCGCTCTCGGTCGCTACCTCATCGATGCCCATCGGGCCCTGCGAGTGCCCAAGACCGGAAGGCTGGTTCCCCTTGGCGGGCAAGAGCGAGAGGAGCGCCTGCTCGCCCGTGATGATTCGCAGGATCACAACCAGGCATTCGATCGTCGCTGGGCGCTGCTGCTCCTGCAGGAGGCGATCCGCCGCACCGAGGCGCACTTCCGTGCGGCGGGCAAGGAAGGCCACTGGCGGGCGTTCGAGGAGCGCGTGCTCCAGCCGGCGATCCACCTGTCCCAGTCACCGCCGCTTGCCGATCTCGCCCACGCACATGACTTCGCATCACCCGCCGATGTGTCCGCGGCCCTGCAAGTCGTCAAGAAGCGACTCAAAGCGATCCTGCAACAGGTGTCGGCCGAGACCGGCGCGGACGAGGACTCGCTCCCTGGTGAGGTCTGACTCCCGCCTGAGGCTTCGTTCTGCGCCACAGGGCCGCGCTCCTGTGACGGTTTCGCTGAGGTGGCCCGCCTGGGAAGCCCGACAAGTCACGACGGTGAGGGAGTGGTTCTCTCGAGGCCTTCCGGTTGTTCAATCGCATGGCGAATCACCGTGTTGGTGATACTGGGCGAGTCCCGGCGGCTGTGTTGGCGCCACTCGCAGCAGGTGCTGAGCGGGCCGACGTTGGCGTAAGCAGCGCAGGATTGCGATAGGCGTGCGCGCCCCGCCCACCGGGCGCAAGAGGCGGCGTTATGGTCATCAACTCCGCCGCCTTGGCGTCGATCTCCGCAAGGGTGAAGCGAGCGCTGAGGATGTACGGCTGCTGACCCTTGTCCCAATGGCCGTAGGTCGTGGCGACGATCGTGCCGTCGGGGAGCACCTCGACGCCTGGGTAGGTCGTGTCCGCGCCCTTGGTGTTGTCCTTGAGCCGCAGGCGGTACTGGCCCGGGCGACCATGGCGAATGTCATCCCAGGTGCCGACCCAGCCGACCCAATCACCCCAGGTCGGGCTGCCCTGGGCCATGTCGCGGAAGCTGACAAAGAGCCGCCCGTCCGGAGCGTAGACGCCGGTGTGGCGATCACCCGTCAAACTGGCGGGAAGTTCGCGCGGCGTTGTCCACGTCTCGCCCTCGTCCTCGGAGAAGATCACATGGCTGTTTCGAGTGCGGGTGTTCTCGCGCAGCAGGACCGCCAACTTCTTTCTATCCGGCGAGCGGAAACAGCCAGGTTCGCAGAGATGCATGTCCTTGCCTGACCAGACGACTTCGGGATCGGTCCACGTCAGGCCGCCGTCGTGGCTGAACGTCTTGTACAGCGTGAACATGGGCGGCGAAGCGCGACGATTCGTGTTGGTGAAGAATCGGCCATCATCATGGAACATCGCCAGGTACGAACCATCGCGCAAGCGCTCCACGAAGCCCATCACCACGATGCCGCCCCAATCGCCCACCGGCTCGAGTTCGGACCAGGTCTCCCCATCATCCTCACTGACCGCCAAACGAGCAGGGTAGAGACCGGACCAGAGAATAAGCCTTCTCTTGCCGGTCTTGGGATCGATGACTCGGTGGATGGTGGGCACCTCCCGACTCGTCTCCCAGGACTCGGGCGTGGGTAAGCGCTCAGACCAGGTCAATCCGCCATCGGTCGACTTCTTGAAGACAATCGCGCCCCGGCCGTGCCCCTTGGGGTAGACCGCCAGGATGGTCTTGCCATCCTCAAGCAGGACGGACGAGACGTGGCCCAGGTACTGCCCGGCTTCGCGGTCCACCACGATGTGGCGGCCCTCATCGTCGTTCAAGTCGATCAGTGGAATCCCAAAGAACGGTGCTGGCGCGGTTTCCGCCTCCGGTCCGGGCTCGGCGCTGGCGGGCGCGGCGGCCAGCCAGGTGCTGATGAGGAGGGCAGTCAGAAGATGGTTGGTGAGCGGGGATGGCATGGAAGGAATCCCTTGTCATGAGGATTGTGGTGCAAAGGCGCGGGTGAGGAAGCGACTCCAGTTCCTGGACTGGAATCCGGCGACCTCGTCGGTAGTCCAGCCCCGGCTCGCCAGTTCCGCGGCGATGGCGTCAAGATGAGTGGGGTGCTCAATTGCCTGGGGCAGATCCGCCGGGCCGAACCCGCCATCCATGTCGCTGCCCAGGGCCACAGCATCATGCCGACCCAGCAACTCGACGACGTGCTGCAGGTGGGCGGCGCAGTCGGCGACCGTTGCGTGCCGACCCTCTGCGAGGAACTTGCGATACAGGTTGAGCCCGATGATGCCGCCCCGGTCCGCGACCATGCGAATCTGAGTGTCGGTCAGGTGCCGCTCATTCTCCGTCAGCAGGGCTCGGCAGTTCGAATGGGTGGCGACGATCGGCCCCTGGGCATACGCGAGGACGTCGGCGAGGGCGGCGTCGTTGAGATGGGAGGCGTCGTGCACCATGCCCAGTTCATCCAGGGCGGCGATCAACTCCCGACCGGCCCCGGTGACCCCGCCGCCAGACTCGCTGTTGCCGCTGGCGTAGCGAGTGCCCGCCGCCCAGGTCAGGCCGACCAGGCGCAGGCCCCGGTCGTGCCAGGCCCGGGCGTGGACCGGCGAGCGGATCGGGTCCGCCCCCTCCATCAGCAGCACGATTTTCGGCAGCGGCCCCTCGTCCGCATTGAGGTCGCCGGTGTGGCGCACGATGGACAGTTCGCCCTCCGCCTCCAGCCGCTCGTAGATCTCCACCTGCTCGAACCCGGCCCGCTCAGCGCCGTCGAGGTCGTCGGGACCGTCGTACCCCGCGGGTTCACCGGCTTTGGGGTGGGTGAAGATGGTGGCGAAGGCGAGCGTCACACCTGCCTGGCGGAGGGCCGGCAAGCTAACGCAGCGCGCAAGATTGTCATCCGCCTCGCGCCGCAGGTCGTGTCCCAGGAGCGCCAAGCAAGCGAGGTCCAGGTGGCCGTCGATCCAGCGATGTTCCATGCCAGTATCGTACAGCCGCCACGCGCGCCGAGTTCTGTCTAGCGGCGTGGGCTTGCCCTGCGTTCACCCGCAGTTGTAGTCGGCGAGGAGAATGCCGAGATCCGCCTGGTCGGTGGTGCCGTCGCCGTTCAGGTCGCCGCCGGCGTCGACGCCGTAGGAAGCGAGCAGAATGCCAAGGTCGGCCTGATCCGTGTCGCCGTCGCCGTCCAGGTCCGCGGCGCAGGCCGAGTTGAGCACGGTTAGCACCACGTTGTACTCACCGAAGCCGAACTCAACCTCACCAGAGAAGCCGTCCGACCAGGCTCCGCCTTGAACGTTGGCGCGCAAGCGGTACTCACCTGCGTAGAGGAATTCCCTGTGGGTGACGTCCAGTGTCGAGTTGGGAGCGGTTACGTGCTCAGCCTGAACGGGGACGGGGCCGTCGACGGTCTCCTCCCAGAGTTGCACGGAGCCCAGCACGTTTTCCCGAACGGAGATGTAGATATCCAACTCGACTTCCGTGTCCTCACTGAGGACGAACGAGACTTCCATCCAATTGGAGGTCAGGCCGCTGCTCACGGTGGTGTAGTCGCTCGCATCGGCGTTGGCGAAAATGTTGCCTTGTGCCCTGATCTGGTCGAGGAGGATCTCTGAGATCTGTGTGCTGGTGGCGGAAGCGAAGGCCCCGGTGACAGAGGCCCCGGCAGCCCGGTAGGTGTCAAAGGGCCCGTAGTCGGCCGCCTCCTCCCGGAAGCGCTCCTCGTCCGACTCGTCGAGGTCGCTGTTAAAGGCATTGGCCTGACCGTTGATGAAACGGCTCTGCCAGACTGGGGTCAATTGGGCGGGGCCGGCCAGGCACGGAGCCGCCACCAGCAGGGCGCCCAGCACCCCAGTGATCTTCGCAGTCGTTCCCATGTCGCTCTCCTTGGTATGGGGTCACTCACCAGGGAGAGTCTACGACGGTGCAGAATCGATACATAGAAAAACAAGTATTGTTTCTACAAAGGGATATTGCGATCAGTTATGCGGTTGCTCTCCGTGCCGTGGGATGGCGCTGAGCTCCAGCCGCGCCTCCGCCTCGGGCTCCGTCCAGGTGATCGTCACCTGCTTCTTCCCCCAGCGCCGGGCGGCCCGCACATCGAGTCCCATGTAGAGGTCGATGCGCTTCTGCCAGCGCTTGCCCATCTTGTCGAGCACCACGAACTCACCCTCGATGCCGTCGATGCGCACCGTGGCGCCGCGGGTCAGGCCCATCTCAAGGAGATCCCGCGAGACGGCAATCACCCGCATGTCAGGCTCCAGCCGATCGCCCCAGGCCGCGATGAAGGGGGTGTCGTCCGTCTGGTCCGGCACCGAGTTGTACGCCGTCGCCGTCACCTCCAACGATCGCGGCTCCGGCTGAATGGGCGGCGGCGTGGTCGGCCGCAAGTCCGTCAAGGCGGTGCAGGAGGAGAGCTCGACTCCCAGGATCAGAGCCAACAGATGGAGAAGAGCGATGCGCATGCGCGGTCTCCGGCGTGTGTCGATCGGGTGGGGCTGGCTCATACTTCAACAGACGCCCGGAACCCGGGCTGCATTCCAAAACGAGTGCTCCATCGGCAAGTCGCGATGGACCTGAGCAGAGCGACAGCAATCCGGTCGCTTCGGCAGGGAGTCTGTAAGCTGATTCCGAAACCACCGCTGAGTCTTGCGGCTGGTGCCGTGCGTTCTGCCCCCCCAAGACCAATATGATCGAATCCACCCATCTCCATCGATCGTTTCGAGACCGGCGCAGGCAGCTCCTCGCCGCGGCGTTGGGGGCGTCGATCCTCGGCGGCTGCACCGCCGAATCCACCCGGCAGCCGCCGGGCCGCGACAGCCAGCCCAACGTCCTGCTCATCATGGCGGACGATCTCGGCGTCGAGGGACTCCGTTGCTACGGCAGCGACAGCTACCAGACCCCGCACCTCGACGCCCTCGCCGCTTCCGGCGTGCGCTTCACCAATTGCTATTCCCAGCCCCTTTGCACGCCCAGCCGCGTCAAGATCATGACCGGCAAGAGCAACCTGCGGAATTACACGCACTTCGGCATCCTCGACCCGCAGGAGATCACCTTTGCCCACACGATGACGCGGGCGGGGTACGCCACCGCCGTCGCCGGCAAATGGCAGCTTCACGGCACGGACGAATACGGCCCCCTGGAAGGCCGAGGCGCCCACCCCATCCGGGCCGGCTTTGGCGAGTACTGCCTGTGGCAGGTGGCCCGGCGCGGTCCGCGCTACCACGATCCGCTCATCGAGCAGAACGGGCATCAGCTCTTCGATTTGCGTGGCGACTACGGCCCCAGTGTCTTCACCGAATTCCTCGCCGACTTCATGGCCAGGCACCGCGATCGACCGTTCCTGGCCTACTACCCCATGGCCCTGGTGCACAACCCCTTTGTTCCCACTCCCTTGAGTGCGGACCGGGGCAGCAAAGATCGCCAGCAGAACTTCGCCGACATGGTGACCTACATGGACCGCTGCGTGGGCCGGCTGGTCGCGGAACTCGAGCGCCTGGGCCTGCGCGACAACACCATCATCATCTTCACCACGGACAACGGCACCAACCGCCAGATTGTCTCATCGCTGAACGGCGAGGAGATCGTCGGAGGCAAGGGGCTGCCCACCAACGCCGGGACGCACGTGCCGCTCATCGTGAACTGGCCACGGAGGGGGGCATCGGGTGTGGTCTGCGAGGACCTGGTCGACTTCACGGATTTCCTGCCCACGCTGGCGGAGGCGGCTCAGCTCGAGCCGGGCAAACTGCCCCTGACCCTGGATGGGCGGAGTTTCCTGCCGCAGGTGCGGGGGAAGCCCGGGCTGCCGCGGCGGTGGCTCTTCTGCGACTATGACCCGCGCTGGGGGCGACACCAGCCGGCCCGCTTCGTGCGCGACCAACGCTGGAAGCTCTATAGCGACGGTCGGCTCTTTGATCTCGACGTGGATCCCGAGGAGGCCGACCCGGTCGCGCTGGACCAGGGCGACGAGGCAGCCCAGCGAGCCCGAAAGAAGCTGCAGCGAGTGCTGGATCGCTATGCCAGGATCGAAGACGGCGGCTGAATCCTGGGGCTGTCTGGCGGCAGCGGCAGGGCCGGGCAGGTCGCCGATCCCGCCGGTACAGTGGCGGCATGGACCCCGTGCATCGCATCCTCGACGCCAACCAGAACCGGGCCCGGGAGGCCCTGCGGGTGATGGAAGAGGCGGCCCGCTTCGCCCTCGATGACCAGGAGTTGACCGAGCGGCTCAAGCGAATGCGGCACGACCTGCGGGCCGCCCTGGAAGCCATGCCGGGCGTCGCCGAGGCGGCGATCGTCTCGCGTGACACGGCAGGCGATGTGGGAACGGCGGTCAGCACCAGCGCCGAGGGCGCGCGGGCCGATCTGCGGCAGGTTGCCATCGCCGCGGGCAAGCGGTTGAGCGAAGCCCTGCGGGCCATTGAAGAATACGGCAAGACCGTCTCCCCTCGGGCGGCGGCCCAGGTCGAGGCGGTCCGCTACCGGGGCTACGACGTGGAGCGCGACCTGACGATTCGGCTCGGTGCAGGCGAACGGCCCCAATGGACCGTCTGCGTGCTGCTCACAGAGGCCTTGTGCAAGCGACCCTGGCGTGAGGTGGCGGAGGCGGCCCTGGAGGGCGGGGCGGATTGTCTGCAGCTTCGCGAGAAGGAGCTTGGGGGCAAGGAGTTGCTCACCCGGGCGAAGTGGCTCGCCGACACCTGCCATGCTCGCGAGGCGGCCCTGGTCATCAACGATCGGCCGGATGTGGCGCTCCTGAGCGGTGCGGACGGCGTGCATCTCGGGCAGGGCGACCTGCCGGCCGGCGAGGTGCGGGCGCTGACGTTTGGTCGATGCCTGCTCGGCGTGAGCACTGCCAACGTCGAGATGGCCGAACGCGCCATCGCGGCCGGGGCGGACTATTGCGGCGTGGGACCGATGTTTCCCAGCACGACCAAAGAGAAGAAGACCATCGTCGGACCGACCTACCTGCGGCAATACGTCGAACGCTTCCCCCATGTCCCGCACCTGGCGATCAGCGGCATCAACCCCCACAACGTCGCCGAGCTGTGTGCGATCGGCGTACGCGGCGTGGCGGTGAGCGGCATCGTCTGCGCCGCCGACGAGCCCGGCGAGGTGGTGCGGACCCTGCGGGAAGCCATCGATCGCGCCCATCCGGACGAAGCGGGCTAAGCTTCCGGCGAGAATCACCCTGCGGAGAATCCCATGGCACTCAGCTACCGCGAAACAACCCTGGACAACGGCCTGCGCATCGTGGCGGAGACGGATCCCGACGCCCACACCGCTGCGGTCGGGTTCTTCGTCAAGACCGGTACACGCGACGAGGCGGCCCAGCTCATGGGCGTCTCGCACTACCTCGAGCACATGATGTTCAAGGGGACCGAGCGGCGGACGGCTGACGATGTCAATCGGGAATTCGACGAGATCGGAGCCAACCACAACGCCTTCACGACGAACGAGTTGACCGCGTTCTACGCCCACGTCCTGCCGGAGCACCTGACGCAGTCCACGGACATCCTGGCGGACATTCTGCGGCCCTCCCTGCGTGACAGTGACTTCAACGATGAGAAGGGAGTCATTCTCGAAGAGATCGCCATGTACCGCGACCAACCCTTTTGGGTTGTCTACGAAGCGGCCATGGAGCGGTACTACGGCAGCCACCCGCTCTCCTACCGCGTGCTGGGCACCGACGAGACGATCAAGGCGATGACCAGCAAGCAGATGCGCGGCTACTTCCAGGAACGCTACAGCGCCGACAACAGCGTCGTCGCCCTGGCTGGGAATCTCGACTTCGATCGGCTCGTCGAGGAGATCGCCAAGCGCTGTTCGCATTGGCAGCGGACCGGTGCGGATCGGCAAGCGCCCGCGCCGGCGCGGCAAGGGGGGGTGCACACGATCGAGGATCCCCGTCTGAACCGCGCCTATATGCTGGCCCTGGCGCCCGCGCCGGCGGCCACCGACGATCGGCGCTACGCCGCCACTTTGCTGGCGCGCCTGCTCGGCGAGACGGACGGCTCGCGACTGTATTGGGCCCTGGTGGAGACCGGCCTGGCGGAGGCGGCGGAAGCGCACTACGAACCGCGCGATGGCACCGGCGACCACCTCGTCTTCGCCGCCACCACGCCCCAGAGCGCAGATGAGGTCTGGGGAGTCGTCGAGCGCGAGATCGAGCAACTGGTCGATTCGATCACGGAAAGCGACCTGGCGCGCCTGAAGAACAAGGTGCTCACCGCCGTCACGCTGCAGAGCGAGAGGCCGGCTGGGCGCATGCAGCGTCTGGGGCGCTGGTTCTGCTACTTCGATGAGTACGCCTCGCTTGAGTCGGAGTTAGCGAAGATCGAATCCGTGACGATCGAGGATCTGCGGGCGGTGTACGAGGCGTTTCCATACCAGCCACGCACCGTGGTCAAGCTCGTGCCGGGATCGTAGGAGGCTCGCATGAAAACGGTCGGCATCATCGGCCTGGGCTACGTCGGGTTGCCGCTCTGCGTGTACATGCACCGGGCGGGGCATCGCGTCATTGGCTTTGACGTCGATTCCACCAAGATCGAGAAGCTGCGGGCCGGGCGTTGCTACCTGGGACACCTGGAAAAGCGCTTCGGCGAGGGATTCGTGGGCGCCTTGATGGAGTCCGGGCGCTTCGAGCCGACGACCGATCTGGATCGCTACCGCGACTGCGAGGCGCTCCTCATTTGCGTGCCCACACCCCTGACCGCCGAGCGCCGACCGGAATTGCGGTACGTGATTGACACGACGCGCGGCATCACCGAGCGTCTGGGCGCCCACGCGGCTCCGCCGCTCATTGTGCTGGAGTCGACCACCTATCCGGGGACGACGCGGCAGGTGCTCAAGCCAATCCTTGACGAGGCGGGCTCGTCGTACTTGCTTGCCTTCAGCCCCGAGCGCGAAGATCCAGGTGGCCCTTGGGAGGCGGAGCGCATCCCCAAGCTGGTCGGAGGCGTGGATGTCGCCTCGCGCGAGGCGGCGGCGCGACTCTATGACACCGCTTTCGAGACGGTCGTGCCGGTGGGGAGCGAAGATGGCGGAGCGGAGGTGGCGGAGGCGGCAAAGCTCCTGGAGAACGTCTACCGGGCGGTGAACATCGCCTTGGTGAACGAGACGAAGCTCGCCTTCGACGCCATGAACATCAACATCTGGGAGGTGATTGAGGCAGCGTCGACCAAGCCGTTCGGCTTCGCCCGCTTCACACCGGGGCCCGGATTGGGCGGACACTGCATCCCCATCGATCCCTACTATCTCACCTACATCGCGGCACAGTTCGGGCAAGAGACGCGCATGATCGAGCTGGCCGGCGAGATCAACACGAGCATGCCTGCCTACGTCGTCGGTGCGACACTGCAAGCGCTTGCGGAGACGGGCGTTTCGCAGGAGGCGCGAGTGCTCATCCTGGGTTTGGCGTACAAACCAAACATCGACGATGTGCGCGAGAGCCCCTCCTTTGAGCTCATTCGCCTGTTCCAGAACGAGGGCTGTGCGGTGGCGTACTCCGATCCGCACGTGCCGGCAACGCATCACATGCGGCAATACGGTGATCTGGGCCTGCAAAGCCTGGACTTGTCCGCGGAGATGTTGGCCGGTTTCGACGCGGTAGTCGTCTCAACAGCGCACGACGCCTTCGACTGGGATCTCATCGCCAAACACGCGCGCCTGATTGTCGACACGCGCAACGTCTTCGACGGCCGCGATGTGGTCGGCGAATTGGTGCGCGCGTAGCAACGCCGGCGCCCGGACGGATGTGTTTCTTCAGTGTCTTGGGGTGAGAAGGTGTCGTTGACCTCAAGCGGCCCGACGCTTCGCCTTGAAGACACGCACGCAGTTGCGGCCGGACTTCTTGGCGGCATAAACGGCTCGGTCGGCGGCGTTGACGAACTGTGTGTAATCGGCGAAGCAGTCAAGCTCCGACGAATCCACCGCGGCGACACCCAGACTGACCGTGACGTCATGCGAGTCAACCGCTTCGGGAACGTCACGCAGGTCGAACGACTGTGAACCGATTGCCACGCGAGCGGATTCGGCGAGTCGGGCGGCTTCCACCCGTTCGACGTTGGGCAGGATCACCGCAAACTCTTCCCCGCCGTACCGGCAGACCAAGCCCTGTTCGCCGAAGAGATCGATAAGCCGTCGGCTCAGTTCCACCAGCACCGCGTCGCCCGCCAGGTGGCCGTACAGGTCGTTAACGTTCTTGAAGTGATCCGCGTCGATGAAGATGAGCGACAGCTTGCCGCCGCGACGAACATCCGCGTAGGCTTCCTGGATCTCGCGGTTGAAGAGGGAGCGGTTGGCGGCACCCGTGAGGGCATCGTGGTCCGCCCTCTCGCGCAGTTGCCGGTTCTGCTCGGTGAGCGTGCTTGCTTCCTGGGTGGCGGTCAGAGTGATGTTGATCAGCGTCTGGTTCGCCTTGTCGAGGATGGTCTCGGCATCGGTGTACGGGCCGGTGTCCACCTCGAAGAGCCGCGACAGCTCCCGCGCGCCCTCCGTGGTCTGGGCTAGGATTTCCTCGGTGCGATCCGAAGTGAAGCTGAACCAGGATTCGCAGCGCTGGAACACCTTCTCGTAGTATTCGTCCGGATTCTCGTGCGTCAGGGCGTCGTGGATCAAGCCGGCGACCGTCACATACTGCACGATGTCAATGGCAGTCTGCGGCGTTTGGCTCGGGCGCTCGTGGAATCGAATGGGCTGCACCAGCGAGTCCGGCAGCCGCCAGCGCGAACAGAGTGCCGCGCCCACGGAGGCGTGATCGAGTTCATAGGCGGCCTCTTCCGCGGCCGACAGGTGGCCGTGCTCCGGCCCGGCGTCGCGCATCACGGCGAGGTAGCGATCACCCAGAGCGTTGTACAGGGCGATCATGCCCACGTCCTGCATCAGCCCCGCCAGGAACGCCTCTTCGGGCTCGCCGTAGCGGGCTGCGGTGGCGATCGCCTTGGCGCCCACCGAGGTGTACAGGCCCCGACGCCAGTAAGCGACGTGGTCGAACGGATCCTCGATGCCCTTCTTGAGCGTGCCCACGAGGCTGAAACCCAGGGCGAGCGTCTTGACCGGATTGAGGCCGAGCAGCACCAGGGCGTGACTGATGGTGCTGCACCCCTTGCGCAGGCCGTAATAACTTGAATTGACCGTCCGGAGAATCTTGGTCGCCAGGGCTTGGTCGTTCTGGATCGTGGCGGCGATTTCGGTGAGCTTGACGTCCGGATCTTGCGTCAGCTCGAGCACACGGACCGCGATGGCCGGGAGGCTCGGCAGACTTGGGCAGGCCAGGACCGTTTCCAACAACTCTTGATTCATCGCTGCGGACGACTCCGTTCGCGCGGTTGGGGAACCTCAGCGCGGGATACCTGAGGTTCATCGACCCTGACCCTCGCGCACTTCATCGTCAGGCGCAGCCTTTTGGGGGAATCAGGTCTCCGCGTCCATACGATCGAAGAGGAGTCGCGCCGCTGCTGATTCTCGGTCCAACAGGTATCGCAAATAGGCTGCCAACAGGCGATTGGCCCGCGTCAGGGCCCGGCCCTCCGTCTCGCCGACTTCCCCAGCCCCTCGCAGCGCCCGCACCGTACTTATGCGGACGCGCCAGCGGTCTTTGCCCGAGACGTCTCGCACCAAGCCCCCGGCGGCCGGCTTGAAGGCGAGCACTCGGTCCGCGCCGTCGAGGTCCAGCCGCTCCCCGGTTTCCACGTCTGCTTCCAACTCCGGCCGATAGCCGATCTCAGCCAACAACGTGCGCTGAAAGCAAAGTAACCCGCGCCAGCGGCCGTCTCGGTCGGCGTCCAGGGCTCCCACGATCCGCAGCGTTGCCACCGCCTGATCGAAGAGTTGCGGGTGCGGGTCCCCGACCGCCAGCCCCGTCTGGAGCAGGTCGGCGAGGTAGATCCCGATCGTGTGGGCGTCGAGGCTGCTCCGCAGGGCCGGGAAGATCTCCCGCAGATCCCAATCCGTGATCGTCGCCAGTTCCCGGTCCGGCTTGGTCACCATGCCGACCTCGCCCAGCGTCAGCAGTTCCAGCCCCCCCGAAAACGGTCCTTTCTCCCGCTTCGCGCCCTTGACCAGCCCCCGCACCAGCCCCTGGCCCCGCGTCATCAGCGACACCGTCTGGCTGGTCTCCGACCAGTCCTGGCGGCGAATGCAGAGTGCGTCCTCGTGTGAAGCCGGCATGCGGGTCGGTCCTGCCCTCCCGGGATCGGTCTCGGTGAATCGCTGGCGGTGCCCTATACTGTGGCCAACGGATTGTACGAGCTAGAGAGGTATGCCATGGAGGACGGTCGGCGCATCATTGCCCTGCTCAACCAGAAGGGCGGCGTGGGGAAGACAACCACGACGGTCAACCTCGGGGCGGCCCTGGCCGATCTGGGGCTGCGCGTGCTATTGGTCGATCTGGATCCACAGGCACACCTGACCTTGCACCTGGGCATCGAACTGCCGGAGTCGGAGGAGGCCCTGAGCGTCTACGACCTGCTGCTGGACGCGGAGGCCGACCCCACCCAGGCCGTCCAAGTCGTCAGCGAGCGCCTGCACGCCATCCCCTCCGAGGTCGACTTGGCCGCTGCCGAGATCGAACTCGCCCAGGAGGGCGACCGTTACCTGCGCCTGCGCTCGCACCTGGATCGCCTGCGCGACCACTACGACTTCGTCCTGCTGGACTGCCCGCCTTCCTTGGGCCTGCTCACCATCAACGGCCTGGCTTGCGCCCATGAGGTGATTGTGCCCATGCAGGCGCACTTCCTCGCCTTGCAGGGTGTCAGCAAGCTCCTCGACACGGTCTCTATGATGGCGGCCCGGGTGAATCCGAGCCTGCGCGTGTCCGGCGTCATTCTCTGCATGCACGATGCCACGACCAAGCTCGCCGGTGAAGTCGTCGCCGACCTTGAGACCTTCTTTGAGCAGAGCCGCCAGGCCGACGTGCCCTGGCGCGGGGCCCGCATTCTGAAGCCGTATGTTCGGCGGAACATCAAAGTCGCCGAGGCCCCCAGCTTCGGGCAGTCGATCTTCGACTACGAGCCGTCGTGCGCCGGTGCCAAGGACTATCGCGCCCTCGCTCAGACGGTGCTCAATCTCGGCGAGGCTGTGGGAGCGGAGGAAACGCCGACTGGCCCGCCGCCGGCCCGCGAGGAAACGGAAGACGAGCGCACCGACCTCGTCATCGTTACCGAACAGGTCGATCGCGACTACATCGCCAAGCTCGTTGACAGCGAGGAATGAAGCGCTAGTCGCGGACGGACTCTGCTGCAATCGACCAGTCTTCCGCGCCCACAAAGCCGGAGAGTCGTGCAAGCGCCGCGTACATCTGGCCGCGCAGCGTCTTCGTCAGGTGGACATCCGCTTCCCAGTAGAGATGATTGACGACCAGCTCGCCGCGATCGCGGTGCGTCTTCATGTCCGCCCGCCCGACGAGACGATCGCGGTAGAGCAGGGGCAGCACGTAGTAGCCGAAGCGGCGCTGCTTCGCGGGCACGAACGCCTCGAAGCGGTAGTCGAAGTCGAACAGCCGTACCGCACGATCCCGGTCGCGTAGCACCGGATCGAACGGCGCGAGGAAGCGAGCCCGATCCGGTGCTTCGGGGAGTCGCTTATGGCGTCGCTCCCAATCGGGAAGCGCCACGCCCGGCTTCGGCTTGTCGCCG
>SWCB01004777.1_pt1 | contig 25152 bp, 20 predicted proteins | sample 4692901 | NCBI WGS metagenome assembly SWCB01 (sample SAMN10267276, study PRJNA491770) | bioreactor metagenome | isolation source: DHS bioreactor inoculated with subseafloor sediment | place: Japan: off Shimokita Peninsula | collected 2006-08 | reverse complement strand
CTTATTTGCTGGTGATAAGTACGGCGGCCTTTCAGAAATGGCTATCTACTACATCGGCGGTATCATTAAGCACGCACGCGCAATCAATGCTTTTGCTAACCCAGCAACTAACTCGTACAAGCGCCTTGTTCCGGGTTACGAAGCACCTGTAATGCTTGCATACTCTGCACGTAACCGCTCTGCTTCTATTCGTATCCCTGTGGTACCAAGCCCGAAAGCACGTCGTATCGAAGTACGTTTCGGCGATCCAGCGGCTAACCCATACCTAGCATTCGCAGCAATGCTAATGGCTGGTCTTGACGGTATTCAAAACAAGATCCACCCAGGCGAAGCAATGGATAAAGATCTGTACGATCTTCCTGCTGAAGAAGCCGCTGAAATTCCACAAGTAGCAGAATCACTAGAAATCGCTCTTAAGAACCTAGATGAAGATCGTGAGTTCCTAACAGCTGGTGGTGTATTCTCTGATGACTTTATTGATTCTTACATCAAACTAAAGTCTGCAGATGTAGAGAAAATTAACATGACAACTCACCCACTTGAGTTTGAACTTTACTACTCTGTATAAGCAATTGATTCATCGCTAAAGAATAAGATTTAGGCCTACTTCACAAGTAGGCCTTTTTGATCTTGTTGCGCCCTTCAAAGCTGAAAAGATAATGAATCAGCTATGGAGAACACTCAATGCACATACCTCTTTTTATATCGATTGCCGTCAGTCTTTTATTCTTTACTCTCACAATACAAGCGACAACTATTTACTCTTGGGTCGATAAAAATGGCACCGTCCACTTTACAGAACAGCCTAATGCCGCTCATACGAAAGTGTATGAATTAGCACCCCCACCCAGCACACCGTTAAACCCCATTATTGATGAGATAGAAGATCCTGAAGAATATACAGAGCTTACATTGCCATCAGCACCTGAAGCCCTTCCACCCGCCACAATCCGCTTTATCACCCCTTCTCATGAACAGACACTGCGCAGTAATGCAGGACATATCGATATTACGGCAAGCAGTAATCGTGAAATAACCAAAGACTATAAGGTACAAGTCGTACTGGATGGGAACAGTCACCTTTCACCACAAAACAGCTTAACATTCAGCTTGTTCGATATTGATCGCGGCAGTCATCAATTACAGCTCCAGCTATTAAAAGACGGCAAGGTAATTGCATTATCTAACAGTATTACCGTCTATCTACATCGCGCATCGACGCCCCGAATCAGACCACCGGCTGCGAGCCCTAAATTATAACGGTTTCTATAGTTTCATTCTGAAATGAGATTGATGCATGATTTTTTAATGCACTATTGTAGACAGGCAGGTTACACTTGAATGCACCAATATGGTGCGTCATATCAATCCCTTCACTATACTGTTTTATACAGACAGTGCATGTCGGTTGATATTAACAAGGATGATAATCGTGACGACTGCCTTTACCCCTATAATTCTCGATAACTTAGTCACCGCTGTGATCTTGCTTGATGAACAGCTCATCATGCGTTACGTCAACCCAGCAGCAGAACAATTACTGTCGTACAGTAAACGTCGCTTACTGGGAGTCTGTCTTCCTAATTTATTGCAACATTCTTCGCTTGATATTGGTTTAATCCAAGCAACCTTGCAAAGCGGTCAGGGCTTAGCAGACAGTGATGTCACCTTTGTTATCGATGGTAAACGCTATACCTTAGAGTTAAATGCCAGCCCTATCTCTTGGCAGAAAGAGTTATTAATTCTGCTAGAACTCAAACCTATCGATCAGCAACGCCGTATTAGTCAAGAGCTGAGCCAACATGCTCAGCAGCAGGCCGCCAAAGAATTAGTGCGCGGCTTAGCACACGAAATTAAAAATCCGCTGGGTGGATTACGCGGTGCGGCTCAATTACTCGAAAAAACCCTTCCAGACCCTTGTTACACTGAATATACCCAGATGATCATCGAGCAAGCCGATCGCCTACGAAACCTGGTCGACCGACTTTTGGGCCCGCAACGACCCGGGTTACAAAAAATCGATAATATTCATATCGTCCTTGAAAAAGTGCGTCAGCTCGTCAGCCTCGACTGCGGTGAAAAAATTAAACTGCATCGCGATTACGACCCAAGCTTGCCCGACTTCAGAATGGATTCCGAGCAACTAGAACAAGCCATCTTGAATATTGTGAGTAATGCAGCCCTTGAATTACAACAAATAAGCGGGGGAAATATCACCTTAAAAACGCGCACTGCACACCAAGCGTTGATTCAAGGTAAAAGATATCGAATAGCAGCAAAAATAGACATTATTGATGACGGCCCGGGGATCCCTAATGAGATTCAAGACACTCTTTTTTACCCAATGGTAACGGCCCGAGAAGGTGGCACAGGGTTAGGGTTATCTATTGCACGTAATTTGGTCGATCAGCATCACGGAAAAATAGAAGTGATTAGTTGGCCAGGACATACAAAATTCACGATTTATTTACCCATAAAGTAACGTAAAGACGATATTTATACACAATATCCCTCGTCATGAAGGCAGGGAAAATAACAATAATAGAGGACGTCAGTATGAGCAAAGGATTGATATGGGTTGTTGATGATGACAGCTCGATTCGTTGGGTATTAGAACGCACACTCAATGCGGCCGGATTACAATGTGAAACCTTTGCCAGTGCCGATAGTGTCATTGAAGCACTAGAGCGTAATATTCCTGATGTCTTGGTTTCCGATCTCCGGATGCCTGGTACTGATGGGTTAACGCTGCTCCGTTCATTGCAAAAAGATTACCCAGCGTTGCCCGTTATCATCATGACGGCACACTCTGACCTTGATGCCGCAGTCAACGCCTATCAAGAAGGAGCATTCGAATACTTACCGAAACCTTTTGATATTGATGAAGCCGTCAACCTTGTTGAGCGAGCGGTAACCCATAGCCAAGAGCAAAAACGCCAACAGCAGCCAGAAAGTGACACTAAAGCTGTACCTGAAATTATCGGTGAAGCCCCGGCAATGCAGGAAGTATTCCGTGCAATAGGTCGTTTATCTCGCTCATCAATTTCGGTATTAATTAACGGTGAATCAGGCACAGGTAAAGAATTGGTTGCCCACGCCCTGCACCGTCATAGCCCACGTAGCAAGCAAGCTTTTATTGCTTTGAATATGGCCGCAATACCCAAAGATTTAATTGAATCAGAATTATTCGGTCATGAGAAAGGAGCATTTACTGGCGCCAACAGCGTACGACAAGGGCGGTTTGAACAAGCGAATGGTGGCACACTGTTTCTCGATGAAATAGGCGATATGCCATTAGATATTCAAACCCGATTATTACGTGTATTGGCTGACGGACAATTTTATCGTGTTGGCGGGCACTCTGCGGTTAATGTCGATGTTCGCATTATCGCGGCAACGCACCAAAACCTTGAAAAACTGGTTGCCGATGGCGGATTCCGAGAAGATTTATTCCACCGTTTAAATGTTATTCGGGTGCATATCCCTTCATTAAAAGATCGCCGCCAAGACATACCACAATTGACACGACACTTTTTACAACGGGCGTCAGATGAACTAGCCGTTGAAGTGAAAACATTGCATCCAGATACTGTTGATGTGATCACGAATCTCAATTGGCCGGGTAATGTTAGGCAATTAGAAAATACCTGTCGTTGGTTAACAGTGATGGCAAGTGGTAATGAAATACTGCCTTCCGATCTCCCTCCCGAGCTACTAGAAGCCCCTACGCTCATCAATGGTGAACCAACGGATTCACACTGGCATCATTCTTTGCAATGCTGGGCAAGAACAGCACTTCAACAAGGAAACGACAATTTACTTGGCGAAGCGTTACCAGAATTTGAAAAAATCTTGCTCGAAACGGCACTGGAACACACCCATGGCCATAAACAAGAAGCCGCCAAGCTACTTGGCTGGGGCAGAAACACCTTAACCCGTAAACTCAAAGAGCTGAATATATCATCAGATTAATCGTAGGGCGTAATCTACGTCATCATGCTTAGCTTTACTCTGCATTCCCATTTTAAAAACCTATTTGAGCAATCAGATAGGTTTTTTTATTAGCGTTTATGCCTTGCCTGCAATCATCGATGAAAATAATAATAAATCAACAGATACAGTAAACATCAATACAGTTTCTACTCACATCAACGAATATTCACTCAGACTATAATGATAGTCATTTGTTCTTTGCGTATACTTACACACCAGTTTTTATCGGGACACCAATAATTATGATTACGAAGCAGCTTCCCCTTACCGACCTTCACCGCCATTTGGATGGTAATATCCGCATCCAAACCATTTTAGACTTAGGTCAGAAATTTGGAATGGCCTTGCCTGCAACGGATCTAGAAGGGTTACGCCCTCATGTGCAGATCGTTGAAGCAGAGCCAAGCTTAGTGGCTTTCCTCTCTAAGCTCGATTGGGGTGTAGCTGTTCTTGGTGACCTTGAAGCATGTCGACGTGTTGCCTACGAAAACGTTGAAGATGCGCTGAATGCACAGATTGATTATGCCGAGCTACGTTTTTCGCCTTATTACATGGCAATGAAACATAACCTACCGATCGCTGGTGTCGTGGAAGCCGTCGTTGATGGTGTCGCAGCAGGCTGTCGAGATTTCGGTATTCAAGCTAATTTAATCGGTATCCTTAGCCGTACTTTTGGTCAAGAGGCTTGTCAGCAAGAGCTTGACGGATTGCTTACGCAAAAAGATAAGTTAGTGGCAATTGATCTGGCTGGTGATGAATTAGGCCAACCTGGTGATCGCTTTATCAAACACTTCACTCAAGTACGTGATGCCGGTCTACGTGTTACGGTTCACGCAGGTGAAGCAGCAGGACCTGAAAGTATGTGGCAAGCTATTCAAGAGCTTGGTGCAGTGCGTATCGGTCACGGGGTTAAAGCGGTACATGATCCAAAACTGATGGATTATCTAGCCGCGAACAAGATTGGTATTGAATCTTGCCTAACATCAAATATTCAAACGAGTACCGTTGAATCATTTGCCTCTCACCCAGTTAAGCAGTTTTTAGAGCATGGTATTTTGGCATGTCTAAATACCGATGATCCTGCGGTCGAAGGTATCGAGCTTCCTCACGAATATGAAGTAGCCGCACCGAAAGTGGGTCTGACTCAAGAGCAAATTCGTCAGGCGCAGATTAACGGCCTAGAACTGGCTTTCTTATCTGATGCTGAAAAACAACAGCTAAAAGATAAAGCCGCACAACGCTAATCCTTCATTAATGGTAAAGGTAAACTTCACCATTAAAAAAGCCCTCATACTCAAAATTAATGCTGATCATTAACTTTGAGTATGAGGGCTTTTTTTAGCATTAAGCTATATTAGATAACGCGAGAGAATTGCTGCTGACGGGCTCGGTCACGCAAGTACTTATCAAAGCACATACAGATATTACGGATCAGCAAACGTCCTTTCAGCTCAACATGAATAAACTGACCATCAATGGTAACCAATTCATCGTTGATAAAGGTTTTAAGCAAACCGAGATCTTCAGCAAAGTATTCATTAAACGTTAAATTGAATCGCTGCTCAATATCATTCATATCAAGCTGAAAATTACAAATTAACGCTTTAATCACTTCGCGGCGCAACAAATCATCGGCATCAAGAGATACCCCTTTCCACAGTGCTTGGCGCTTTTCTTGTACATTCGAATAATAGGTTTTCAACTCTTTCTGGTTTTGAGCATAACAGTCACCAATCATTGAGATTGCTGAAACACCCATACCTAATAAATCACAATCGCCTTGTGTCGCATAACCTTGGAAATTACGGTGAAGAACACCATTACGCTGAGCAACAGCTAACTCATCATCAGGTAGAGCAAAGTGATCCATACCAATAAACTGATAACCAGCACCCGTTAACGTGGCAATGGTATCTTGTAGAATACCTAACTTCTCATTCGCTGATGGCAGCTGGTCATCTTTAATTTTACGTTGAGCAGCAAATAAACTTGGCATGTGTGCGTAATTAAATACCGATAAGCGCCCAGGCTTCATCTTCAGTACTTGCTGTAATGTCTCGGCAAATAGTTCACGGTTCTGTTTCGGCAAACCATAAATCAAATCAAGATTCGTCGAACGAAAACCCAAATCTTTAGCGCGCTGCACCATAGCAACAATGAATTCTTCATCTTGCTCGCGGTTAACCAGCTTTTGCACTTCTTTATTAAAATCTTGAACGCCAATGCTTAAACGGTTGAAACCTTCGCCACGTAAGTGATCAAGCATATCCAATTCAATTTCACGCGGGTCTACTTCAATACTAATTTCAGCATCAGCATCAAATGAAAACTGATCGCGTAACAGTGCCATCAAACGGCTAGCTTGCTTCTTAGTTAAGAACGTTGGTGTTCCGCCACCCCAATGCAACTGGCTTACTTGGCGATCACCTAACAGAGAGGCACGTTGACGTATCTCTTGCTCTAAAGCATCAAGGTATTGATCTGCCTTATGTTGATGGCGGGTAATAATCTTATTACAACCACAGTAATAACAAAGCTTATGACAGAACGGGATATGAATATAAAGCGAAAGCTTGCGGTCTGGATACTGCGCACAAGCCATATCAAATTCTGCAGGAGTAAAGGCTTCATGAAATTCAAGAGCGGTTGGATAAGAAGTATAACGAGGACCTGAGTAGTTATACTTTTCTATCAGTGCTTGATCCCAAATAATCTGCTCATTTGACATGACGTACTTCCACTATTTGTAGGGGGGAATAAATTCGATGATCAGTGTGCCACACTCAAGAAAGATGTAGAACACTTACTAGTTCTTGGTCGAGGAAAATACCACCTAGATCAAATGACCTAGATGGTGAGTACTCAATAATAGGTAGTCTGGCCACCCATTATGGTTTCATTAACAGGATATCGTCGAGCTCTAACTTAATTGTATCTTGTAGTCGTGCTTCTGCTTTCATACGTTCTAGATCGAGCTTCATTCGCTCTTTCTTTTGAATCATATTACGGGCATCACCACGTGGCATGTCTTTTACAACATGATAAAGCTCAAACATCGCTGGGAACTTGCTGGCAAAATCAATGTGTTGTTCAGCTTGTAATACTTCCATCAGTTTATATAAACGAATGGTTACTTCTGACATGTCACATTGTTCTTGTTTTCCGGCATCAGCAATAATAAATACGCTATCCATAATATTGGTATTACGCGTTTTTATTTGCTCTGCTTGCTGAAGCGCAGCACGCTTCAAGAAAGCTTTATGGTGTTGATGTTGCTGATATACCTTAAACAACAAATAGCCAGCATATATAGCTAGCGCGACAATAATACTGCCGCCCAAGCCTAACCAAAGCGTCATATCCTGCAACGGTTACTCCTTACCGAAAGAATCTAGATCCATATTTTCAAACTGATCAAGTAAATCTTCATCGGTTTTAGCGCCTTTACGTACAGGTGCTTCTTCGGTGACTTCTGGCTCTTCAACTTCAAGTAAGCCTAAACGGCCCATTAGATGCTCGATACGGTCTAGCTTTTGATCCACTTGCTTCTGTAAACCAGCACCTAGCTTCTCGCCCGCTTCAATACGATCTAATAACACCATTAGTTGTGCGTCATTTTCCAACATATCCAATTCTTGTTCGGCGCTTAAGCGACGCTCTTTCTTGGTAGTTGGTTTTTTCTCAACCACTAATGGGATCGGTTTCTTACTGCCTAAACGTGGGTCTTTCTTTTGACCGTTCGCGTAATGCTTTGGATCCAAAGCTTCTGCGTTACGGTTACCAGACTTCAAACCTTTACGTTTTTTATCTTTCTGGCTTTTGCGTGCTTCAACATCAACCTGTGTTGTTGATTTCTCGCGGTACACTGCAGGACCTTCTGATCCTACACTGCGACTTCTTTTTTTACGGGTCATTACTGGGTCTTCCTCAGCAAAATCACATCATTACCAACAAAATCAACTTCCGAGCCATTACTGTTTACTAAAGAATAAACGGTATTTTGGCTGAAAAAGTGCATATAAGTTGGATCGTATTTGTAATGCTATTGCGCAAAGGCATCTGCATCTATTGCCAGCTTAGTCATTCATTCTAGCTTTCTGCTAGTGTGTATTATGCTAAGTAGCAGCCCCCATTCCTTTGCAGGCGTATAAAATGTTCAATCGCTTCCGTACCAATAGTAAAGCTTCATGCCTTACTAATACTTTAGGTTCATGAGCAAAATATGAGTCATATATCGCCACATTATACCCTATATCGACCAACATTATGGAGAATGTAAGATCAGGGGTATAACCGAATACCAATCTATCGGCTTCTGGCTTTATCAGTACGTCGAAAAAGAAACACTACGTGCTAATAACAATAAGAATAGCCGTCATTGTTTAGACAGTTTCATGTTGATTATAAATGATTTTTAATTTCACTGACCGAGAGGTCATTGCATAGCAGAAATGTCTGCATTGCTTAGCCATCGAAAAATGAAGGCGAAACATAACAGAAAGCTAATAAAGAAAAAAGCGACAGGTATAAACCTGTCGCTCTATAAGGTTGCCATAATATGGCTAAATCCTGTCTAGTCTGCCCATAACCAGCTGTAAAGATCTGGTTAGACAATAATCCGTTTGTTATTTGTGCTTTCCTTGCAAGACGTTGTTGTTCTTCATCATCCTGATGAATTTTCGTCTTCCTTGCTACAATCCATGTTAAAACAGTTCATCCTGAACTGGCTATCCATTAAGCACGTTATCTTCCTGATAACCAATGTCACCATCCATGTGGGCACACAATCCTTCATGCACCTATTTTCTGCTGTGTATCAACAGAAATCTTTTCCGTAAGTGTCAACCATGACAATCCTACGCATCTTGCGAACTACCCGGCTTCCTCGCCAGACATCCTGTGTATCCTTCGAGCATCATGCTCATGCCATCCTGGCGCTTCCCAATCCTTCGTCGTATTCCCTGTCGACAAGGTATACTTTACGCCCATTCAGGATTCATTCAACAAGGCAGCTCTTAGCATTTTTTTGTAATATTATTTCAATAGAACTAACTGCCTGATACTTTTGAAATAGTCATTCAAACCCACCGTCTTTATCATCTAGATGGGCTATCACGCATAGCGGATCTCGCACACGCCTCTCAGTGTTCTACGATTTAAGCACTTAAAATAGTGAATTTTCGTTACTAACTTGCAGTTTCTACATATGTAGTCTACGTAATTTACCTCTATAAAGACGCTATAAAAGAAAAAGGCAGCCGAAGCTGCCTTTCATTGACCAATACTGGAATACGAGTACTTAGTGTAAACCACCAACATATTGAGATAATGAAGTGATTTCGTCATCTGATAGTTTTGCCGCAACTGAACGCATCATCGAGTTCATGTCGTTGTTACGCTGAGCAGAGCGGAACTTCTCTAACTGTAACTTAATGTACTCAGCATTTTGACCAGAGATTTTAGGGAATCCTGATAAGCTAGTACCGTTACCTCGGGGACCATGACAAGCAGTACATGAAGCAATACCGCGTTCGGCATCACCTACGTTATACAACTGCTTACCCACTTCAATTGAAGATTCTGGCGTAACGTTTTCAGAGATAGGTAATGAAGAGAAATAAGCAGCAAGGTCAGACATATCTTCTTCAGACAATGCCATTACCATGCCTCCCATAACAGGATCATTACGTCCTTGTGTGCCACCTGTGGTCATTGCTAACTTAAATTCTTTAAGTTGTTTTTCGATATAACCAGGGTGTTGTCCTGCAATTTTAGGATATTGCGCCATAATGCTATTACCATCTGCGCCATGGCAAGCTGCGCATGTTGCAGCTTTTGCTTTTCCAGCTTCTGCGTCTCCTTGAGCCCAGACTGAGCAACTGGCAAGAAGAGCCAATATAAGTGCTAATTTCTTCATGACATTCCGTTTATAATTATAGAGCTTCCAGTACCACAAGTAATGCTCAGTTACATGGTATACAATGCGACCACAAACCAAGCACGGTTTTGGTACATTTTACACAATTTTACATAAAAGTAATCAGTCTACTACATGAAGACTTGACGGAGTTAACAGTGAATCAACCTCTCAACTACAGAAATACCGGATTCATCACAAGTGCACCTGATATTCGTCACTTGCCACAAGACACAGGCGTTGAGATCGCATTTGCTGGCCGCTCCAATGCAGGTAAGTCAAGTGCACTTAACCGCATTACAGATCAAAAAGGTCTAGCGCGTACCTCTAAAACACCAGGTCGTACACAATTAATTAACATGTTCGAAGTGACTCAAGGTTGTAACCTAATCGATTTACCAGGTTATGGTTTTGCTCAAGTGCCACTAGAACTGAAGATTAAATGGCAGAAAGCGTTAGGTGAATACCTACAAAAACGTGAGTGCCTAAAAGGCTTGGTGGTATTAATGGATATCCGCCACCCAATGAAAGATCTCGACCAACAAATGATTTTTTGGGCGATCGAAAGCCGCCTTCCAGTATTGGTGCTCTTAACGAAAGCCGACAAAATGAAAAGCGGCGCACGTAAAGCACAATTACTAAAAGTACGTGAGTCATCAAAGTCTTTTGGTGGTGATGTACAAATTGAACTGTTTTCTTCATTGAAGGGCATTGGGCTTGATCAAGTTCGTCGTAAACTAGATACATGGTTTGGACCAGAACTAGAGCGCCAACTAATGCTTGCCGCTGCTGAAAATGGCGAGACATACATTGGTGAAACGTTATCAGATAAAAGCGATGATTAATCGAGTAAATATCACTCGTTAATAGAGCACGACGTCTGTTTATGGCTCTAAGGAAGGGGCCATAAAAATTCCCCACCTTCTGGTGGGGCAACGGGAGAGAAATAGGAGCTTTTTTATATTTATCCAGAAAGCATCAATGATTTCCTAACTCAACGCAAGTTCTTTATCCACATTTTGTGCGTTTTTTCACCACTGATATAAACGTAATAACTGACACCAGTAACGTCCTTTCCCCGTATTCTCTCTATATTATAGACTTCACTCAATCATTATTCTTAATAAGAATTAAGTATAGCTAATATCACGTATACGTATTTATTTCGGAATTTAATTACAATACGAACAAACAGGCAAAAAAAAACCACCCTCAATAAAAAGGATGGTTATTTCATGAATGTACAAGTTCATTGGCATAACGCCCGTAAACAATAACAAATATGAACAAGAAGCTGTGCTCATTATACCTGCTCTAAATCTTTTTTAAAGTAATTACTCTAAAATAGATATGTAACAATTTGTCGAAATAAAAACCATTTTTATTCTTCCCATCTAATGCATTAATTTAAAAAACAATTTTAACAATTAGAGCAAATAACAACTCATTTTTAATCATTCGATTATTTTTAGTACAGATGCTAAATACAGAAAAAGAAACAACAGCCAGCAGAATAGTAGTGTGAGGATATTTAAAAAGATGAGAAACAAGGTATGGGGTTTATAGTAGCTTAGAAGAAAAAACGCCCTGATCAATCGACCAGGGCGGCTGAATCAGCCAAATCCAATAACGTGAAACAAAAGGTCTGAAAGATAGAACATCTTACCTCTGTACCCTACGTCATTAACTGTATATCAATTGAGCAGATAAGAAAAGTGAAAGTTGTAGTTTTTTTTCATAAACTGGTAACTAAATTTTAATAATGATTTTTAATTACGATTAATTAATCATTAAAAAAAAAGCCAGCACTAGGCTGACTCTCATCGTTGTATCATGATTAAAAGGGATTAAAAACGCTAGTGCGCCTCATCCCAGTTGTTACCAGACCCAGTATCTGCAATCAGAGGCACATCTAATTCAGCCGCTAATTCCATTAAGCGACGTACATCAGCAGAGACAGCGTCCAACTCAGATTCTTGTACCTCAAAAACAAGTTCGTCATGTACTTGCATTAATAGACGAACACGCCCTGTTTCTTGTTGTTCAACCCACTCATCAACCAATACCATCGCACGTTTGATAATATCAGCAGCGGTTCCTTGCATCGGCGCATTGATTGCTGCACGTTCTGCCGCTTTACGACGAATACCATTACGAGATTTAATATCAGGTAAATACAGACGTCGTCCAAACAAGGTTTCAACATATCCTTGCTCACTAGCATGAACTCGGGTGCTTTCCATATATTCCAACACGCCAGGGTAACGTTCAAAATACACATTCATATAGTCTTGTGCTTCATTACGTCCCATACCCAATTGCTTAGCAAGACCAAACGCACTCATGCCATAAATCAAACCAAAGTTAATCGCTTTAGCACGACGACGTTGTTCAGTGGTGACTGATTCAATCGGTAAACCTAAAATTTCTGCCGCGGTTGCTGCGTGAATATCTTTGCCTTGTTTAAAGGCTTCTAATAACGCTTTATCACCCGATAAATGCGCCATAATTCGTAACTCGATTTGCGAGTAATCGACAGCAAGGATCTTATAGCCTGTAGGGGCAATAAATGCCTGACGAATACGACGACCTTCAGCATTACGGACCGGAATATTCTGTAAGTTAGGATCGCTAGAAGATAAACGTCCCGTTGCGGTTACCGCTTGATGGTATGAAGTATGTACTCGCCCAGTCGACGGATTCACCATCTTAGGTAACTTATCAGTATAGGTGGATTTCAGCTTAGCTAAACCACGGTATTCTAAAAGTATCTTCGGTAATGGGTAATCTAACGCCAGTTCTTGAAGTACTTCTTCATTAGTCGAAGGCGCACCAGACGGGGTCTTTTTCAAAATGGGTAAACCCATCTTTTCAAACAAGATAGCTTGCAGCTGCTTCGGCGAACTTAAGTTAAACTCTTGTTCTGCAATCTCGTACGCTTTGGTTTCTAATTCATCAAGGCGCGCAGCAATTTCTGTCGATTGGGCACTCAATAGCATGCTATCAATTAATACACCAGTACGCTCAATACGAGATAGTACGGGCACCAACGGCATTTCAATATCTTCAAATACAGACTTTAGCTGCTCATCAGATTCAACTTTTTCGTTCAATAAATTATGTAAGCGCAGCGTAATATCAGCATCTTCAGCGGCATAAGGCCCAGCAACATCCAAATCAATTTGATTAAATGTTAATTGCTTTTTACCTTTACCGGCAACTTCTTCAAAACTGATATTTTTATGTTCTAGGTAACGTAGTGCTAGGCTATCCATATCATGGCGGCCAACCACACTATTGAACACGTATGACTCAAGCATGGTGTCATATTTGATACCCTGCATATTAATGTCGTAACGTGCCAAGATGCTCATATCAAATTTTAGGTTTTGACCGACTTTATTTTGAGCGGGATCTTCAAGTAACGGTTTTAGCTGAGCAAGTACCCAATCACGATCAAGCTGTTCCGGCGCATCAAGATAATCATGCGCAACGGGCACGTAAGCCGCTTTCCCTTCTTCGACCGCAAATGATACACCAACTAAATTAGCCGTCATGTAATCAAGGCCGTCAGTTTCTGTATCAAAAGCGACAACATCTGCTGCAGTTAGCGTCGCTAACCACGCATTAAAGCTTGCTTCATCGAGAATAGTTTCGTAACCGCTGCGATCAATCGTCGGAGCGACCACTTTCTTTTCTGTAGGCTCTGACGCTTTCTCGTCAGCCACGATTTTACCGTCGCTACCGTCTAGCATTTCAGATAACCAACGACGGAACTGTAGTTTACCAAATAGACTGGTTAGCTCATCAGTATCAGGTTCAGTCTTCAACAGTTCATGCGGTGCACTGTCTAGCTCTACATCCAATTTGATGGTTGCAAGCTCATACGACATATAAGCCGCTTCTTTGTTATCAGCCAACTTTTTAGGCATGGTTTTAGAACCGCGAAAACCAAGTGCAGGAATAGCGTCTAAATTGTCATAAATAGCATCAAGACCACCAACACCCGTTAGCAATGCTTTTGCTGTTTTTTCTCCGACCCCCGGCACTCCAGGAATGTTATCAACTTTATCTCCCATCAGGGCAAGATAGTCGATAATCAACTCAGGGCCGATCCCAAACTTCTCCACGACCCCAGCAGGATCCATTACCACATCAGTCATGGTATTGATCAGCGTGACATTTTCATCAACCAGCTGTGCCATATCTTTATCGCCAGTACTAATCAGTACTGGCATACCCGCTTTTGATGCCTGCGTTGCCAATGTACCGATCACATCATCCGCTTCAACACCTGAAATCGCAATCAACGGTAAGCCCATTGCTTTGATCACGGCATGCAATGGTTCAATCTGACCTCGAAGATCATCAGGCATCGGTGGGCGATTTGCCTTATATTCCGGATAGATATCATCTCGGAATGTTTTGCCTTTCGCATCGAAGATCACTGCAATATGTTCAGTCGAAAATTGACGTAATAAACTGCGTAGCATGTTTACCACGCCATATACTGCACCCGTCGGCTCACCGTCTGAGTTAGTGAAATTAGGCGCGGCATGATAAGCACGGTAAAGATAAGACGATCCATCAATTAGGATGAGTGGATTTTCTGGGATAGTTGCCATAGAGATATTCTTATATCCGGGGGATGAAAGATTAAAAAGTGCCACATCGCACAGATTTTGGCATGCTCAACACTGAAAAATCAAAAACTGTGGTGTAAGACACTAGAATGCCATGAGAGACGACAAGTGTTAACTGATGTTTTCCACTTACACGCCATAATCTGTGGATAACTTTGTTAGTATCTAATTTTACAAATCTGATTAATCTTTTTTAACAATCAAAACAACACTCCTAAAGCAATTAAAATCAACAAGTTAACTTCAACTGCAAAAAACGATCCCAGATCTTAAAATGATCATTAATTGTGGAAAAAGTTAACAGATCGCTCGAAAATAACCATATGCTAAAGTAAAAACAGTCTATTTTGTTTAGGAAGGAAGCCAAAATGAAGAAAATTGCAGTTATTTTAAGCGGCTCTGGCGTATTTGATGGCGCTGAAATACATGAAACTGTTTTAGCCTTGTTGGCAATCGAGCAAGAAGGGGCGAGTTGGCATTGTTTTGCCCCCAATATTGATCAATACCATGTGATTAACCACCTAACTGGTGAAGAAACAACAGAAACGCGTAATGTATTGATCGAAGCTGCCCGTATTGCTCGCGGTAACATTGAAGACATCGTGAACCTAAAGCCCATTGAGTATGATGCGCTATTGATCCCTGGTGGCTTTGGAGCGGCAAAAAACCTGTCTAATTTTGCTATCAAAGGGGCAGAATGCGAGATCAACCCTGATGTTAAAAAAGCTTGCCAAGCTTTTGCCCAAGAAGAAAAGCCTGCGGCGTATTTATGTATCGCACCAACCATGATCCCCGCGATCTATGGGCCTGGGGCAAAAGGTACAATTGGGACCGATCCTGAAACCGCCAAAGCATTTAATGCGATGGGTGGTGAGCATATTGATTGCCCTGTGGATGATTTTGTATTGGATCAAAAACGCCGTCTACTGACAACACCGGCTTACATGTTGGCGGGAAGTATTTCTGAGGCTGCAAGTGGGATCAATAAGCTGGTGAAGCACTTAGTACAGCTGGCATAACGCTAGAAAAGAAAAAGCGACGCTACCTTTTTTTCTTAAAGTTAAGAAAACCTGATAATCAGGAGGTAGTCGCCGCTCAGCAGAAGTGTTGCATGTTTCTAGCCCTACACTAAAAACACTCAACCGTCGCCGAAGTACACTGGAAGCAATGTGAGCAATGTCGTGCCTTCAACTGAGAGGTAATTTGTTTCCCCTCTCACCTGAGCGCCTGTTAATAATAACCATTCTCACTTGAGTTGCAAGTACTTATTGAGAATTATTTTCATTTAGACTCTTTTTTCTTAGTCAGTAACTTTGAAAAATAGATTCGGTAATCAGCAACTCTGTCTTTTTTTTCAATATTTTCAATGAGGTACTCATTCTTCATAAGTAACATCAGCATAGACGGAAAGCAATTTCGCGATTTAACTTTAATTTCCTGATAACCCTGCTCAATCGCCCATGTTTCTTGTGCATCTAACAAGGCTTGAGCAATCCCCATTCGACGACCAGCAGGGGCAACTCCACCCAACCAGCTATAGAAGGTCGAATCTGAAAGACGATAACCAATCTTCACTCCAACCAAGCGGTCTTCATGCTCGGCAACCAGTATTAAGCTTGTATGCCCAGCAAGACGCTGCATCAAACTGTCTTCTGTTTCAGGATGGTCAAACTCACTGATCTGATTCAACACTATTATGGCTTCTGCCAATGAGGCTTGTCGTACTCGCATTGAATTCATTCCCTTACCCAGAAAAATGGTATAAAAAAACCGACCCAAAGCCGGCTTTTATATTCTATATTATCGGTTAGTGTGTTTTAAGCTTTTGATTCGCTAGCCCACTCTCCGTTACATTAACCGCTGTTAGACGCTTAATTAAATAATTCAGCAATACACCATAAACGGGTACAAATAACCCAAGGCTAATAATCAGTTTAAAGCTGTAATCCACCAGCGCGATTTCAGTCCAGTTAGCAGCCATAAACGCATCTGGGCTGTTATAAAATGCAATAGCAAAAAATGCCAATGTATCTAATGCATTACCGAAAATAGTGGAACACGTTGGCGCTATCCACCATTGCTTCATTTGACGCAAGCGATTAAAAACAGAAACATCCAAAATCTGCCCAAGCAAATACGCCATAAAGCTCGCAATCGCGATACGGGCAACAAATAGATTAAATTCACCTAGATGTGCCACCCCTTGATATTCACCTTGATAGAACAACACCGATAGCACATAAGAAACCGCCAAAGAGGGTGCCATTACCCGAAAGATAATTTTCCGCGCCATCGTGGCACCAAAAATACGTACAGTCAGATCCGTAGCAAGAAAAATAAAGGGAAAAGTAAACGCTCCCCAAGTGGTATGAAAGCCAAAAATAGTAAACGGTAGCTGCACCAGATAATTGCTCGACGCAATGATCACAAGGTGAAATAACACCAGAAAAGAAAGGGCTTTACGTTGTTGTGGCAGAGTAAACGATGGTACTGAAGATAATTGAGATATAGTCATAGTAGACCTTTTTGTCATTGGGGGAGAGGGAACCCAAAATTTCACTGTCAGCAGGTTCTCATACCATGCAGCAGTGACCGAAGGCGGCGATTATACATTAACCAATATTCTTGCCTACCCTCGTTGTGTTGAATTACATCAAGCAATCGTTTGCCTGCATTATCAGTATTACTTTACCGATTTTAGTCGCTCAATTAGCACAGCAGCCCTGATTGGCGCGGTAAGAGTGTCGCTATAAACGCTAGGGCATCATTATCTGCCGATGACAACGCTTCGATCCACAGTGCGCTGGCGTAATGCTCGCCTTTTAACAATAGACGACTGCCTTCAAAATCAATGATCCACACGTGCAAATCCGCATTCAATTCTTTCTCGATCACTCGTGCATCAATGCATACCAGTAGCTGTTCTGCAATCTCAGAGAAAGAATCAAAATCGAAATCAGGACCAGAAAGTAAAAGGTGACCATGGGCTAAATCTAGCTCACGTACCGTAAAGAGGGGCTCTGATAAGGGCGTTGAATCCGTCATAATTATTCCTTTAACTTCATTTTGAGGTGACTTGGGTATATATATACGCAGAGAGTAAGTTTCCTGTAACCAACTGTGTCTTTGCGTATCAAACCATAAGCAGGCTATAGCTACCAATGTAAATCCATGGTTTTATAGCCTTGTTGCCTAACACTGCTGAAGAACGCGTCCCGTCGATTTTCAGTGAACTGGCAACAGGTGAAAATCTATATTCTCACCAAATACGCAAGCTGTTTTGTAGCGAACAATACATAAACTATTTATGTTTTTTGAACGCATTTTACCGGACTCGGATAGTCCGGTATTTTTTTATCTGTCACTGTCCCCTGCCATCAAATGCTCTTCAATCACCCCTAAAAAAACACTGCCGTATTTTTCTAGCTTACGGTGCCCAACGCCATTAATCGCTAACATTTCACCTTGAGATGTCGGTAGAATTTCAGCCATTTCCATTAAGCTTGCATCATTGAATACCACATATGGCGGTAAATCTTCTTCATCGGCAATGGCTTTACGTAACTTACGTAATTTAGCAAACAGCTTCTTGTCATAGTGACGATTGGCCATTTTATCGCTTTTCGCACTGCGGGCTGCCACATCAAGTCGAGGAACCGCTAGCTCTAGTTCAATTTCAGCACGTAATACTGAGCGCGCTTTTTCGGTTAACTGTAGGGTTGAGCTACGCAAAATATTTTGAGTTAAAAATCCGCGATGGATAAGCTGGCGTAAAATACTGACCCAATATTCATGGCTATGTTCACGTCCAATCCCATACGTTGTGAGCTTGTCGTGCCCATGTTCGCGTATCCGCTGATTTTGCATGCCACGCAGCACTTCCACCACGTAACCCACACCAAAGCTTTGATTAACACGGTATACACACGACAGAGCTTTCTGTGCCACTTCAATCGCATTAAATCGCTTAGGTGGGTCTAAACAAATGTCACAGTTACCGCACGGTTCTTCACGGTATTCACCAAAGTAATTCAGCAATACCTGACGGCGGCATGTTTGCGCTTCGGCAAATGCCCCCATTGCATTTAACTTATGACTCTCAACTTGCTTTTGTGCTCCGTCTTCTTTTTCATCAAGGCAGCGACGTAACCAAGCTAAGTCTGATGGGTCATAAAACATAACCGCTTCTGCAGGTAATCCATCCCGCCCTGCCCGCCCGGTTTCTTGATAATACGACTCGATATTGCGCGGAATATCGTAGTGCACGACAAAGCGGACGTTAGGTTTATTGATCCCCATGCCAAAGGCCACGGTGGCAACCACAATATGAATATCATCACGTTGAAAGCTTTCTTGTACTCGCCCTCGTTCATCATGATCGAGCCCTGCGTGATACGCAGCTGCTCGTACCCCACTATCACGCAATTTTCCTGCTATTTGCTCGACGCGTTTACGACTATTGCAATACACGATCCCACATTGACCACGTACCCCCGTTAAGTAACGGGTGAGCTGCGTCATCGGTTTGTGCTTTTCAAGTAAGGTATAACGAATATTAGGACGATCAAAACTACCGAGATAATCATGAGGATTTGTAAGACCAAGACGACTGGTAATATCGTTACGGGTGGTATCATCAGCAGTTGCCGTCAATGCCATGATCGGCAAGTTTTCAAAGTGTTGTTTCAAGGTACCTAATGCGGCATATTCAGGGCGGAAATCATGCCCCCATTGAGAAACACAGTGCGCTTCATCAACGGCTACCATGCTTAACGGGGTTTCATACAATCGCTCGATAAAATCACGCATCAATACCCGTTCAGGCGATACGTAAACTAACTTCAAATCCCCCTCTCGCATTGCCAAGAAAGTCTCCATCACTTCTTCACGCGACATGGTTGAGTTGATATACGCCGCTGCCACCCCATTGGCATTCAACTGATCGACTTGATCTTTCATTAATGAGATAAGCGGTGAGATAACCAAGGTAATACCGGGCATGATTAATGCGGGAATCTGGTAACACAACGATTTACCGCCCCCCGTTGGCATGATGACTAAGCAATCTTGACCTTCTACAACGGCTTCTATCACTTCCTGCTGACCAATACGGAAAGATTGATAGCCAAACACATCCTGTAAGATTTTCTCACTTGGCGCTAAGGGCGTTGGCTCACAAACCGCGGTACTGCTGGAAGACATAGACCTACTCTTAAAATGTTGGGGGCGGGCTATTCTATACTAAATGGGCTTATTAAGTGAACGACTCAACACGTTGTCAGTCGCAGAAAGCACGCCGAAAAGATATCTGAAAAGAAATACGAAACAGAGTAAGAAGATGAACCGTTAAGCTTGCGATACATTGTTTATCATTTAATCTATTGATAAAGATGTAGCCATTTCAAAGAATCTCGCTTTATACTGCTTCCGCATACTTTTTGAGAAAATCTCATTGATTTTATAAAATAACCATTTGGATTCCCATGGAAGAACAAACCAAAAAAACACAACGCGGGGTTATTCTTGCCCTCGCTGCTTATACGATGTGGGGCATTGCTCCTATCTACTTTAAAGCATTGCAGAATGTTAGCCCGTTAGAAATTCTAAGCCATCGTGTTATTTGGTCGTTCTTCTTTTTAGCTGCATTGATTTTTTTCAGTAAGGGGTGGGGCAAAATTCGCGCTGTGATCGCTAAACCAAAAATGTTGCTAATGCTAACGGTAACAGCGCTATTGGTGGGAACTAACTGGATGATTTTCATCTGGGCGGTGAATAACAATTACATGTTGGATGCCAGCCTAGGATATTTTATTAACCCTTTATTCAATGTCATTCTTGGCATGGTTTTTCTTGGTGAACGACTACGAGCCTTACAATGGGTCGCGGTGGCATTAGCCGCATGTGGTGTCGCTGCACAGTTAATTCAATTTGGCTCATTACCTTGGATTGCGTTGGCATTAGCCGGTAGTTTCGGTTGCTATGGTTTACTCCGTAAGAAAATTAATTTGGATGCTCAAACAGGGTTATACCTCGAAACTTGTGTACTGCTGCCGCTGGCAACCATTTATATTTTCTTTATTACCGACAGCCCAACTGCCAACCTCGCTGACAACCCATTGCAACTTAATCTATTGCTTGTGGCTGCGGGGATTGTAACGACATTGCCTTTACTGTGTTTTACCGGGGCTGCCACTAAACTCAAGTTATCCACGCTGGGTTTCTTCCAGTATATCGGCCCAAGCTTGATGTTCTTATTAGCGGTCTTGGTATATGGAGAACCCTTTACGGTCGATAACGGTGTGACGTTTATATTTATCTGGGCTGCCCTTATTTTATTCAGCTTTGACGGTATTAAACGCCATCGCGACAGTAAAAAAGTGGCTCCTTCCACCTAATCTGTTTAATTCGTTCTGCAGCTTGTGAATTTTTTACAAGCTGCATACCCTTCACTTATGGTTTACTTGTAATAGAAAAGCACGACCTTCCGATCATCACTGAGCAATCGCATGAATAAAGTCAGTCATCGTAAAAGCAATATTGATGACATCAACTTGATTGATGCCCATTACCAAAGCTTTTCTTTCAAACGCCATTATCACCTCGATTACCATTTGGGCTTAATCACCCAAGGGCAGCAGCAGTATTTTTTCAATGGCGCAAAACATGTAGCAGGGCCGGGTCAAATGGTGATCATGCCCCCCGATGAAATCCACGATGGACAGCCAAAAGAAAGCGCTGGCTACCGCGTTAAAGTTTTTAGTATTAGCCCTGATTGGTTAACTCAACAGGCTGAAGCCGTATCGGGTAAAGCCCTCTTTTGTTTCCCACAACATAAGATTGCCGATCATCAGTTTTTCCAGCAACTAACTCAATTACATACCCAGTTAGACAATCCTTTGGCGTCTCAACTAGCTAAAGATAGCTTGCCGATAGAATACTTTTCTTATCTATTAACCCACTATGGAAAAGTAACAGAACACATAGTTACGAAGCTGGGTACCAAAGATTTACGCCAGTTACGCGATTATTTTATGGCGCATCTTGATCAAAAAATCAGCCTTAATGACTTGGCAACACTGTGTGACCTCAGCCCGTCGCAACTCTTGCGTCAATTTAAGAAAACCACCGGCATTACACCTTATGCTTGGTTAGCTCGTTTACGCCTAGAGCATGCTATGGCTTTGCTACGGGCTGGTTTTAACAGTACAGAGGTGGCTTATCATGTCGGCTTTTATGATCAGGCGCACTTTGCCAATACCTTCAAACAAACGTTCGGTATTGCGCCTTCCCACATAAAATAACGATATCCAATTTATAACCATCGCTATTCTTCTTTCCGTTGTACTTTCTTTTCGCTGTCACTTTTTTACAAGCGCATTCAAACACGCCCCGTCATACTGCAAAACATACCGATCCAATCGAATACAAACGGCGAGACACCATGAACGAAGTCACCACTTTACTTACCTTAGTTACCGTCCACGTTATTGCGCTAATGAGCCCAGGGCCTGATTTTGCCTTAGTGGTACAAAACGCAGGACGTTACGGGCGTCAAACGGGCATTGCGATCGCACTGGGCTTGTCTCTGGGTATTTTATTGCATTCAATTTTAAGCCTGACTGGCGCCAGCTTATTGATCCACCAGCAGCCAACCCTATTTGCCTTACTGCAAGCCGCTGGGGGGTCATACTTACTATGGCTGGGTATTGGTGCTGTTAGAAGCGTGCTGACTCCTATCTTTCGCCCCACAGCACATACTGAAACAGTTGCAGCCCCAAAACGCATTATTGCTAATAGTAAACAAGCGCTCGTTAAAGGGTTTACGACCAATATATTAAACCCTAAAGCGTTAGTATTTTTCATCAGCCTACTCTCGACCATAGTGCCAGTTGATATGTCGATATCCGGAAAAATAACCGCAATTGCGATTTTATGGATAACGTCATTTCTATGGTTCGCCATGCTGGCGTGGTTACTAACAGGGAAACGTCTACAACAAAAAATTCAGCAATGGACACCTTATATCGACGGTATCTGTGGCGTACTGTTTGTGACTATCGGCAGTATGATCTTATTGAATATCATAGTTACGTTGTGAAAATATAATAGTTACGCTGTAAAAATATCGTAGTAATTAAGCACGAAAATTATTGAGAATGAGCACAAAAAAGTGCTCATCGATTAGACACTAGCGCTTTGCACTGTCACTCTCTACGCTACGAAGTTCATTGACCGAACTTCTATCAAGAGAGACCGACATAAGGAGCTCATATGCAGTGGAAAGCATCTTACCTAGCGTTATTTATAACCGCTAGCCTCACCATCACACCCGCGTTCGCTAAACAAAGCGCAGACAATATTGCCCCCGAAGCCGCGACAGGCTTAAAAACGCAAACCTTGGTGCAAGGGTCTGATTGGATGATTGCGTCTGCTAATCCTTATGCCAGTGAAGCTGGAGCAGCAATGCTACGCCAGGGGGGAATGCCATTGATGCCATGGTTGCCACCCAGTTAGTATTGGGATTAGTTGAACCACAGTCATCGGGGATTGGTGGTGGTGCATTTTTAATGTATTGGGATGCAAAAAAAGAGGCTTTAACATCATTTGATGGTCGAGAAACTGCACCTTATGGCGTTACACCGCGGTTATTTCAGGATGATAAAGGCGAACCACTACAGTTCTTTGACGCCGTTGTCGGTGGGCGTTCAGTGGGTACACCAGGTACCGTTAAATTACTGCAACATACCCACCAGCGTTTAGGTAAATTACCGTGGAGAACCCTCTTTGAACCCGCTATAAATCTGGCTAAAAAAGGCTTTGTTGTTAGCCCTCGTTTGGCCAAGCTAGTGGCCAACGATCAGGAGTATCTACAGCGTTCAGCACAAGCCAAAGCTTACTTCTTTAATCAAGATGGCTCACCAATCAAAGCAGGACAAAACCTTAAAAATCCCGCTTATGCCGATACATTAATGTTAATCGCCGACCAAGGTGCCAGTGCGTTTTACCACGGTAAGATTGCTAACGATATTGTTAAAACCGTACGTGGTGCAAAAGCTAACCCCGGTGTATTAAACACGATGGATTTAGCTACCTACCAAGTCAAAGAGCGTGAACCCGTCTGCGCGCCTTATCGTCAATATTCGATATGTGGCATGGGGCCACCCAGCTCAGGGGCATTAACCTTAGGGCAAATAATGGGCATGCTAAGCCATTATCCCATCGCTAAAATGGGCCCAGAGAACATTCAAAGCTGGCGCTTACTCGGTGACGCTTCTCGTTTAGCCTTTGCCGATCGTGGTAAATATATGGCAGACAGCGATTATGTTCCTATGCCTACCGAGGGCTTATTAGCCGCTGATTATATCGAACAACGCGCAACATTACTGAAAAGGGATACCGCGCTAGCAACGACTGCGGCGGGTAAGCCACCTTGGTCACATGCAATGAACTACGCGTTAGATGAAGCTATAGAGTTACCGTCTACCAGCCATTTTTCGATTGTCGATAAAGACCGCAACATGGTGTCGATCACCACCACCATTGAGAATGGTTTTGGCTCACGCTTAATGGTACGTGGATTCTTACTCAATAATGAATTAACGGATTTCTCATTCCGCAGCCATGCCGATGGTGTACCAATTGCCAATCGGATTGAGCCTGGAAAACGTCCACGCTCATCGATGGCACCGACCATCGTGATGAAAGAAGGTGAACCGTATATGGCCGTTGGTTCACCTGGTGGTAGCCAAATCATTGGGTATGTCGCCAAGACGTTAGTGGCACACCTTGATTGGGGATTAAACCTTCAGCAAGCCATTAACTTACCCAATATGAATAACCGCTTTGGCGCATTTGAATTAGAGCAAGACACGACCGCTGAACAATGGGCACCAAAACTGGAACAGCTCGGCTTTAAGGTAAAAGTGAAAGAGTTAAATTCTGGTGTTCAAGCTATTCGCATTGACGGTAAATCACTCATGGGTGCAGCTGACCCACGCCGTGAAGGGAAAGTCATTGCCCAATAAGCGCCTTGGCTAATCAGTAAGCATCTTTGCTAACCAGCAAGACTTAGCTAACAAAGCACAGACCTAAAACAAAAAAGCCCACCTTGTCAGTTCTTATTACAAGAAGCTGGCAAGACGGGCTTTTTATTTTTTATGTCGTTCAGGATCACATCGGATCGAGCTTAGCGTATTGCGTCACTAACCACTTAATACCTTCACCATTGAAAGCGACTTGAACACGACTTTGCGCACCACTGCCTTCAAAGTTAATGATGGTTCCTTCACCAAATTTAGGGTGACTAACACGCTGCCCTAAATTAAAACCGGTTTGATTAAAGTTATCATTCACTTGGGTTTGGCTAAAACGTCCACTGCTTGCAGGGCGAGAGACTTGTGCCTTCATCCGCACTTCTTCCACAAATTCCGTTGGAATCTCACGAATAAAGCGTGATGGCTTATGGAAGTTATCTTTACCGTATAAACGGCGCATTTCAGCATAAGTAATGTACAACTTCTTCATTGCACGGGTCATACCGACGTAACACAAGCGACGTTCTTCTTCTAAGCGCCCGACTTCTTCCGTGGTGCGTGAACT
>SWCB01000269.1_pt1 | contig 25188 bp, 21 predicted proteins | sample 4692901 | NCBI WGS metagenome assembly SWCB01 (sample SAMN10267276, study PRJNA491770) | bioreactor metagenome | isolation source: DHS bioreactor inoculated with subseafloor sediment | place: Japan: off Shimokita Peninsula | collected 2006-08 | reverse complement strand
CAATATTGCCGGTTGTTGGATCCACAATTTTCAACATATCCGATGTATATATTATTGTTGGGTGTGCAATTATTCTCTTTTTTGAAGTAAGAAACAAGCCTAATTCCAAAAATGACATGCCAGTTCAATTCTAGTATTAAATGTAAGCCAACAATGGAAATTATACGCAAAGTGAGGTATGGTTTCCATTTTTCTTTTGCTTGTTGAGGAACATCAGGATTTGGAGAGACTCAATCAAAATCAGAAAAGCCCGATGTAATCGTCAGTATGGTTTTAATAGTGCTAATACACAGTAAGAAATAGAAGGAGAAAAAAGAATTCAGTGAAAAAGAAAATTGCATTGTATTTGTCCCAAGCAAAGATTGATGAAATTGAACTGATACCAAAAACCTGTACTTAGTGTAAACTAATATATATGCAGGAGGCATCATATGAAGGATAAAAAGAAAAAGAATAGACTATGGAGCGGAGATTTTAAACTTAAAGTGGTCCTAGATATCATTGAAAATGAACTCTCATACAGTCAAGCAGCACGTAAATATGATATGTATCTATCATCAGGAAGTCTAAATGATACTGAACTGATACCAAAAACCTGTACTTAGTGTAAACTAGAATATATGCAGGAGGCATCATATGAAGGATAAAAAGAAATTGTATCAGATATAAAAGAAGTTTCGGGTCATGGTATAAAAGCTAAGGTTAATAGCGATGAAGTATTGGTAGGAAATGCTCGTTTAATGGAAAGAGAAAATATTTCATTTGAAGAATCATCTGCATTAGGGTCTATCTTGTATATCGCTATTAATAAAAAATATGTTGGTAATATTGTTGTATCTGACCAAATTAAAAAAGATTCAAAAGAAGCAATAAAGCTATTGAAAGCATTAGGAGTTAAGAAAACCATAATGCTAACAGGAGATAAAAAATCTGTTGCAACTAGTGTTGGCAAAGCATTAGGGTTAGATGAGATTCACGCTGAATTACTTCCTGAAGATAAATTAAATAAAGTCGAAGAACTTTTAAACAGTAAGTCAAAACGAGGTAAGCTCTTCTTTGTTGGAGATGGTATAAATGATACACCAGTACTTGCAAGAGCTGATATCGGGATTGCAATGGGTGGACTTGGTGCAGATGCCGCAATTGATGTAGCAGACATTGTTATTATGACAGATGAGCCATCAAAAATTGTAACTGCGGTAAAAATTGCTAGACGAACAAGAAAAAATTGTATGGCAAAACATCATATTAGCATTAGGTGTTAAAGCCTTCTTCTTAGTTCTTGGTGCATTTGGAATAGCAACAATGTGGGAAGCCGTTATTGCTGATGTAGGCGTCTCGTTGATAGCAATCCTAAATGCAATGAGGGTGCTAAAAAATAAGTAGAGTGTCAATTTGTAAAAGGATAGAAAGCATCACACAGTAGAGTAAATGGGGCCTAAACCCTATAAAGCACTGTTGCAATAAAGAGATTAACAACATAATTAGAAGTAAAAACCAATAAATATGTTATTAAGGTATTTTAGACAGATTTTAACCATGTAAAGGTAAACATATTTCATGCAATTTTGATGTTTCTTTAATACATACAAGGTCGATTTTGCAAGCAATACGGTTTTTTCAACGCAGATTGAATGAGACAACATATTATTAAAAGTGACGGAAAATGGACAAACCTAATTGGACAAACAATTATATTGTTTTTATAGTATAATTGTAATAATCAGTTATCTCTTTATGACTTATCAAAATATGAACTTTTAGCATTATTTATAGTAAACTTAGTCTAGAGGTTGTAGTAAAGTTAGTCTAGAGGTTATCGAAAACAGTGATAAAGTCCATAAAGACAAGACAATTTGACATACAAGGGTTTGATACCCAACAATAAGTAGATAGTGGAAGACCCCATTTTGACACAATGAAATTGCTGCTAGAAAAAGTCGAAAAATAAAACCTCTAAACTAAGCCATAATTCAGGGGTGTAATTTTTTCGGGTGGGGGTGTAAAAATTTCCGTTAGGGGTGTAAAATTGTATCAAAATAGGTCATACAACCCATATTGAAAGCATAGGTTTGATACAATTGTATCAAGCCTTTTTTTGCGCTATATAGGGCCGTTTCTCCTTTTCTTTAATATTCGATGCACTAAAAAGTAATTAATTTTTCCCGTATTTTGAATGTTTGAATAGAATTTCTACACGATTACATTTCAATTTACACGATTTAAAATGGATTTACACGATTATATTTTTTAGAAGATTTCTATTGAGTTGTAGTGTATAATATAACTGTTGTTTGGCTAAAAATAGCTTATGCAACTTTCCGTTGCTAAATTGTAAGTACATCTATTCTTGAGTAAATTAGTTCTTTTATATAGTATTGAATCAAAGGAGGAGTTATCATGGAATATTTTGGATTGAAATTACAAACGTTAAGAAAAAAAGCATCAATGTCACAAGATGATTTAGCTTCATTAATTGGTGTTAGTAGACAGGCAATTAGTAAATGGGAAAGATCAGATGGATTACCTGACTTATATAATGTGAAGAAAATTGCTGAAGTATTTAATATCACTATAGATGAGTTGATGGATATTGAAATCAAACCAATTGATAAGGATAAAATAAAAACCAACAAATTGGCACTTGCATTTTTAACAATACCAGGAGTGATACTTGGATTCTTATCAATTATTGCTCTTATAGGTTTTATTGGGGGTGTAATTATATGATTGTTCAAGGAGGATTTACTTTCACAACATTATTTGGTTTAATCATACCTGTTATCGGTGTAACATATTTGTTTTCTCTTTATAATCTTTATATAGGTAGAAATCCTCAAAAACACAAATACATTGTACTTGGGTTGAATTTTGCTTTTCTATTCGTATATATTGTTTTGTTATTCAATATACCTGAGTATAATCATATCCGACTTATCGTATTACTTATCTTGATTTTGGGTATCATCGTTCTAGGTATTGTTGGTGGATTCATGTACGAACAAGAACGCAGTAGAAATTATATCGATAAGTATGCTCATATAACAAAAAAATTAACGTTGATTCTAAAATTTACATATGGATTTGTTGGAGTTGTTTTTGTAACGTTCTTATCGTATACTTTACTGACACATGAAATACAAGTTGTAAATAGAATTTCATATCATTATGAACTAGGAGATGATCTTGGTGCACCTTTATATGGTTATTTAGAGGTGTCTATAGATGATGAAGCCACTATGATTGTTGAAGGGATTCACTTAGATTATTCAATTGAGGATATCAATCAGGTTGAAGTTTATGTTAATGATACATTGATACATAGTAGTGTTAATATTGAAGGATTTCTACTGAATGAAAATTATAATAGCGCGTATATTGAAGTAATCGATGAACAGCCAGAGCAAGGATTTCTGTTAAATTATGAATTCGAGTATGACTTTGATTCAATGAAAGATTTTGGATCATCAGTAAACATAAGGATAGTGTTAACTACACATGACAATGAATATACTTATGAGTATTCCAATGTAGATTATAGTTATGGATATCAAAACAAGCTTGTACCAATCTGGGTGAAGGAAGAAAATTAAAGTTAGAATTTTAAATTGAGGTTTGATACAATTGTATCAGGCCTTTTTTTGCGCTATATAAGGACGTTTCGACTTTTGTGCACTGCTACGAAAAAGTAGGACACATTCCCCCTCCCTTTCCAACAATAATGTAGTATAATAACACGAAGGAGTTGATAATGTGGTAAATCAATACAGTTTAGACTTTAAACTTAAAATAGTAAAGATGATCTTGAATGAAAATATATCGAAACATCAAATAGAACGAACATATAGTGTAGCTAGGAAAACACAAAGAGAGTGGGTACGTAAGTATCAAGCTGAGGGTATAAGTGGATTAGTAAGTAAGAGAAAAATCAAAGATCAGATTCCAACAAATCAGGAACCTGAATCAATTGAATCTTTAAAACATGAAATTCTTATGCTTAAGGTAGAAATAGAGAGGTTAAAAAGAGGGTATTCAAGTGAAGAGGCAAATTATGTAAAAAAAAACTGACCTTTGGTGAAAAAAGTTGATAGACTTATCTATTCTCCAAAATATCAGTAATACCTTTATCATTTAAATATGTTTCGTAATTAATTGTCTTTCTGACACTTTTAACTCTTCTCAATAAATCAACACTCATTTCATTTTTCAATGAAATTTGTTGTCTTATGTTTTTAATATGATGTGAAGCTAGGTAGTTTTGTCTGTATACAAAAAAGTTTAAATAGTGTTGAATATTCTTCAATTTAAACCCTGCATGTTTGAACAAGTATCTTTTTATATTGCTATGATAGGAATCCACCATATCTGTAGAATACTTCATAGAGACATCTTTACGGGCATTTATTTTTTCACAAGGGAACTGATTCATAAATTGATACTGTTTGGTGTTACCGTCATGAATAAACATCTTTGGGTATTGTACATTTTCATTAAATAGATCTATATAGTGATGTGGAAGTGCCATTGCTCTAGATGAAACTTTAGCTACAGATATACCTTCCAAATTAATCATTGTAATGATACATAATTGATTAAAAGAGAGACCTCTAATGTCTTTACCATCGGGTCTATAGATTTTAAATTGCTTTTCTCTAATACTAACAAATGTTTCATCAATAAGAATCGTACCAGTAAGTCTAATACTTGACTGATAAGTTGAAAGCGCGTGAAATACTAGATACCTATGATAATGTACAGTCTTGATATCTATGTTCATATTCCTTGCGATAACTTCAAGGGTTACATCGTCTATCATATAACCAATGAATTTTTTGATTTGATAATCACTGAAATGTAAATGCTTGGTTGTAGAATGATTTTGTATAAATGTTTTTAGACACTGTTTGCATTTATATCTTTGCACATGATGTTTGTCTTTTCCATTTTTTATGAGTGAATCGATCGATCCACATTTTGGACATGTTTGGCTATTCAATTTCATATGACGTTCCGTATACTACAAAAGCGAGTATTTCATCCCAAAGGAACGTCGCCAAACAATCCAAGGATAAAATACTCGCTTTTGTAGTTCTTTTTCATGATTGTTTGGCATAATTATTATAACATTTTTAAGTTAAATTTTATTTTTAAAAAGATATTCATACTTATTTGCTCTATCTAGAGAACAACTGACTTTGTATCAACTTTTTTCACCAAAGGTCAGAAAAAAAAAACAAATCTTGAATTATGAGTATACTTTAGTTCATAAATTTAGAATCAAGTATTACATAAAAGATCTATGTGAATATATGGGAATCACAAGAAGTGGATATTATAGATGGCTACGAAGAAGAGAGAATAAAACAGAGAGACAAGAAACAAAGGAAACATTAAAAATGTTGGTTAAGAATTATCATTCAATTCATCCTGAATGCGGCTATCGAGCAATCAGAAAAATGATATTGAATGAAACTGGATGGATCGTGTCATTTTATTCAGCATATCAAGCATTTAGGGAAATGGGGATATACTCAAGAGCCCGAAGAAAAGCATTTAGAAGGCCAAAAGGAGTATCCGATAAGTTTCCGAATATCATTAAAGGTGATTGGTCTACAACAAGACCATTTGAGAAAGTGTGTAGTGACACAACAATGCTTAAACACGATGGTAAAAAATATGATTGGAACATTCATATTGATGTCTATAATAATGAGATAGTCGGATATGATTTAGCTAACTATCATCACGGAAATGGAGTGATGAATCATCTTCGTAGTTTATATGATTTTTTACGTATAAAAGAAGAAAGAGGATACGGTGAAGAACATACCATCTTACATAGTGATCAAGGAAGAGTGTATTCATCAGTAAAGTTTGAAAAAGCACATAAAGATTACCCAATAACAAGATCAATGTCTAGAGCAGGAACACCTACGGATAATCCAGTTATTGAATCGTTAATTGGATGGATCAAAGGGGATTTAAAACAGTACATGAAACTTCATGATTTCTCAGATATTCATACAGCTATAGAACTATATGTTCAATACTTTAATAATCATAGATTAGCATATCGTCTTGATTATGTAACTCCAGTTGAATATAGAATGATTAATGGATTTACATAAACACATAAAAATGATAAAATAATAGCAACAAAGGAAAGTTGCATGTCGCTATTTTTATGTCTAGGTAGGTACCTATGTGTCCTAGAAAATCATAGCAGTGCATATAATTAATCATATAAGGAGAATATAAAAGTGTTTTTTTTCAAATCGAATTCCGTTTCATGGCGTGATATTAAAGATACAGATATTGTTATTGATGTTAGAGAACCATATGAGTTTCAATCCTTTAATCATAAAGGTGCTAAAAATATACCATTAGGACAAATATCTAAATACAAAACAGATAAAAAAGTATTTGTAACATGTCAATCCGGTATGAGAAGTAGAATGGCCGTAAGAATTTTAAAGAAAAATGGTGTGGATGCAGTAAACATTAAAGGCGGCATGCTTAAATATTACACAAGGGGGTGATTTTATGAAGAAAATAGTAGTTATTGGTGGCGTGGCTGGTGGTATGAGTTTTGCAACAAGATATCGCAGACTAAATCAGACAGATGAAATCACCATATTTGAAAAGGGTCCATTTGTATCCTTTGCTAATTGTGGCTTACCTTACTATATTTCAGGTGAAATAGATAGTAGAGATAAACTTTTAGTTGCTAAAGACACAATGTTGATGGATAGATTTAATCTTATAATCAAACAAAATCATGAAGTAGTTAAAATTGATCCTAATAATAAACAAGTTATTGTAAAAAATGATGGTGTAGAAAGTACTTATCCATATGATAAACTAGTTATTTCAACAGGCGCAAAACCAATCATTCCTCAAGTAAAAGGCATGGATACAATTCCATACTTTACACTTAGAAATATACCGGATTTAGATTATATTATGAATTATATTCATATGAACAATCCTAAAAAAGTTGCGATTATTGGTGCTGGATTCATCGGGTTAGAAGTTGCTGAAAACCTAAAGAAATTAGGGCTTGATGTATCGATTATTGAAAGAGCTAACCAAGTACTAACACCACTTGACTTTGAAATGAGTCAATTTGCTAAGTTGGAATTAGAAAACAATGGTATTGATGTTTATACCTCTAAAGACTTATTAGAGATTAGAGATAATAAACTAATCTTTGATGATTTAGAGTTACATGCAGATTTCATTATTAGTTCCATTGGCGTAGTGCCCGAATCAGGTCTAGCTGTTCAAGCAGGTATTGAAGTTGGTATGAGAAATGGTATCAAAGTTGATGAATATTTTGAAACTTCCGTTAAAGACATTTATGCTGTGGGTGATGCAATCATCGTTAAAAACTTTATTACAAACGAAGATACTTTAATACCTCTAGCAAGTCCTGCAAATCGTCAAGGACGTCAACTAGCTGATATATTAAATGGACTTGATGTGAAATATCAAGGTACATTAGGTACCTCGATTGTGCGCTTATTTGATCAAACATTTGCCTCCACCGGCTTAAATGAAAAACAATTAGTTAATAAAGATTATGAAGTTATACATTTATTAGCAAACGATCATGCAGGCTATTATCCAGGTGCTACATCAATTAACCTAAAAGTAATCTTTGATCCGAAAACCCAAAAGATACTTGGGGCACAAGCAGTTGGTAAAAAAGGCGTGGACAAGCGTATTGATATTATTGCAACAGCAATAAAATCCGGTTTAAAAGTTACTGAGTTACAAGAATTAGAGTTTACATATGCACCACCATTTGGTATTGCTAAAGATATTGTGAATTTAGCAGGCTATGTAAGTCAAAATGTTATTTTAGGTCTATCTAAGACTGTTCAATGGCACCAAGTTGATGCGCTCATTGAAGAAGGTGCTTTCTTTGTTGATGTTAGAAATTCATCAGAAGTAAGAAGTTTAGGTAAGATAAAAGGTGCATTAAACATCCCGATCGATGAATTACGTTCAAGATTAGATGAAATACCTAAAGATAAAAAAATAGTACTATACTGTCAAAGTGGTACAAGAAGTTACAATGCTGAACAAATTTTACGGCCATTAGGTTATGATTGTTATAACCTAGATGGTTCTTATAGTATCTATTTAAGAATGCACAGAAAATCTATAGAATTTAATTGTCAAAAAACGTTTTTTGATAGTAGTTTCGGTATGACGTTTGAATTTCCAAAAAACAAGGGTTCGATTCCCAACAATAAGTAGATAGTGGAATAACCTATTTTGACACAAAAAAAATTACACTTGAAAATTAACTCAAAATAAAAAGGCTAAACCAGGCCATAATTTAGGGGTGTAATTTTTCAGAGTGGGGGGTGTAAAAATTTCCGCTAGGGGTGTAAAATTGTAGCAAAATAGGTCATACAACCCATTCAACGAGCATAGGTTTGATACAATTAGGTATCGAACTTTTTTTTATTCATTTTATGATATAAAGGAAGTACTAAAATCCTTTCATCTTTGTGATTCAATGAAACGTTGTTATGTATTGAGATGATTTTACAGTATAATATATGCGTATAGGAGGTAATGTTATGACGTTTGGTGAGAGAATTAGAACTAATAGAATTAAAAATAACATGAGTCAAAAGCAACTTGCTGAACTGCTGAATGTAACACCTCAAACAATTTCAAAATGGGAGAATGATTTATCAGAACCAGGATTTCAAATGATTACTGATATGACAAATATCTTTCATATCTCACATGACGAGTTGTTTATTGGAGAAACAGAAATTTTATACAAAGGATCCATATATACAGCAACAAAAGATTTGCGAATGAAAAAATATTATGATTTCTTTGTAGGCTTCTTGATTTTCTTATCTCTTGCGATGATTATTACAACTGCCTATATTTCAACTATTGAGATATTAACATGGCATTTTACATTCGGATTTGGTATATTCACAATGTTTTGGTTATTTCTACTATTCATGATAGCTAGATGGAGATATATCTACTTGGATTCACCGAATGATTTACTTGATATTTATCATGATAAAGTGGTCATTCAAAAAGGTGATTTAACGGTTCAAGGGAACATAATCAAGCGCATTGACATAAAAAAATATCAATTTTATACAGGTATTCGTGTATATGAGAATAATGGGTATTTGAAAATCTTAACAACAGATAATCAAATGTTAGTTGTGAGAGATATAATCGACATTGAGGATTTGAAGAAAGTAATATATAAAGTGAAAATAAATAATAATAAGGAGGAAACAAAATGAATTATTTATGGGGAAGTTTAATGGCTTTGATTGGTTTATTTTTATTAGTGAGTGCTCTGAAGAAAAGTGAGTTTATCATTTACAAACTTTTTGTAGCAAGAGCTAAGTTACTATGGGGAGATAACGTGCATTCATTCTTCGTTGTAGTAGGGGTCATATTGATGGGTTTAAGCTCATTGTTCTTTTTTGGGATTTGGGGATAAATAACAGAAACCCAAGAAGATGATGTCTTAACTGTTTGCTTTGGAATCAATCAATTTGTATTTATAGAATGAAATGTGAGTTCGATACCCAACAATAAGTACATACTGAAGAAAACCATTTTGACATAAAGATATCATCAGCCGATTATCACTCTGAAATGAAACCTCTAAACTAAATCACAATTTAGGGTGTAAAATTGTAGCAAAATAGGTCATACAACCCATATTGAAAGCATAGGTTTGATACAATAAAGCGATTCACTAATCGCTTCGTTATCAGACTTTTTTTATTCTCCTAGATGTATGATCATTCCCTATGTTTTCCTTATACAAATAAATAGTGTATAATTTTTAAAAAAGAGGAATCCAAAATGAATATTATAGAAGAGTATGAAAAATACATAGCTAAGATTGGCGATAGAAAAACATTATACAGATTAGTAGCGAATAGATTTGATGTTAAGATGGCCTTATATCCTGGTAGCCATATAGATATAGGCGCTTCTCTAGTCATTCCTAATGTTACATATATTGATAATTATAAAGGAACTATTCAGTTTTTTAAACACTTAATTGAAGTTAGAAATTATATAAACATGAACAAAGAGTATCCAGAAGAATGCACTATAGAATTTTTTGGATTGGATTATAATGAAAATATTAAACTAGATAAAGTAGACATGATAATTTCACAATTTGCAGGATTTGTTGGACAAGCAACGAAAAAACATTTAAAAAAAGGTGGAATTTTACTTTGTAATGACAGTCATGGAGATGCTACATTAGCATATTTAGATGATGATTATGAATTCATAGGTGTAGTTGAATCTAATAATACAATCATTACTGATGAACTCGAAAAATACTTTAAATTTGCTAATGAAAGACAAATAGATAGAAATAAAGTGCTAACAAAAATGAAAGGTCCTAGATATAAAACTCAACCTAGTAATTATATCTTCTTGTTGAAGAAAAACATCTAAAACTCAAATATTTTTATAGCAGTGCAGTATCAATCTCTTGAATATGTTAATGGAGTCTTGTTGTTTTTAATTATTTGTAACAACTACATAGAAATTGCATTTAGTGCTATAAAACAAGAAATGGTTGTGGCTTACGGGTTCAATATCCAAGATTTAAATGATAGTGTAGTACCATATATATTTTTCTAGATAACACAGCAAAAAAATACGAAAAAAACCTCTAAACTAGACCAGGCGTAGTTTTATAGGGTGGGCATGTAAAATTGTATTCATATTATAATAGATTTGAGGTATAGAACTATGGAAAAAGAATTAGAGAATAAGTATAAAAAAATAGCCTTAAAAGCATTAGAACAATTTGATATCGAATATGAATATATTGATTTTATAGTTGAGGAAACAAATATCTTTTTCGAAGTCTTTGGGAAAGATCATGTTGTTTTAAAAATATTCCAAGAAGAGTCTTCTAAGACTGAAGATAATCTTATTGAAGATTTCTTCTTAGATGAAATCGCTAAAAGAACGGAAATTATTGTTCCCTATATGATTCCAAGTAAAAAAGGAGATAAGATTGTATTTATTGAATCAGACGACTTTGACACATTAAAACGAGTTGCCTTGTATAATTATGTAGAAGGTAAAGACTTTGATGGTAATGAGACTCAAGAACTATTTGAGGAATTAGGAAAAGTCACCGCTAAGCTACACCTTGCATCAAAAGAGATTACTATTCCAAAAGAGATGAAACCTAAAAAATGGGATAAGGTGTTTTATTACAGAGAAGAAGTGCCTGTTTTTCACAACAAGAAATATGCACATATTTTTTCCAAAGAAGATCTCGATTTTTTAGATCAATTTATTGCATATTTAGACCTTAAATTACCTACTTATTACAAAGAAGAGAGTTATTTAATCCATGCTGATTTAAATCCTTGGAATGTAAAAATTCATGAAGGTGAAATACGTTTATTAGATTTTGAAGAAGGTATGCTTGGATGTGCCCTTCATGACATTGCTATTATGCTCTTTTATTATCGATATGATACTAACTATAATTATCAAGAAATTAAAGAAAGCTATTTAAAAGGTTATAATTCATTAAATAAATTACCAGACTTTACGGATTTTGATATTGACTTATTAATTATGGCTAGAACTACTAATTTTATCAATTATACCCTCTTAATTCATGAAGATCCCAAAGACTACATACAGAAAAGAATTAAACGAATAAAAGACTTTATTCAAAATTATAATATTCAACTATAAATGTGAATCGCATAAGAAAATCACTTTACAAATGCTTTTTTTGAAAGGGTTTGATACATCCGTATCATCCCTTTTTTATGTTGTAAAAGAGATTTTAACTGATAGGAATAAAATCTATAAGATATTCTAAAAATCTATAAACTAACATATAACCACTAGATTGAATATCTATATTATGATACAATAATTCAAATAGGCAAAAATCTAGAGTTAAAGAAAATTGTAATTTGAATATAGGATTATTATCAAATATAGCCTAACTAAAAAAGGAGAAACAAATGAAAAAAAACATTGGAACTATAATAATCGTAATCATAACACTCCTATTATCTGTATTAGGATTTGTTTTAGGGGGATTTGAACTAAGTCAACTTCAATTAGATACACTTTCGATACTCATCATAATTTGTGTTATTAGTATGATCTATTGTTTTATAGTTGGTGAAATCACTAAAAATAATTCACAAATGGATAAATTATGGTCTATTTTACCGATTGTTTATGCATGGATAGTTGTAGGAAAAAGTGGGATGAATCTACGATTAGTTGTTATGGCAATACTCATTACACTATGGGGTGTTAGACTCACATTGAATTTCGCAAAAAAGGGAGCATATTCAATTAAGTTTTGGTCAGGTGAAGAAGATTACAGATGGGTTGTTTTAAGAGAAGATCCAAATCTAAATAAAAGATGGAAATGGGCGCTTTTCAATTTGTTCTTTATCTCCATTTATCAAAATGCTCTAGTACTCGCTATTTCTCTACCTTTAGTAGCAGTCATGGAATCGACTGTTTCATTTGGTATATTTGATGCAATAATTGCAGCACTTTTATTTGGATTCATTATATTGGAGACAATTGCAGATAAACAACAAATGACTTTTCAAACTAAAAAATATGAGTTGCTTGGTCAAGGAATGAAACTTGAAGATTTACCAAGTCCTTATGATAAAGGTTTTAATACACAAGGTGTATGGGGACGTTCAAGACATCCAAATTATTTTGCTGAACAGTCAATTTGGGTTGTTTTATATTTCTTTTGTATCAGCGCTGGTGTAACAAATTATGTCTTTTTTAACTGGACAATAATCGGATCTATGTTTTTAATACTATTATTTATTGGTAGTTCTAATTTTTCAGAAGGCATTTCACTAAAAAAATATCCAGCATATAAGGAATATATTAATAATGTTACTAAATATGCTCCTTTAAGAAAATACAGTGAAAACTAGAAGCGATAAAGTTTATGAATTTATTAGGATTTGAATGCTTTATATCAAATCCTTTTTTTATTTGATATAATAATAGTAATAGTAATTTATATAAATCCTTATTAAGCTTTCATTGTTTAATAGGTTTTGTTTCATAAGCATGACACATTTACATATATCAAGGAGGATTATATATGCCTAAACAAAATATCTCTAAAGAAAAACTTATCAGAATACTGATATGGGTTTCTATAGTTGCAATTTCTTTAATTGCCATCTATGCACTTAAGTTAGTTGCAGCTCGAACAATTGGGAATGTTACCAATGCATTTAAATCTGTTTTTATACCTTTTGCAATTGCATTTTTCTTAAGTTTTATCATTGGACCTTTGGCTTCTTTACTAGAAAAAAAGTTGAAAATGAAAAGAAGTATAAGTATCATTTTTGCGATCATCTTTGGATTAATTGTGATCATTGGTCTATTATCTTTTGTGATGATTAATCTAGTTGTTCAAATGACAAGTATTTTTTCAAGCTTGATTCAAATGATTGATGCTGTTTGGTTACAAAACATTATTGCAGCTATAGAATCCTATATAGAAACGTATATAAATAATACAGAACTCGCTGAAATTTTAAATCAATTAACAGCTAATGGTTTATCATTTGACAGAGTGATTGATCTTTTAGGAGGTTTATTAGGATTCGTTTCCAATCTAACTTCTTCAATATTCCAAACAATCATGATTTTAATATTAACTCCTGTTTTCTTGTTTTATCTTATTAAAGAAAAAGAATATATATTCAAAGGTATTAATAGTGTTTTTCCAGAAAACATACAACCTCATTTAGAAGCATTAGGAACAAGAACTGATACATCAGTAAAAAACTATTTAAAAGGTCAAGGATTAATGATTGCAATGATTGCTACATACTTTTCTATCTTCTTATCAATCTTATCATTTTTTATTCCTGGATTTGGTATTCAAATGGCAATCTTATTCGCACTGATTATGGGTCTGTTTAATATAGTGCCTTATATTGGAGCTTGGATTGGTTTATCGTTACCAGTATTGTTCTTGTTTACGTTACATCTTGAATCTGTCCAAAATAATGAATATCAAGCGATTTTTGTTATAGGTATTATCATAGTTGTAGTCTTACAGATTATCGAGCAAGTAATCGAAGGATCTATTGTTCAGCCTTTAGTTCTAGGCAATAAAGTTCAGATTCATCCGTTACTCGTTTTATCAAGTTTAATATTCTTTGGTGGTATATTTGGATTTGTAGGTATCTTACTAGCAGTACCATTAGCTGCAACCTTAAAATCAACTTTAGAGTATTTTAAATCATTGAACAAAAAAAATACAAAGCCGATTAAAGCTTAATCCATTGTGGTTTAAGATTTAGATATGGTAAAATATAAAAAAGTTATAAAGATATAATAAAAAAATAAAGGATGGTTTTTATGAGTAATCCATACGTTTTAGTAACTGATTCTTGTAGTGATTTGACACTTGAACAAGTCAAAGAAATGAATATTGATGTTGTCCCATTATCTGTTGAAATTGATGAGAAAACATATAAGCATTATCCTGATGAAAGACAATTAAATGTTAAGGAGTTTTATGACCTACTTAGAGATAAGAAAGTAGCTAAAACTTCACTTAGCAATGTAGGAGAGTACTTAGACTTTTTTGAGGAAAAACTAAAAGCAGGCAATGATATATTATACATTGCATTTTCTTCAGCACTTTCAGGATCATATCAATCTTCTGTCATTGCTAGACAAGAACTTTTAGAAAAGTATCCTGATCGTAAAATCGTTATTATTGATTCTAGATCTGCATCTATGGGCCAAGGTTTACTGATATGGTATGCTTATCAAAAGATGCAAGAAGGATTATCGATTGATGAGGTAGCTAAGTGGGTTGAAATGAACAAGCTTAAACTATGTCACTTATTTACAGTTGATGATTTAGGCACATTAAAACGTGGAGGACGATTATCAGGTACTCAAGCTTTATTAGGATCATTGTTAAAAGTTAAACCAGTGCTTCACGTGACCGATGAAGGTAAATTGGTGCCTATTAAAAAAGCGAGAGGCAGAAAAACTTCGCTACAAACGATTGTTGATATTATGAAGGAAAAAATCGAAAATCCATCAGAACAAACCATATTTATCTCACATGGCGATGATTTAGAAGATGCAGAATATATCTCAGGACTTATCCAAGAACAAATTGGGGTCAAGGCAATCAATTATGGGGTCATTGGACCAGTTGTTGGTGCACATTCTGGACCTAAAACGATTGCTGTATTCTTTATGGGGAATGAAAGATAGTCATTATTAAAGCCAAAATATATTTTGGCTTTTTTTAATGATTTCAGGTGGTATAATAGAATTATGAAGTAAAGATTTCTAAATAAGGAGAAACTTTATGTTTGAAGAGCAATTACTTGAAATACTATATAGTTTACTTCAAAATGCAATTTTGCTTTTTGGTCTAGGCTTTTTATTTGCTGCAGCATCTTTTGAAACCAAACTAAATAAACCCTTTTTAAAAATCCTTACAGGACTAACTATTGGTGGAATTGCAATCTTAATCATGAGAAATCCTTGGGAATTAGAAGCTGGATTAATTTTTGATACAAGAAGTGTTTTACTGAGTGTAACTGGAATGTTTTTTGGAGGTATGACAACCTCAATTGCGACACTAATTGCACTATTATATAGAGTTAGTTTAGGTGGTAGTGGTATTTATGCTGGGGTTGCGACAATCATCTTTTCTGCAACCATAGGATTAAACTGGAAATATATAAAAAAAATATTACCTAAAATGCCATATTATTTAGAGTATTATGTTTTAGGTGTCATTGTTCATATTGTGACATTAGTATGTTTTTTACTTATTCCATGGCCTCAAGCATTTGAAGTTATAAAAAATACAGCAATTCCGTATTTAGTATTCTTTCCAGTGATTACACTATTACTAGCGATGGTTGTTCATCATCAAAAGGTGAGATATCAAGTTTAAGATGATTTAAAACAACAAAGAGTCTTATTACAAGCATCCATAGATTCTACAAATACTATGGAAATATTTGCATTGGATAGAAACTATAATTATTTAACATTCAATCAATTTCATAAAGCATCAATGCAGACTTACTATGGTGTTGATATCAATAGTGAAAGTAATTTTTTAGAAATGATTGCCAATGATTCGATAAAAGAGCGGTTAAAAAGCTCAATCGATAGAGTTTTTAGCGGTGAATCGTTTAAACATGTTATTGAAATAGAGGACCAAAAAGGTCACTTTTTAGAAGAAGTTTTTTCACCGATTTATAGTGATCATGAAATTATAGGTGTTACAATTTTCATAGAAGATATTACTTTAAGGAAACAATATGAGAATGAAATACTAGCATTAAGTTATAAAGATTCATTAACAGGATTAAACAATCGAAGAAAACACCAAGAACAATTACTAAGTTTAAATGCTAAGAAATACCATCCAATTTCAGTAATATTTTTTGATATCAATGGACTTAAAGTCATGAATGATGCATTTAGTCATCAAAATGGTGATAAACTCATTGTAATGGTTTCGGATATGATTAAGAGTATATTTAAAGATTTTGAATCTTATATTTCAAGAATTGGTGGCGATGAAATCATTGTTTTATGCCCGAATACTGAAGAAAAAACAGCTAAAGCATTAGCAGACAAAGTTAAAATAAAATTAGAAAATCAACAGATCAATCATATGGCTTTATCAGTATCTTATGGAGTTAGTATGAAAGACGTTGACGATCATTTTGAAGAAATCATTAATCGAGCAGAATCTGATTTATATAAAAACAAACTTTTTGAAGGTGGATCTCATCGAAGTGAAACTATTAAAACGATATTAAATACACTAAAAACTAAGGATGTGTATTCTGAAGAGCATTCAAAAAGAGTTTCTGAAATTTGCAGACAAATTGGAAAAAAATTAGGAATGACTAAACAGGATTTAAATCTACTGACAATGATTAGTAATTTACATGATATCGGTAAGATTGCAATAGAAGATAGTATTTTAAACAAACCAGGGAAATTATCGCCAGAAGAATGGGATATTATGAAAAGACACCCAGAAACTGGATATCGTATTTTGTCAACGTTACCAGAATATGGTGAAATAGCACTTGATATTTTATCTCATCACGAAAGATATGATGGGAAAGGTTATCCAAGAGGTATTAAAGGTGAAGACATTCCTATTCGTGCAAGAATCATATCAGTTGCAGACGCATACGACGCGATGACATCTGATAGACCATACCGTAAAAAGATGTCTCACCAGGAAGCGGTTACAGAACTTATAGATAACAAAGGAACTCAATTTGACCCGAAAATTATCGATATTTTCTTATCTATTTTTAGCAAAAAAGCGTAAAATCATGTATAATGTATATAGAGAATTATGGAGGTAACAAGATGATTAGAAAAACAAAAATTATTTGTACAATTGGACCATCAATCGAATCAGAATCAATGATTTCAAAAATGATTGATGCTGGCATGAATGTAGCTAGATTAAATTTCTCACATGCAAATCACGAAGAACATTTAGTACGCATTAAGATGATTAGAAAAGTCTCTACTGAAAAGGGACGATATATTGGTGTTATGGCAGATACCAAAGGACCTGAAATTAGAACCGGGAAATTTGAAAATGATAAAGCAGAGTTTAAAACTGGAGATATTATCGAAGTTCACAGAGAAAATATCTTAGGTAATTCTAAGAGATTTCATATTGACTGTAATGAACTTTATGATGATATGAAACCAGGAGAATTCATTTTAATTGATGATGGTAAAATCAAACTTACTGTATTAGAAAACAAAAATGGCGTGATGAAATGTGAAGTTATGAACTCAGGCGTTATTAAGACTAAAAAAGGTGTTAATGTACCAAACGTTAAACTTTCAATGCCATTCATTTCACAAAAAGATCATGATGATATCGTATTTGCTGCAAGCAATGATGTCGATATGTTCGCTCTATCTTTTGTTAGAAGAAAAGAAGATGTATTAGAAGTTAGAAAAATTTTAAAAGATATGGGCAAAGGTGACATTGAAATCATTTCTAAGATTGAAAACCAAGAAGGTGTTGATAACTTAGATGAAATTTTAGAAGTTTCTGATGGTGTTATGGTTGCTCGTGGTGATTTAGGTGTAGAAGTATCTACACAACTTGTACCTCTATATCAAAAACACATCATTAAAAAAGCAAATGAAGCTGGAAAACCGGTCATTACAGCAACACACATGTTAGAGTCTATGATGACATCACCAAGACCTACACGTGCAGAAGCATCAGATGTTGCAAATGCTATTTTAGATGGTTCAGATGCTATAATGTTATCTGGTGAATCAGCTGCAGGGGAATATCCAATTGAAGCTGTATTAACAATGGATACGATTGCTAAAGCAATCGAACCAAGCATTCCATATCGTGATCGCTTAGAACACAATATTAAAACAAGCCAACAAACAGTTAATGATGCGATTGGTATTGCTGTAAGTCAAACAGCTTTATCACTTCCTAAAGCAGAAGTTGTTGTTGCATTTACTGAAACTGGTGGGACTGCAAAACGTATTTGTAAGTTTAGACCATCAACGCCAATTATCGCGATTACTGACAGTTTAAAAACTTGTCATAAACTATCATACTATTGGGGTGTTCATCCTTCTTATAGAGAAAATGTTAGTGATTACTCATTATATGATAAAGCAGCTATTGATACAGCTAAAGCATTCGGATATAAATCAGGAACAACACTTATTATCACTTCTGGTTGGGCACAACATCATGGATCAACCAATACAATGAGAATTATTGATATACCATAAGATAAAAACCGCTTTTGCGGTTTTTTTTGTTTATAGTGAATTACCTTTGATTATTATAGACAAAAAAATGTATAATATAATAAACGGGTGAAGGAGTTTTGAATGATGGAGACAATGAAAAAAACAGACAAACAAGAACAACTAGATATACAGAGTGGATTAAATGCGACCAACGAATCTATCAAAATTATCATCTATTATATACTTATAAGTCTATTATGGATTTTTGGATCTGATAGATTACTAGAACTTATCGTTCAAGATCCTGATAGAATTTTAAGATTACAAACCATCAAAGGTATATTTTTTGTCCTTTTCTCAGGTGTTGTTTTTTATCTGATTTTATTTAATAGAATCAGTTTATATGTTGCATCGATTTTAGATTTAAAAAAAGCTTATAAGCGTTTAGATAAACTTCATCAAACTTCACTTGATTTAGAAGATAAACTTTATCAAAAAGCATATTATGATGAATTAACAGGTCTTCCAAATAAAATATTATTGGAAGAAAAAGTTGATCAGTATATCGAAGATAATCCAAATCATATGATGGCACTTGTTTATATGGATATTGATGAGTTTAGGAATGTCAATGAAGTTAAAGGGCATCAGGTAGGTGATCAATTGATTCAAGCAGTTGCACACACATTAAAAGAGCATATTAACGATTCAGATATGATTTGTCATACTGGTGGGGATGAATTTGTGGTTGGATTTTTTAATATTACCGATTTATCGCAATTTTTAATCAATGTTGAAGAATTCTTTAAAAAAGTTAAAAGAAGTTACATTTTAGATAAAGATGAATATTTCGTTACATTTAGTGGAGGTGTTGCGTTAGCTCCTGACCATGGACATGATTATATTACCCTTTTAAGACATGCTGATAGTGCATTATCTATGGCTAAAAACAAAGGTAAAGACCGTTTGGTAATCTTTGATGATGAAATGGTAACTATGATTACACAACAAACAGAAATGTTAAATCAACTTAGAAATGCTATACCAAATCATGAGTTTTCACTTCATTATCAACCTGTAATTGATTTAAATGATGGCAAAGTGATTGCTGCTGAAGCACTCATTAGATGGCATAACAAAATCAAAGGATATATTCCACCGCTTGAGTTTATTTCATTGTCAGAAAAAAATGGATATATCAAAGATATCACTGAATGGGTATTTTACCAAGCTGCAAAAGAACTTGGTAAATGGCCGATAAAAGATGAAAACTTTAAAATATCAATTAACTTATCTGCTGTAATGTTGATTCATGATACTTTCTTGAAATATTTAAATCAATGGATTGATCAATATCAAATCAATTGCAAAAAAATCATATTAGAAATTACTGAAACAGCAGTCATTAGTGATATTGAAAGAAGTATCCATGTATTATTACAATTAAGAAAATTAGGATTTACCATTGCGTTAGATGATTTTGGAACAGGATATTCTTCCTTAACATATTTACAAAAACTACCGATAGACATTATAAAGATTGATCGCGATTTTATTAGTCATATCCATAAAGATACTAAAGAGTTTCATGTTCTTAAATATATGATAGATCTTGCGCATCACTTAAATATGGATGTGGTTGCTGAGGGTATCGAGATTGTAGAACAGCAAGATATGGTGAGAAAATATAAAGGTAATTATGCACAAGGTTATTATTATGCAAAACCTATGCCCCAAGATCAACTACTCAAATTTTTAAAGGACTATAAAAAAACCAAATAGAATTTTAGTAGTATCATGAATGAGTCACTTGTAGCATATAGTATTCATATATTAAGATGATTTTTCAATGAGGTATAGATTTAAGTTTTAGCAATAGAGTTTAATTTTATACTTAAAAAAGACAACTGAAAAACTCATAAGATATATAAATGGTTTATATAGCTAGATAAAAACAAGAAAAGATCGTAAAGAATCCTAAAGAGGATTCTTTTTTTAATGGCTAAATTATGCTATAATATCAAAGATAGGAGTGATCATATGCCAAAAAAAGAATTAATTACAAAGTTAGCTAAATTAGCTGTAAAAGTAGGGGCTAACGTACAAAAAGATCAAATTGTAGTTATTAGAACATCAACAGAAACAAAAGAGTTAGCTAGAGAGGTAGCTGAACAAGCTTACTTAGCTGGAGCAAGAAGAGTGCACGTGCAATGGAGTGATGAGTTTATATCTCGTCAATCATTATTACATGCATCATTAGAAGAATTGACACAAGTGCCAAATTATTTAGTTGATCAATATCAATATTATGTTGATCAAGGAGCTTGTTTTATTTCAATTTCTTCACCGATTCCTGGTTTAAACAAAGATGTTGATCCAATGAAATCTCAAAAATCTGGTATTGCAATGCAAAAGGCAGTTTCATTTTTTAGAGAGTTTTTGATGGGAAATAAATCTCAGTGGACTATCATTTCAGAACCAAATCCAATTTGGGCAAAACAAGTCTTTCCAGAGTTGGATGAGGATGCAGCTGTTGAAGCATTATGGCAAGCAATATTAAATGCGAGTCGTGTAACAGAAAATAATGATCCGATTAAAGAGTGGAAAGAACACAACGCAAGATTATTAGCACATAATACAATATTAAATGAATATAATTTTAAACATTTGCATTTTAAAAACAGTTTAGGTACCGATTTAATCGTTGAACTTGTTAAAGACCATGTATGGGCTGGTGGTGGAGAAGTTGCATTAAATGGTGCATACTTTAATCCCAATATTCCAACAGAAGAAAACTTCACTATGCCTTATAAATGGGGCACAAGAGGTAAGGTAGTTGCAACTAAACCTTTAAACTACCAAGGTAAACTCATTGATAAGTTCTGGTTAGAGTTTAAAGATGGAAAAGTTGTAGATTACGATGCAAAAGTTGAAAAAGATGCATTAACTAATTTACTAGAAACAGATGAAGGTAGTAAATACATCGGGGAAATAGCTTTAATTAGTCACGACTCTCCAATTTCTAATACTAATATTTTATTTTTAAATACACTATTTGATGAAAATGCATCATGTCATATGGCTTTAGGTAGAGCTTATCCAATGAATATTAAAAATGGAGTTAACCTAGATATACCTACTTTAGAAAAATCTGGATATAACAATTCTATGGTTCACTCTGACTTTATGTTTGGAAGTAGTGACATGGAAATTACTGGATTAACACAAGATGGTAAAGAAGTAAAAGTTTTTGAGAAAGGTAACTTTGTCATTTAAGGGGTCTTTTAAGACGCCCTTTTTTTATTGGCAAATAAGGAAAGATGATGAACCAAATTAAACTCGATACATTTTTGGATTATACGTATATCTCAAATTTTAAAAGCAATCAAAAACAAACACAAGCTTTGTTTACTGTTGGTAAAGCACAGCTTGATAAAAATGAATATCACTATGATCTTTATTTACTGGATAACGATAGAATCAGAAAACTCATCTCTTTAAAAAAGGATTCTGCATTCATATGGATAAGTGATGAGGAAATCTTAGTTTCTATGAAGAAAAATAAGACAGATGAAAAGAAATCAAAAGACAAATATAGCATTTTTTACAGATATAATCTATTAACTAAGGGCATTGAAAAAGCTTTTGAACTTCCTATGCCTGCATCTATCGTTAAGTATTTAGGGAAACATAAGTTTCTTGTTCAAGCACAATTATCTAGTTATGAACACCATTTATACTTAGATCAAAAAGAAAACAGAAAAGATTTACTTAAACAGATGAAAGAAAAATCTTTGTACGAAGATATTATTGAAATCCCATTTTATGGGAATGGTCAAGGTTTTACAGCGAATAAAAGACAACAATTATTCATCTATGATGAAGAAAAAGATAGTCTTGATTTAATCGTAGATCCAGATTTTAATGTTGGTAGAGTTGTTGTTTCAGAAGACTTAAAACATATCTATTATACGGGTAAACAAGCAAAACAAGTCAAAAGCTTAACAACACATATCTATGTTTATCACATGGACACTAAAATCACAGAAATCTTATATCACGAAGATGAATACTCGATCAGTCAGTTGTTTATTTTTGATAACAAAATCATTGTGGCTGCAAGCGACATGAAGACATATGGCATTAATCAAGATGACGATTTTTATGAATTAAAAGATAAAAAACTCATGCTTTATCAGACATATGGATTGTCTATGTCAACATCCATAGGAACAGATGTTAGATTAGGTGCAAATAAACAAGCTTTAGTTTATAAAGACAGCATATACTTTGTTAAAACAGAAGATGATCATACAAATCTGATGGTTTTAGATGAAAATAAGAACATTAAGACTGTTTATGAAATGAACGGATCTATTGATGGTATAGAAATCATAGATGGTGAAATTTATATGGTTGGGCTTTATCGTCAAAAGCTTCATGAAATCTATAAATACCAATTAGGTAAAATTAGACAGCTATCAAGACTGAATCAAAAAGTTATGAAAGATAAATATGTTGCAAAACCCAAACCGTTTGTTTATAAAGACAAAACACATGAAGTCAAAGGATTTGTGTTATATCCTAAAGATTTTAATCCAGAAAACAGCTATCCAGCAATCTTAGATATACATGGTGGACCAAAAACTGCGTATGGAAGAGTGTTTTACCATGAAATGCAATATTGGGCAAATCAAGGGTATTTTGTTTGTTATGCAAATCCAAGAGGCAGTGATGGCAAAGGAGATGAGTTTGCAGATATCAGAGGTAAATATGGAACCATTGATTATGAAGATTTAATGCATTTTGTCGATCTAGTTAGTCGTAAGATAGAACATATTGATCATCAAAGATTTTTTGTAACCGGTGGATCATATGGTGGGTTTATGACCAACTGGATTGTAGGTCATACCGATCGATTCAAAGCAGCAGCAACTCAAAGAAGTATATCCAATTGGTTATCATTTCATGGGACATCAGATATTGGTTTCTATTTTTCAAAAGATCAAACTGCTGGTCATCCAAATACAAACACTGATACTTTATGGGAACAATCCCCTATGAAATATGCATTAAATGTAAAGACACCACTTTTATTTATTCATTCTGATGAAGATTATCGTTGTCCGATTGAACAAGCAATGCAATTTTATACGATTATCAAAGAAAAAGGTGTGGATACTAAGTTTATATGGTTTAAGGGTGAAACTCATGAATTATCAAGAAGTGGTAAACCTCAAGCTCGTATCAAGCGCTTAAAAGAAATCACGGATTGGTTTGAAGTTCATAAATCATAAAAAATGTAAATTATTTCGATTTTTATATGGTTTTGGTATATAATGAGGGTAATAACGAAGGAGGGTTTTATTATATGTATTGGTTTTTTAGAAAGCGTAAAGAAAAGAAAAAAGCTTTACAAGAAGAACAATTAAAAATGCAACAAGAATCGATGAAAAAAGAGTCTATTCAAAAAGAAAAACCTGCTCCACAACCAGTTAAACCTAAAGTAGAAGAGCCGGTTAAGAAAGTTGAAGAGAAGAAGGAAACACCGAAACCTGTTAAGGAAGCAGTTAAGAAAACTGAACCTAAGAAGGAACAAGTGAAACCAGCTAAAGCTAAGGAAAAAGAAGAAACTGAAAAGGAAGATAAAAACGCAAAAAATCCTAAATATCATGTTTCTCAAAATAAAGACAAGAAGAGTCCTGCTTTTAAACAATGGCGTGTTCGTAAAGAAGGATCAAATAAAACGATTAAATACTTTGATACACAAGCGGAAGCTATTGATTATGCTGAAGATTTAGCTAAAAAGAATGATACATCTGTTGTTATTCATAAAGTTGATGGATCTATTCGTAAACAAGAATATTAATTTTTAGAATTGAAGGGACGAAAGTCTCTTTTATTTTTTTATATGATAATTTATAATTACAAGTGCAACACTAAATAAAAATCAAAAAAGTTCATAGATTCCTTTATAATGTAAGTGACCAAACAAACACAAAAGGAGAAACTATGAACTACATACATCTTACCATAGAAGAAAGAACATGTATATATCAGTTATGGTTATCAGGCGTGAGTATTAGACAGATTAGTAAAGCAGTAAAGAGGAGTCCTAGTACGATATCTAGAGAGTTAAAGAGAAATTCATGTGGATATCGTTACAAATACTTACCTCATGTCGCACAAAAAAAATACAACAAACGTCGAATCAATAGCCATAGAAAGGTAAAAATATCACCAATCATCAAAGAGTATATTGAAAGCAAATTGAATCAACAATGGTCTCCAGAACAAATAGCTATGAGAGATAAAGGACAACCTGAAAAAATCCCCTGTTTTTCAACTATTTATAGATGG
>SWCB01009604.1_pt1 | contig 25213 bp, 25 predicted proteins | sample 4692901 | NCBI WGS metagenome assembly SWCB01 (sample SAMN10267276, study PRJNA491770) | bioreactor metagenome | isolation source: DHS bioreactor inoculated with subseafloor sediment | place: Japan: off Shimokita Peninsula | collected 2006-08 | reverse complement strand
TGGACAGCTATTATTTAGCCACCATCTATTTTACATAACTTAAAAAAACTCAATTCGATATTTTCGAACTGAGTTTTTATTTTTATGAGTTAAGTTTCTTTTATCAAGGTTGGAAAGCACCGAATAATACTAACCAAGTTAAGATTGTTTTAGCAACTAATGATAAAACGATATATCCACGTTCACCATATAAGTAATTCTTAAACTTACCAATACCTTTATATTGTAGATACATATTGACAGGGAATGTATTAAATGCTAAGAAGTAAGTCACTAAAATAGCCCATACAAATCCAGGAACAGCATCTAAGTTTGGATTTACACCAATATAGAACACGATAGCTAACCATGGTGCAATTCCGATTACTGAACCAAAGATGAATGGTAACCAGTTTGTTTTCTTTTCGGTTTTATTTTTACCACTATTTAATAGTTCCATATCTAAACCGAAAAGGTTCATAGCAGCATTAGCTAATGCAATTAAAACAAATACTGCAATATCTCTAACGCCAAATAAAGAAGAAATTAAAACGATCATTAAAGAAGAACTTAATGCATATTCATACCATCTTAGTTTGTTGATACCTTTTTTAAGGTCTGAAACATATTTTTCTTTATAAGGGAAAGCGATAATGAAATGGAAAATACCTGAGATCAGCAAGAAACTTGCGGTCATTGGTAGGAAAGGTAGTTCGAATAGCGTATCAGTAGGCGTTAAAACTAATCCTTGACCTGTGACAAACTCTAAATAATTTCCAATCACTGGAATGGTAAATGTTTGCGTACCAGTACCATCTAAATTAGGATAAATCAAGAAAGCAAATAACATCATGAGAACACCTTGTGCTAGATGCATAGAACCCATGATCTTGTTAAAACGAATTAAACTTGGAAATGATAACTTATCATTAACTGTTTTTGCAGAATCCATAATCAAACTCCTTTGTTTATAAAATTTTTTTAATTTTATCATAGTTTACTATATCTATCAAGAAATTAGAATTTCAAAACAATTCAACTAATTTTATAAATTAACACATGAAATCGTTTTACAATTTTTTATGAAGATTTTTAGTAAAAATAGTGATATAATACATTGGAAATCAGGTGTTTGTTTATGAAAAAATTAGAAAAAAATATATATAAATTATCATGGCCAATTTTTATAGAACTATTGTTTTTTACTTTACTAGGTACAGTAGATACAATTATGCTATCAAACTATTCAGATACAGCAGTTGGAAGCGTTGGGATAGCCAATAGAATTTTATTCTTGTTTGCAATTGTTGTTAATGTGTTAGCGTTAGGTATTGGTGTTGTAGCAGCACAATATTTAGGAGCTAATCAAGAACAAAAAGCTAAAGATACTGTTGTAACAGGAGTGTTAGGTAACTTCGTATTAGGTATTATACTTTCTCTTATCGTGATGTTTTTTGGTAGAAGTTTTATACATTTAATTGGAACAGATGATGTGTTTATAGAAGATGCAACAACATATATTAAAATTGTTGGATTTTCACTTTTATTCGTATCCATTCGCGTTGGATTATCTAACGCATTTAGAAGTTTTAGTCATCCAAAAGTCGTCATGATGATTATGGGTGTTGGTAATTTAGTTAATGTTGTTGTTAATGCAGTACTTATCTATGGCTTATTTGGAGCACCTTCATTAGGTGTTCAAGGAGCAGCAATTGGTACCTTAGTAGCAAGAATTGTCATGGTTTTATTATTAATATATTACTCGTATAAATTATTAAAGATTAAGTTACATAAACTAAGATTTCACGTGATTCAACTTAGAAAGATATTATACGTAGGCATACCAGGAGCAACTGAAAATGTTATGTACAATATTGCTCAAGTGCTCATCTTATTTTTCATTAATCAAATAAGTCCTGAAGCAGTTATCGCTCAGTCATATATTATGCTTATATTATCTTATGTATTTATCTTTAGTTTTGCCTTAGCAAGCGGGAACTCTATCATTGTAGGGTATTATATTGGAGAAAAAGACTATGAAGTAGCGTTTAAGCATACATTTAAAACAACAAAAATTGCATTTATCTTAATTATAATCATTACAGGTCTGTTAAATGTTTTAGCATATCCGATGATTGGATTATTTACTGATAACCAAGTCATCACTGAAATGGTAAGAAAAGTTTTATTCATTGCGATATTTATCGAAATCGGACGCGCTATGAATATGATCTTTATTGCAGCATTAAGATCAGCAGGAGATACAATATTCCCTGTTATTATGGCTGTTATATCAATGTTTGGTGTTGCCGTTTTATTTACATATATTTTAGCAATTAGATTAGAATTAGGTATTATTGGTGTATTTATAGCTTTATCTATGGATGAAGTTTTTAGAGGATTATCTATGGTGTTTAGATGGTATCATAGAAAATGGATGAGAATTGAACTTATTGAAGCTAAGTAAAAACATATAGGAAGTCACTCTTTAGGGTGACTTTTGATTTGTCTATTTAAATTTTAAATAAACTAAAAAAATAATTAATTTTATTAATGAAATCACTAAAAATATAACTCTAAATCATGTATAATAGAGATGAGAATAATGAAGAGGTGCGAATCAGATGTCTATCGTTTATGGAAAAAAGATTAAATTATTTGCGTTGAGCTCTAATAGAAAGCTTGCAGAAGAGATTTCAAGAACTTCTGGAATTGAAATTTCTAATGTGGATGTTGTGAAATTTGCTGATGGTGAAATATCAGTCAACATCGAAGAAAGCGTTAGAGGTCATCATGTTTTTGTTGTACAATCAACATCAGCTCCAGCTAACGAACATTTAATGGAGCTGCTCATATTTACAGATGCATTAAAAAGAGCATCTGCAAAATCAGTAACAGTGATTATGCCTTATTATGGGTATTCAAGACAAGATAGAAAGTCAAAATCAAGACAACCAATCACTGCAAAATTGGTTGCAGATATGCTTCAAACAGCTGGTATTGATAGAGTTATTGCAATTGATTTACATGCAGCTCAAATCCAAGGCTTCTTTGACAAACCAATTGATAATTTCCCTGCTACACCACTTTTAGCTGATTATTTTCTACATGAAAAAAAGTTAGAAAATGTTATTGTTGTATCACCTGATCATGGCGGTGTGACAAGAGCTAGAATTTTTGCTAATATATTCCAAGCACCTTTGGCAATCATTGATAAAAGACGCCCTGAACCTAATAAAGCGGAAGTTCAAAACATTATTGGTAAGGTTAAAGGAAAAACAGCAATCATGGTTGATGATATCATTGATACAGCAGGTACATTAGTTGCTGGTGCTCAAGCATTAATTGATGCTGGTGCAAGAGAAGTATATGCTTGTGCTACACATGCTGTATTTTCTGCAGATGCAAATGATAAAATCGATAAATCAGTATTAAAAGAAGTTGTTGTAACAGATACAATTCAGCTTGGAGATGAATGTTGTTCAAGAAAAATTAAACAATTATCTATTGGACCACTACTAGGTCAAGCTATTTTACATATTGTTAACGATGAACCAATTAGTCAAATTTTTGATCGTATAACACATAAGGATGATAATGAGTGAAATTAATTGTAGGTTTAGGTAATCCAGGTAGCAAATATCATCAGACAAGGCACAATGTTGGATATATGGTCTTAGATGAGTTTGCCCATAAATATCATGCATCATTTAAATTAGATACTAAATTCAATGGTGAAACCGCAATGTTTAATAAAGGTTCTGAAAAATATATGTTGTTAAAACCAACAACTTATATGAATCTTTCTGGTGAATCCATTACCAAAGTCATGAAATACTATGATATCGATCTAGATGAAATCATCGTTTTTGTAGATGATATCAATCTAGAGGTTGGTCGTCTTAGACTTAGAGCATTAGGTGGGCATGGCGGACACAATGGATTAAGAAACATTATTGGTTTATGCCATTCGGATGCATTTAAGCGTGTAAGAATTGGTGTTGGACTCAATACTAAATTGCCACTAGACCATTATGTTTTAAGTCAATTTTCTAAAGATGATATGATTACAATATCTATAGCTATAGATAAGTCCATACAAATTATCGAGCAATTTATTGATGGTGTATCATTTACAGATATCATGACAGCATTTAACACCCAAACATAAGTTTGGGTTTTTTTCTCAGGAGGGCACATGATTGATTTATTAAAACTTGATGCAAAACTACTAAAAGAACTAAATCAAAAGAAAAAAACGGTTTATTTAAAATCTTCAACGGATGTCTATAATTGCTATTTAATATCAAAGAGATATCAAGAAGAAAAAGAAACCATTTTTGTTGTTACCGCAAATCTATATGAAGCACAAAAATATTATGATACTTTATCAAATATTAATGATCCTGATGATGTGCTTTTTTATCCTGCAGATGAAACATTAACATCAATGATGGCTTTAGGATCTCCAGAGTTTAAAAGCGAAAGATTATATACGTTAAAGCAATTAATGACAGAAGAAGCATTTATAGTTGTAACTACCATGCAAGGTGTAAGTCAAAGACAGTTAAAGCCTCAAGATTACAAAAACTCTGCTAAACATATCTATAAAGAGCAGACGTACAACTTATCAGATCTTACTCAGTTTTTAGTATATAGTGGTTATCAAAATACATTTACAGTTGAAAAACCAGGAGAGTTTTCTGTAAGAGGAAACATCTTGGATGTTTTTCCGCTGAATACAGAACATCCATATCGGTTAGATTTTTTTGATGATTTGCTTGAACAAATTAAAATATTTAAAGTAGAGGATCAAAGAAGTTTTGCGGAAATCGAACATATAGAAATTGCACCGATCCATGAGTTGTTTTATACAGATCAAATGAAAGATCAGGCAATTAAAAAAATAGTAAAACATTTTGATGCTTTTGACTTATCAGAAAGAGAACAAGAAAAATTAAATAGTGATATGGAACATATTGACCTTAGACAAAAATTAGATGGTTTAAGTTTATACATACCATTTTTTAATCAAGAAGAAACAACCCTTCTTGATTTTTCAAAGAGTTATGAAATGTACATGATTGATGTTGCAAAAATGGAAGTCAATCAAGATCACATCAAAGATGATTTAGATACATATGCCACAACTATGAATGGACAAGCTTTCTTATCTATAAAGTATCGATTAGATTTAAAAGAAATTCTTAAACATAGACATATAGAGATTGATAATTATGGTTTCAATCAAGAAAAAGGTTTTGATCTTAATGTGTCTGAAGTGAATAATTATCAATCTAATCTTCAATTGTTTTATTCAGATATGATTGATTTAGTAGGTAAGTATTCTATCTATTTATGTGTAAAAACAACACACTACTTAGAAGAACTCAAAACTTTCTTGAATCAAAAACAAATACCATTTGATAGAAAAATAGGATCTGATAAAAAAGTCTATGTGTTAGATATTTCTAGTTATGGATCATTTATATCACACGATGAAAAGATTATGGTGATTGATGAATCAGAACTATTTACTTATAAAATTAGAAAAGCAATTAGATATCGAAGTGTCTTATCACAATCAACAAAAATCAGACATGTTGACGACTTATCAGTTGGTGATTATGTCGTCCATTATGATTATGGTATTGGTCAATATGTTGGACTAAAAACCATGGAATTAAGTACCGAGAAAAGAGATTATTTACATATTATCTATGCTAATGATGAAGCTTTATATGTCCCTATGGATCAAATAGATATGGTCCTAAAATATAGCAGCTACGAAGGACACAAACCTAAATTATCTAAACTAGGTGGAAAGACTTGGAGCAAGACAAAAGCTAACGTAAGAATGAGAATTAAGGATTTAAGTGATCGTTTAATTAAACTTTATGCAACCAGAGATCATGCTGTTGGACATCAATTTCCAAAAGACAATGAAATGATGGAAGCCTTTGAACGAGACTTTAAGTACGAAACAACAAAAGACCAGTATAAGGCGATTATCGAGACAAAGCATGACATGGAACAACCACGACCTATGGACAGATTAATCTGTGGGGATGTAGGGTTTGGTAAAACCGAAGTTGCACTAAGAGCAGCCTTCAAAGCAGTCTTAAATCAAAAGCAAGTTTTATACCTTGTGCCTACTACAGTTTTAGCTAGACAGCATTACTATACATTCAAAGAGAGATTTGATAAGTATGGCGGGAATGTCGCATTACTAAGTCGTTTTGTTACTCAAAAGCAACAATCACAAATCATTGAGAAGCTTGCGAAAGGATATGTTGATGTCGTCATTGGTACACACCGATTATTATCTGGTGATGTTGAATATAAAGACTTAGGACTACTCATTATTGATGAAGAACAAAGATTTGGTGTTGAGCACAAAGAAAAGATTAGAGAAATCAAAAATAACGTTGATACACTCACTTTATCAGCCACTCCAATTCCAAGAACTTTACAGATGTCACTGATGGGATTAAAAGATCTTTCTATGATAGAAACCCCTCCACTTAACCGTTATCCGGTACAAACATATGTCGTTGAAAGACAAGATGCACTGATCAAAGAAGCAATCACAAGAGAGATTGCAAGGGGAGGACAAGTCTTCTATTTATTCAATCAAGTTAAAGGCATAGAGGGTATGGTTAAAAGATTACAAAAACTCATTCCTAATGCGAAAATCAACTATGCTCATGGTAAAATGAATAGAGAAGGATTAGAAAGTGTTATCTCGGATTTTATTGATCACCAGTTTGATATACTTGTATCAACAACTATTATTGAAACAGGTGTAGATATTCCAAACACAAATACACTGATTATTCATGACGCAGATAAACTAGGGTTATCACAACTATATCAAATCAGAGGAAGAGTCGGAAGATCAGACCGAATCGCTTATGCTTATCTTTTATATGAACCACATAAAAATATCAATGATGAAGCTAAAAAAAGATTATCAGCCATTGAAGATTTTACAGAGTTAGGCAGTGGCTATAAAATCGCACTTAGAGATTTATCGATCAGAGGTGCTGGCGATATTTTAGGTGCTGAACAATCTGGGTTTATTGATAGTGTTGGTATTGAGCTTTATATGAAATTACTAGAAGAAGCAGTCACTGGTGAATCTATTGAAAAACCTAAATCAACACAAATTGATGAAGTCTATGCGCCACGACATGTTGATCCTGAATATATTTCACAAGACAGTGCACGTATTGAAATTCACAAACGCATTAGTGAACTAAATTCCATTTCAGATGTTGAAGATTTGAAATTAGAATTGGTAGATCGATTTGGTGATTTGGATGCAGACTTACTTTTATACATGTATGAAAAACTATATAAAAAATTATCATCAAAAATCGGTGCTCATAAAACCATTGTTGATTTATATCAAACGACACTAGTTCTTACTATGGAAGCATCTCAAAAAATTGATGGAAAGAAATTATTTGAAAAAGCAGAAAGTTTTAAACAAGGTAAGGTTAGATTAAGTTATCTAAAAGGACATGTACATATACAACTTGTAACAAAGAATTTAAAACAACATTGGCTTTATGTATTTGATCAATTTTTAGAAACGTACATATATCAATAAATAAAATAGTAGAGGTGATTTAGGATGGCAATTGATATTTTACAAATATCTAGAAACGCTTTAGAACATCAGAAAAAAGATCCAAGTGTGATTAATGCATCTATCGGTATGTTTTTTGATGAGGATAGAAAAATCAGTGGTATGCCTGCTGTATCTAAAGCATTAAGAGAACTACCGGATATGAGTGTAATGCCTTATCCAGCAGTTGATGGGGGAAAAGCATTTAAGGACAACGTAATTTCATGGACTTTTGGAGAGTATGAACAACGTATCCGAGAAGAAATGTATGTTGATGCTTGTGCAACACCGGGAGGCAGTGGAGCAATCGCATCGACATTCTCAGTTTATTCAAAACCAAATGATTATATCTTTGTTTCAAACATTAGATGGCAATATGATCGATTTGCGGATAGAGCGCATGTGAGACTTTATGAGCATAACATGTTTAAAGATGAAGGATTTGATTTAGAAAGCTTTGATGAGTCTCTTAGAGAACTATGCAAGATTCAAAAACAAGTCATTGTAATTGTAAATGATCCATGTCATAATCCAACAGGATACACACTCAGTCATTATGAGTTTAAAAGAATCGTTGATATCTTAAACAAATATGATCAAAACGATATTGTATTTTTATATGATGTTGCCTACTTGGAATATACAAGTGAAACAGACAATCGAATAAAAGTGTTAGAGTTATTAACACTTAAAGAACATGTCATGACTGTTTTAGCATTTAGCGGTTCAAAAACATTTGGTGTTTATGGCCTTAGATTAGGTGCAGCAATCGGACTCAGCAAAAATAAAAAACATATTGAAAACTTTAGACCAAGATTTGTTAATGAAGCTAGAGGGTCATGGTCAGCAACTCCAACGATATCTATAGAACTTCTCAATCACTTTTCTAAAAAAGAAAATTTTGAAGCATTTGCTAAAGATCTTATAAAAATCAAAGAGATAGTTCAAAAACGAAGTGAGTCATTTATCAAACAAGCCAAAGAGATTGGATTACAGACTCATCCTTTCAAATCAGGATTTTATGTGATCGTATTGACGGATCATCCGATGGAAGTTTATGAAAAACTTGCCCAAGATGGTGTTTACGTTGTCCCTATGGAAAAAGGAATAAGAATTGCGCTATGCAGCATCTCGTTAAAAGAAATCGATGGTCTACCAAAGCGCATCATGAAATTTTTATAAATATTTGATAAAGCTAATGATGTGATTTAATCTTGAATATCATTAGCTTTTTTTATCAATACATTCAGCATTTCAAGATGTCAACACAATAATAATTGTGTTATAATGAAGTTAACAAAAAAGGAGCTGATACGATGATTTTAGGTCAACCCATATGGAAATTTGTCATCGACGTTTATATTGTATGGATTTTGGTATATTTCCTATTAAAATTTTTAATCAATAATAAGAAAATATTTAGTATTTCTTTATCGGTTCTTTTTGTGTATATCATCTATTACTTAACTAACTTAGGAGATATCTTAGCAAGTTCAACACTATTACTTTATGTTGTTGAATGGGTTCCTGTGATTATCATTATTGTCATGGCACCTGATATTAGAAGAGCACTTGAGATTGTTTGGAAAAATGAACAAGTGAGAGAAGATTTTGAAATGGGATCTGAACGCACTAAACAACACATCATTGATGCTGTTATGGTTTTAGCATCTCAAAAAATAGGTGCTTTAATTACAATTGAAAAACATAACACATTAGATCAATATGCAGAACGTGCAATCATGATGAACAGTGATGTTTCTAAAGAAGTTTTAGTAAATATATTTACACCAAATACACCTTTACATGATGGTGCAGTCATTATTAGAGGTGATCAAATTTTATGTGCTGGCGCATACTTTGTTTTATCAGATAATCAAAATTATGATAAAACCATGGGTTCAAGACATCGCGCTGGTTTAGGTATCAGTGAGATCACAGATAGTATGACTATATTAGTTTCAGAAGAAACAGGAAATATATCAGTAGCTATTGAAGGTATTCTTCTTAAGATGAATGATCGTGAAAAATTATTAGAATATCTCAATATGTTCATGAAATAGGAGGTTCACATGAAGAAAATATTAGAATTTTTTATTGAACCATTTAAAGTGATATCTAGAAGAAACATATCAGATAATATTAGTAAATTCTTTAATAGACATAAAGTGCTTTATGCAATCGTATCATTAGTGATTGCGGTTCTTATTGTCTTATTTATGTACGCAGGTGGTTTATAATATGTTGTTGCAACATCCGATTTACCCTTTGATCATATCTTTGTTTACATTAATATTAGTGATTATGCAAAGTATTCAAAGTGAAAAAGTATTAAAGAACAGATTAATCCTTGCATTTTTTAACATCACCATCTCAGTGATGGTTTTTGTTGTGTATAACTCTATTGTCCTAGGTAATCAACTTTATGAAGAAATCTATATTGCTTTTAATTTTTATATTTACTTAATGTTTATCTTGATCTTGTATATAGCATTCAAAACTTCAACACTTAAAGCAAACCATTATCAATTGTTTGTTAAGTCTATCAAGAATAGTAGATGGAATGCGTATTATGTTGTAGATAAAAAAGAAAGAATTAAAGATATTTCACAAAGTTTACTACAAGAACTTGGTATGGATAAAGAAGATTTAATCGGTAAAAAACTATTCTCTATTTTTAATAAAACCATTAGATTTACAAAATTAAATGGACTAGATATTAATAACAGACAATTAGAAAACTTTTACTTAAACTATAAAGAAACTGCAAAACATAATGATCAAGAAATTCAAGAATTACAATTTTTAAATGAATCAGGACAACCAGTCTTACTTCATTTAGTGATGCAGCCCGTGTTTTCACTTGGGAAGTACAAAGGCAGAATATGCGTTGGCGAAAAGAAGACTGATTTTGATTTATTAGCAGTTGAAAAAGAACTCAATGAAAGAAATACGGAATTAGAAAGTATTCGTCATAAGTTTATTGCAACACTTGAGTTAAGTGAAGAAGGTTTATTTTATATTGACTTAGATGAACGTACAATTTGGGCTTCAGACAGTTTGGTTAAATCTTTAAATCTTCCAAGCAATCTTTTAGATTTAACAGATTTTAGAAGACTTATTGAAGCAGAAGATTTAAAGAAATATTTGGCTATTTTAGGTGATTTAACCATCAATAAGACTCAATATCAAACATCATATAGAATTAAAGTAAATGGTAGATATGTTTGGTTTAGAGAAAAAGGGAAACGTTTATTTGAAGACACGCATAGCGCAATTATTATGGGAACACTTAATCAGATGCAAACCAAACATTTCCAATCAAGCCATATCGATGTCTTAGATTTATTAAAAGATAGAAATGAATTTATGGCACATATGCATCAATTGTTTAACGATAATCGTTATTTTCAACTTGTCGTTTTTAGACTTCAAAACATACCTAAAATCAATGAAAATCATGGTAGAGAAGTAGGTAATATGCTCATGGCTGAGTATATTAAGAAAATGAAGTCATCATTCATTTCAGAATCAGGTGATTTATTTAGAATCACAGGTATTGAATTTGCGATGACCATTACTGATCCAAGAAAAATGGAAGTTTTATCAAATGGCATAAAATCTAATCCAACATTCTTAAACCTTAATATGCAATATGGTTCAATTTCAGAGACATTAGAAGTGTTTGCTGGTATTGCGATTGGTGGTAGCGATGCTCATGATGAACATCAGCTTTATCAAGCAGCATATCAAGCATTAAAGATATCTTTAAATCCTCAGTTTTCATCTCATGGATGTTATTATAAGGACATCGTGTCATGACAAAAACTGAGATTAGAAAACTCATGATGGATTTAAGACTTAAACAAACACCTAAAGAAAAAAAACAAAGAGATCAAGACTTAATTGAAAAAATTAAAAACCATCCATATTATAAGCAAGCTCAAACAGTTACATTGTTTTATCCTATGAATGGCGAAATTGACCTATTAAAACTACTCAAAGATCATAAGACATTTCTTTTTCCTAGAGTTCAAGGTGATCACTTAGACTTTTATAAATATCGACCATTTATGGCTTTTCATAAAAGTACTTTTGGTGTGATGGAACCAAATGAAAAAGAAGTTAAATATCAAGGATCTTATGACTTAGTCATCGTGCCAGCACTTGCAATTTCAAAAGAAAAAGATAGAATAGGTTATGGCAAAGGATTTTACGATAGATTTATTTCTAACCACAATATTAAATTTACACTTGGAGTTATCTATGATTTTCAAGAACTAGATCAGATTGTAACATCATCATTTGATCAAAAACTAGATGACTACATAAAGGGGTCTTTATGAACACAGCATTAATTGTTGCTGCAGGCACAGGCAGCAGATCACAACTCAAAGAATCAAAGATTCTATATAAAATCAATAAGAAACCTATTTTTATGTATAGTGTAGAGGCGTTTTTAGCCTTAGGATATGATGTTTGTTTAGTTGTATCAAAAGGTGATTTGAGTGAAATCATGGATTATGTTGATCCAAAAGTGAAAGTCGTCATCGGTGGTAAAACAAGAAGCGAAAGCGTTCAAAAAGGATTAAAAGAAGTAACTACACCATATGTATTTATTCATGATGCAGCAAGACCACTCATCACAACTAAAGCTATTTTAGATGTAGAAAAAGCTTTGCAAATGCACGATGCCGTGGTTTTATGTGAACCAGTTGTATCAGCATTAAAGTATCATGAAAAAAATCAATTAAAAACTGTAGATCGTCATAAACATATCATGGCACAAACACCACAAGCGTTTTTGACTGAAAAAATCAGATATGCATATATCAGAAATGAAGAAACTTTTGATGACGACATCAGTTTATATCAAACATTTTACCCAGATGAATATATTCATGTGATTATGAACGAAGATCCAAATCCTAAATTAACATATCCAATAGATTTTGAACAAACTAAGATTCTAATAGAAGGGAAAACTGACATGCGTATTGGGCACAGTTTTGACCTCCACCAATTAAAGGTGGGTAGAAAATTGATCCTTGGCGGGATTGAAATTGAACATGATAAAGGCTTAGATGGTCACAGTGATGCAGATGTTTTATTGCACGCTATTTCAGAAGCAATTTTAGGTGCACTTGCACTCGGAGATTTAGGAAAGCATTTCCCAGATACTGATGAAAATTATAAAGATATGTCCTCAGTAGAGATTTTGAAACAAGTCAATGAAAAAATGAAAACAATGTCTTATAAAATTGGAAATATAGATGCAACTATTTATGCTCAATTACCTAAACTAGCTCCATATATTGATCAAATGAGAACGCACATATCAAAAACAATTGATATAGATATTAAAGATATAAGCATTAAAGCAACTACTTATGAAAAAATGGACGCAATCGGTCAAGAAAAAGCGATGGCAGCTGAAGCAGTTGTACTTTTAAAGAAGGAGTAAAATGATGATTATAGAAACAGATTTCGGGAATTTCGAATTAATTAAAGATTATAAAGAAGCTTTTGATCTACAATTATTTATCGATAAGTATGTCGATGTTGCTTTCGATAGATACACATATTTAGTAGGTGATATGTCATCTGAAAAACTAAGAATTAAAGGTTTCAATTCTGATCCTAAAAGTCCAAATGGCTTCAAAAGAATTCCGGATTATTTAAGTGAATCATGTAATTTTAATTGTGGATATTACATTTTAAAACGCATTAAAAATAATGATTAATATATCATTTGAAAGTTATAGCATATTGTTATATACTTATTATGTAAAAAGAGGTGAAATATATGGATGAAACAACAAAACAAGTTCACGAGTTAATTCATAAAGTTAGACCATACTTACAACGCGATGGTGGTGATATTGAAATCCTAAACGTTGAAGATGGCATTGTATATGTAAAAATGATGGGTGCATGCGATGGTTGTGTCGCACTTGATGTCACATTAAAACAAGGAATTGAAACCATGTTATTAGAAAATGTGCCTGACATTATTGCAGTTGTTACTGTTGATTAATATATAGGCGGTCTTTTGACCGTCTATTTTCATTAAATATTATAAAAACGGAGATGATGTAGTGAAAAAAACAGTTGGGTTAGTCGTAGATTCTACATTTGGATTAAAAGACAAGTTTGTAAAAGAAGAAGATATCATAGTCGTTCCTTTGAAGGTTATGATTGATGATCAAGAGTATGTTGATGGCACATTAGATCCTAATGCTGTTGTTAAAGCTCTTCAAGAAAAAAAGCAAGTGAAAACATCACAGCCTTCACCAGATCTATTTAAGGCAGCATATGAAAAGCATCTAGAAAAATATGATGAAGTATTATGCTTAACACTTTCAAAGACACTGAGTGGTACAATTAATAGTGCTGGTTTAGCAAAGACAATTTTAGATCATCCAAAGGTAGTTGTTGTTGATACAGAATCAACCATTAATGGATCGGGTTATTTAGCTGAAAAAGTTGTTGAGTATATCAACGAAGGTCACACAGCAAGCGAAGCAGTGAGCTATTTAGATGATTTGAAAGAAAAAGGATCTTTAATTTTTACCGTAGATAATCTGCAAACACTACATTTAAATGGTAGACTCGGTAAAATGTCAGCTTTCATAGGTAATATTTTAAAAATCAAACCGATTTTAAGGTTTAGACGTGGTGTATTAGATGTTGAGCATAAAGTAAGAAGCTTCCATAATGTGATTTTATACCTAAAAAAACAAGTTGAAATGATGCTTGAATATGGTAAAGATGTGGTTGTAAGAATTGCATATGTCGATCGAGCAACTGAAGCCAAAGAATTAGAACATGAACTTTTTCAATTGGGTGATAAAGTCCATGTTAAACTTACAGGTATTATTTCACCAGTGATATCAGCACACGTTGGACTTGGCGGATTAGGTATATATTTAGCTTATGAAGAGTAGACTCAGCATGAGTCTATTTCTTTAGGTGATGACTATGAAAAAAATAATAAGTATTTTTAAAAAAATAGGTTTAATTATTGCTGCACTTTTTGTTGTGATGTTTGTTGGACTTTGGATTTATTCGATGGATTCATATGAACCGCTGACAGAAATGCAAGAAGCGATTGACCAAATAGACCAATCATATGTAAGAACTGAAGATTTTGATGAAATTTCATTTACAGTGGATCAACCAAAAATGCATATTTTATTTTTACCTGGAGGAAAAGTTGAGCCTGAAAGCTATGAATATTTAGCTATTTCACTTGCAATCAACGGCTATAACGTTACGATTGCAAAACCATTATTTAATCTTGCAATATTGACACCAAATTATTTTGGTAGATTTTTATCAGAAACACTAGATAATGTTGTTATCGGTCATTCATTAGGCGGTACTGTTGGATCAATGATTAGTAACTCAAATGATCTAGTTTCTCATGTTATTTTTCTTGCAAGTTACCCAATTCAAGATGTTAGTGATAAAAAGACATTAATCATCACAGCGAATAACGATCTGATCCTAGATACATCAAAAATCGAAGAAAATGTCGATTTTCTTGATGAAAACTATCAAAATCTAGAAATATCTGGTGGAAATCATGCTCGGTTTGGTTGGTATGGCGATCAAAAAGGCGATGGCCAAGCGACAATTGATACGATAACACAACAGGATTTAATCATTACAGAAATCATATCGTTTATAAGTGACTAATATAAAAACACTTACATCATGAAATATATTGCTTAATGATTTAAAAAATATTGAAATATGATATAATGACAACGAGGTTTTTGATATGAAAATAAATGATATTATCGTCTGTAAAATCACAGGCATACAGCCTTATGGCGTATTTGTTTCATACGATGATTATGTTGGTTTAATCCATATCTCTGAAATGTCTGATCAATATGTCCAATCCATTGAGAATATGTTGTGTGTTGGAGATGAAGTTGAAGCATCAGTTTTAGAAATCGATGATGAACAAAAACGTTTAAAACTTAGTTATAAAAAGGCTAATCCTATTCACCCAAGAATACAAAAAATGGTAAAAATTACAATTGGATTCCAATCCCTATACAAAGCGTTACCGTTTTGGATAGAAAAAACAAAGAAATAGAGGTGTTTGATATGGCACATGTAGATATCGTGCTTAATGACGCACGCTCATTTTTGAGCGAGCAACCAGAAAAATTACAAGAAAAAGTAAATCAAATTCATGAAATGATTCATAATAAGACAGGTTTAGGCAATGATTTTTTAGGTTGGCTAGACTTACCTTCAAACTATGATAAAGATGAGTTTAACCGTGTATTACAAGCAGCTGAACGCATTAGAGAAACAAGTGAAGTTTTAGTTGTGATCGGTATTGGAGGATCTTATTTAGGTGCAAAAGCTGGTCTTGAATTTTTAAAAGTTCCTTTTGAAGAAAAAACATTAGAAATCGTTTTTGCTGGACATCATATGTCAGGCAGTTATTTGAAACATTTAACAAGTTATCTTAAAGATAAATCTTTTAGTATTAATGTGATTTCTAAATCAGGCACAACCACTGAACCAGCTATCGCATTTAGAGTTTTAAAAGATTTATTAATCGCTAAAGTTGGAGAAAAAGAAGCGAAGACTAGAATTTACGCAACTACTGATAAACAAAGAGGTGCATTATATACCTTAAGCAAAGCTGAAGGCTATGAAATGTTTGTTATTCCTGATGATGTAGGTGGAAGATTTAGTGTCTTAACACCTGTAGGATTATTGCCACTCGCTGCAGATGGACTTGATGTAAAAGCTATGCTTAAAGGCGCGAAAGACGCAGAAGATAGATTTTCTAATCCTAATTTAGAAGAAAATGAAGCATATTTATATGCTGCTACTCGTTATTTGTTATACAAACAAGGTTATAAAATTGAAATGCTTGTAGGATATGAACCAAATCTACTTTTCTTAAATGAATGGTGGAAACAATTATATGGTGAATCAGAAGGTAAAGATCATAAGGGTTTATTTGTTGCTAGCGCTGGTTTTTCAACTGACCTTCACTCTTTAGGTCAATATATCCAAGATGGCGAACGTCATTTATTTGAAACAGTCATCCAAGTAGAAAGCACAGATCAAGATACGATTATTCCAGAAACAAAAGATGATTTAGATCAACTTAATTATCTTGCTGGAAAAACATTATCATATGTCAATAAACAAGCTTTAAAAGGAACTATGATGGCTCATAAAGATGGATTAGTACCTAATATGTTATTATCTATTCCATCATTTGATAGTTATACGTTTGGTTATCTTGTTTATTTCTTCGAAAAAGCATGTGCAATGAGCGCATACTTAATCGATGTCAATCCTTTTAATCAACCAGGTGTAGAAGCGTATAAGAAAAACATGTTTGCATTACTAGGTAAAAAAGGATACGAAAACATATTAAAATAGGAGTTATATGAAGAAAAAATATTCAAATTCAGCACAAGAAACACAAAATTTAGGATATGAAATAGGTCTTCTCTTAAAAGATGAACCACATGTAGTGATTTTACTAGATGGTGATTTAGGTTCAGGTAAGACCACATTAACTCAAGGGATTGCTAAGGGCTTAGGTATTGACCAGGTCGTTAACAGTCCTACTTTTACCATTTTAAAGAAATATATCTCAAAAGATAAAAAACATACACTTTATCATCTAGATTTATATAGATTATCTGATGTTGGTTCAGATTTTGATTTAGAAGAGTATATCGATGGACAAGGATTAGTTGTTGTCGAATGGCCTTTTCAAGTCGAAGATTTGTTGCCAAATGATTATTTAATGATCAGAATTAGAAAAACAGGAGACAATCAAAGAGAGTTTATACTCGAGTGTGTTGGTTATCCATGTAAAAGAGCGGTGGAATACGTATGAAAAGAAGATTAATGTTTGACGTTTCAACAAATGTGATGTTTGTTGGATTTACAAAGGATTATATGTTAACTGATTTTTCTATTCGTATCGCTAAAAGAGATCATGCTAAATATTTAGTGGATCGTATAGAACAAGTACTTAGAAGAAATCGTGTAAAATTAGATGATCTTGATGAAATCATCATCGGTATTGGACCAGGTAGTTATACTGGTTTAAGGATTGCTGTGATGGTTGGTAAGATGTTAGCTTGGACTAAAAATATACCGTTAAGAACTGTAAGTAGCTTATTTTTCATGACATCTGGTTATGAAGAAAGAGTTGCAGCTTTAATTGACGCTAGAAGAGGATTTGTATTCTCCATGGTTCATGATCAAAATAATATTTTACTTGAAGATGGATATAGAGATTTAAAAGATTTACAAACAAACAGCATTTATAGAAGCGCAAAAACTATTTTCATTGATGATAGAAGTTTCTTGGTATCACCAAAATATGTCATTGAAAAAAGTGTATTAGTAGAAAACATTCATGATCTAGTACCTAATTATTTAAGAAAAACTGAAGCAGAGAGTAAACATGATCAGAAAAGCGACTCCTAACGACATATTTCATATGGTTAGGTTAGAAAAAAGTGCATTTAAAACAACACTTGGAGAAAAATTTTTACTTCAAGAGTTAAATGATAATCCTTTTAGTTTTTATTATGTCTATGAACTGAATAAAACAGTGATTGGATATATCGGATTTAGAGTTTATGATGATCAAGCAGAAATGATGAACTTTGTTGTTAGTCTCGATCATCAAGACGAAGGATATGGTAGTCAGTTATTATCGTATTGTTTAGATGAATTAGAAAAAAAAGATGTTAAAACCATCAGTTTAGAAGTTAGAAAAAGCAATAAAAAAGCCCAACATGTCTATGAGAAAATGGGGTTTAAACTATCTCATATCAGAAAGAAATATTATGAGAATGAAGATGGTTATGTTTTAGTAAAAGAGGTGAAAATGTGAACATTTTAGCAGTTGAAAGTAGTTGTGATGAAACCAGTGTTGCCGTTGTAAAAGATGGTAAAGAAGTTTTAAGTCACGTTGTTTTATCACAAATCGATATTCATCAAGTGTTTGGTGGTGTCGTTCCAGAAATCGCATCAAGAAATCATGTTGTTCACATGACAAGAGTTTTTGAACAAGCCATTAAAGACTCGAAACTATCCATTGATGATATTGATTTAGTTGCGGTTACAGAAGGACCAGGACTTATAGGTAGTTTACTTGTGGGCATTAATGCAGCAACCGCATTTGCATTTGCACATGGTAAGAAAATCATTGGTGTCAATCATTTGATTGGTCATATATATGCATCAAATATTGAACATGAGTTAAAGTTTCCAGCAATTGCATTACTTGTGAGTGGTGGACATACAGAACTTTTATATATAAACGACCATATGGATATAAAAATGTTAGGTACAACTTTAGATGATGCAGTAGGTGAAGCATATGATAAAGTTGGAAGAACATTAGGACTTCCTTATCCCGGAGGACCAGTCATTGATAAGTTATCCACACTTGGTAAAGATACATATGACCTACCTAGACCTTATATGGAACAACATGGATTTAATTTCAGTTTTTCTGGATTGAAAAGTGCAGTAATTAATGTAGTACATAACGAGACTCAAAGAGGTAACGACATTAGAGTTAATGATATGTGTGCATCTTTTCAAGCATCTGTAGTTGACGTTTTAGTGGCTAAAACTAAAAAAGCTATAGAAACTTATGATGTGAAGCAACTTATTGTTGCTGGTGGAGTTGCCGCAAATAAAGGACTAAGAAAAGCTTTAAATGAAAACATAAAAGACTTAGAAATATTAGTCCCTAGTATAGAATATTGTACAGATAACGCTGCGATGATTGGTGTTGCTGCATACTTTAAATTTAAAAAAGAAGGAGCACACCCGGATTATTTATTAGGTGGCGTTTCAACCATTCCTTTTGAAATAATGGAAGAAGAATAAAGTTCACGTTTATGCGTGAACTTTTTTTATAAAATTGAGCATAGAGTTTATTATCATGGTAATATATTTATGAAGCGAGGTATTTATGAAGAAAATAATGATAATTCTAGTCCTTTTTTTATTTTTAATAGGATGTGAACAAATAAATCCAAATCCAGAACCAACTGATCCATGTATAATCAATCCTGATGACGAAACATGTGATCAATTACCTTATGATGAAGATATAGATCAACAAATTCAAGAATTTTTGTTTGAAATGAGTTTAGAAGAAAAAGTAGGACAAATGGTTCAAGCTGAACGTTCAAGTGTGACACCAACAGATGTAAGTACTTATTATATTGGTTCAATATTAAGTGGTGGAGGTAGTCATCCAACTGCGTTTAATGATTCTGCAGACGTTTGGTATCAAATGGTTTATGATTACCAATATGCAGCTATGAATAGTGGAGCAAACATACCATTGATTTATGGAACAGATGCTGTCCATGGACATAACAACCTGTATGGGGCTACTATTTTCCCTCATAATATTGGTTTAGGCGCTGCAAATGATCCTGAACTTGTCTATGAAATTTCTAAAGCAACTGCTAAAGAAATGTTAACCACTGGAATCACTTGGAATTTTGCACCTGCTTTAAGCATCGTTCAAAATATTGGTTGGGGTAGAAGTTATGAAGGTTATAGTGAAAACCCTGAAATTTTTGAATCACTTACACAAAGTGCAATCAAAGGTTATGAAGAAAATGGTGTAAGTGCAACAGCTAAACACTATCTTGCTGATGGTGCAACCACAAATGGTATCGATCAAGGTGATGTAAATTTAAGTGAGCAAACATTAAGAGATATTTATTTATTACCGTATATAGAAGCAATTGAAGCAGGTGTTGATACTGTGATGATCTCGTATAGTAGTATCAATGGTGTTAAAATGCATGAGCAAGCATACTGGATTCAAGATGTATTAAAAGATGAACTTGGATTCGAAGGTTTTGTTGTAAGTGATTGGAATGCTATTCAACAATTAAGCGGTTCATATCAAGAGCAAGTCGCTAAAAGCATTAATGCTGGTGTTGATATGCTTATGGAACCTTATACTTGGAGAGATGCTATCGAAGCTATTAAAACTAATGTAGAAGCAAATATCATTTCTATGGATCGAATTAATGATGCAGTATCTAGAATTATTAGAGTGAAACTTGAATCTGGACTTTTTGATAATCCTTATGCAAGAGAAGACACAGCTGTTTTATACAGTGACGAGCATCAAGCTTTAGCAAGAGAAGCTGTAAGAAGAGGCCTTGTATTACTTAAAAATGATAATCAATCTTTACCTTTAGAAAAGAATGAGAGTATATACTTAACAGGAACTGCAAGTGATCATGTAGGATACATGTCTGGTGGATGGACAACATATTGGCAAGGAAACACAAGTGCAGATATAGGTGTTGGAACATCAATTAAAGATGCGATAACTAATGTTTTAAATGAAAATAGTGGACAAATTGTAAACAATATAAATGATGCACAAACGGTAGTGGTTGTTTTATCTGAGCTTCCTTATTCAGAAGGTGTTGGGGATAACCAAATCTTAACATTAACTGGTGGAAATGCTGATCCGAACAATTTAAACGCATTAAATATAGCTCAACAAGCTCATCAAAATGGAAAAAATGTTGTTGGTATATTAATAAGTGGAAGACCGTTATTACTTGGAGATTACTTACAGTATTTTGATAGTTTTGTTGCTGCTTGGTTACCTGGTAGTGAAGGTGGTTTAGGTATTGCTGATGTGATTTTTGGTGATTATGATTTCACTGGGAAATTATCATATACATGGCCAAAATCTATAGCATATGTAGGATATAATAGTAATCGTGAAGATTATGATGAAAATTTAGTTCAATTTCCATATGGATATGGACTAACATACGCATAAAAAAAAGGGTTTTGCAACTCCACTGGAGATATTGCAAAACCTTTTTTTATTCGTGATATAGTTTAATCATCTCATCAATCGTAGCTTCTCGATTTCTTCTTGACCAATTAATCGAAGTTTTATATCTAACTTCACCGCCTCGAGATTTTATTAGTTTTTTCATTTGTTTAAGAGTTTGATCGCCGCCCATCCAAGCAAAAGGAAAGAAATGGGTAATAAAAATGTCAATGAGTTTTCCTTCAAGGTGTTGAACTTGGTTTAAATAACTGCGCATGACTCTACTCAACTGAAATCCATGCACTGGTGATGCAAAAACAATATAATCGTATGAATCGATTTTCGGTATATTGGTTAGTTTTGGATCTTTGATATTTGGATCATCGGATTCCGCAGTAATCCTTAATAGATCAAAATCTTTAAATTTATTAGCAACCATGTCAGTATTGCCAGTTTTTGAATAATAGACGATAGCTTTATTCATATTTAATTCACATCCTTTATTTTCAATGTAACTTTATCATATTTTTTATAAAAATAAAAGATGATATAATAAAGTATCACTAGAATAGAAGGTATAACTTATGAATATTGGATTTTATTTAGAAAATATAGATGATGTTGAGAAAGCAAAGATACTCATTAAATCTATAAAAGAAAATATCAAACAATCATGCATTTATATCGTCACAAAGCATGATGTAAACTTAAGTGATTGTACAATTATCAACGATCAAATTACGGCTCACAATGACTTATACTTTGTAGATAAAGTTCATGCTGCATCTATTTTCGAAAAAACTATATCAACGCCTTATCTTTGGATTGATATAGATACTATCTTTTTAAAACCAGCAGATCAATTTTTTAACTTTTCTAAAGACATAGCAGTAAATCCAGTTGATATAAGAAACATAGGTGTTTTAAAAGATCATCTAATCTCTGATGTATGGGAAACAACCATGAAGCATTTGAAAATGACTTCTTTTGATCATTATGTCACGACTCGGGTTTCTAATGAAGTAATACATCTATATTACAACATAGGTATGGTATATGTGAGAGAACATCGGGGATTGTTTGAAAAAACCTATCAAACCTTAACTAATCTTTTTCATGATCAAAGCATCTATCAAATGATCATGTCAAACCCGTTATATCGTATTTTTTATCATCAACTTGTATTTTCTTTGTATGTAGAAAAACTCTATGATCAACATATCGATAAACTTGGTGAGTACATCAACTATCCATTACACTTAATGGACAAAGATGCAAAAAAGCCACACATAGAGGACTTAATCTCTATTAGATATGATACATACCTCAATAACCATGAAATACCTGAATTTCTTAAAAAAACAATAAATATAAACAAATCTTATCTATAATTTAGTATATCAAAGCAACCATATTGTGTTTTTAAGATAAATGTAATAATATATAGACAAATAAAGAGGTGAGAAAATGAAATTTTTATTCAAAGTGATTGTAATACCTATCTTATCGATTGTTGCTATACCTTTAATTACATTAGCAGTACTTTATAAGAGCGTTGAAATACCTGTAGAAGATTTCACTTCAGATGGAAATACAGTTGTATTAACTGATATGATTACTGAAGAAATGGATGCATTTTTAGCAAACAACGATAGTGATTCTGTAATATCACTAGGTGTTGCTCAAAAAGAAGCAAACTTATTATTAAAAGAAACGTTTTTATCAATTAATGATCAATACTTAGATGAAAATGCCGCTAGTGATGATAAAAATTATGTTTTAAAAGAAGACATGTATGGGTATCAAGGCACCTGGGTAGACTTTAATGAGGATATGGTAGAAATTGAGTCTGGTATTCATATTTTTGTTGCAAATTTCACTTATAAGACAAGATTACTTATTGCGTTTAAATTAGAAGCGGATACTGAAGAGATTGTTTTAACCTTAGATAAATTAACCATTGGTAATTTACCACTTGCTTGGGCATTTGGTGCAGCAGACTGGGCAGTTACTCAAATAACTGGTAATGACCTAGAAGCAACCATTAATGATCAATTAAATGGAGTTGCAACCTTTGATCCTACAACTAGAGAAATCAGAGTAGATGTTCAAACACTTGTTGATTCACAATTAAGTGATGATCCACAACAAGCGGCATTAGTTAATTCTTTAATGGCATTTGTTGATGAAAATGAATTATTTGATATTGGATTTACAGATGGCAGTTTTGATGCAAATTTAGCACTTGGTAAAACTAAAGATGATACACCACCATTTGAGTTAGATGCAACAGATAGAATTATGACAGAAGCTGATTTAACAGCGATGCTTGAATCAAAAGCAACTTCACTTATTTTATCAACTTTATCTACAACAACCAATCCATATATTGAGTTTGGTGAGTTAACTTTAAATAAAGTGTTAGATTATATGTTAAGAGACCAACAAGTCGCTCCTGGTGTTTTACAAGAAGTCGTCTTGTTTGAAAATTATGTCATGAGAGCATATGTGCCATATGTAACAATGACAGATACAGTGTTTGTTGTTAATATCCCATTAAAAATATCATCTATTGCTGAACCAACAAATACTTTCCAAACCATCATTAAGATAGATGCAACACCTTCTATGTCAGGCAGTGATTTAGTGATTACATTAAATCAGCTTACAGCAGGTGAAGTATCAGTAACAAATGAGCATCTTGCGAATATTTTAACTTTATTAGGGGATACTGATTTAATCGTTGATGGAAATATTGTCATCCAAGATTTTGATCAACAAATGAATCAAGCTGGTATGTCTATTGATACTGTCGAAGTGGTTAATAGTAAACTTAGAATGTATGTTGAATTGAGTGATCAAATTCCTTTAGGAGATATTCAAGATGCTATAGAAGATGTTTTAACAGGTATTAGTGATAATCCTGATATACCTGCAGAAATTGATACAGCTGTTGATGATGTTTTAAATAGTTTAACAGATCCATCAGGTGATCCAGAACAAGCTGTTGAAGATTTCATGGAAACATTTGAAGGTTTAGATGAAGAAGAACAACAAGTTGTCTATGACGCTTTACAAGATGAATTTGAAAATAGTGAGTATTCACTAGATGAAATTTTAGGATTAATTCCTGAATGATAAATAAATAACAAGAAAGGGACTGTAAAGAAATGAAGAATTAATTCTCTTCATGGACTACATAGTCCTTTTTTCTTTATAAATGTGGATAAATCATAAAAAATACCTGTTTTTGAGCATACTAAAAAGAGATTAGCTAAAATCTTTAGTTTTCAACTAGATAATCATTCGATGATTCTATACTTTTTCTTATGATATTTTGCTAAATTATACCCGATTGCGATGAGTGTAAGCTCAAACTTAACATTTTGAATACCACGACGTTTAAATCTTCTAAATTTCATAGCCTCTTTGATGACACCAAATGCCCCTTCAACTTGTATCGAACGTTGTGTTCTAAGTTCAATACCTAATGGTGATGTTAAGTTTTTGATCACTTCTTTTTGATAGGCTATATTTTCATCATTGATCTCTTTAGTTTTGCCACTTGGTAACTGGTAGACATCATTGCCTCGTTGATTATGATATAGATAGGTCAATCTCTCACCATTTTTCGCGATATAATCTTTTTTATCCTTGATTAAATCATGAGAGAAGTATGGGTCATTCATTCTTTTCTTATCTGATGTGTCTTTGCTATACATACTGTATTTTTGATATAACTGCATATTGCATGC
>SWCB01003446.1_pt1 | contig 25254 bp, 17 predicted proteins | sample 4692901 | NCBI WGS metagenome assembly SWCB01 (sample SAMN10267276, study PRJNA491770) | bioreactor metagenome | isolation source: DHS bioreactor inoculated with subseafloor sediment | place: Japan: off Shimokita Peninsula | collected 2006-08 | reverse complement strand
AAAACTATGCGCCCTATCCATGCTTTGGGGGGACAAGTTGTGCCTATTTGGTTCATAAAATAAAGAAAGCACATAGAATCATAGACCACATAGAAAGTCACATAGAAAAACTATGTGCCCTATCCACGCTTAGGCGGGACAGGTTGTGCTTATGTGGTTTAAAAACAGAACTTCACTTTACCAAACCGCTGTTACCACCGAAGTGGCTGCGAGGTTAAGCTTGAAAATCCTGATCCCGTCATCTACCGCAAATTCAAGAGCGTGGTTACCATAATTGGCAGCAATTAGTACCATTGTTCCATCGGTGTTTCTGAAACAAACTGTGCCTATGTCACCACCCGATGGTGGAAGGTTGCCCGCAACCCTTACCGCTCCAGGTCTTACAAATTTAGAGAAATGAGCAATGGCATAATATTCCTCATTCCGGGTTACTTCACCACTAGCTGAATTAATGGTTATCACGCCGCGGCAATTGTTGCAACCGTTGTTCTGGGGGCCATAGTTTTCGTCAAGCGCAAGATTCCAAAGCAAAGCTGTTTTTGACCAATTGCGCGCTGTCCCAATAAAAATGTTGCGCATATTCCACATCAGGTTACCCCCAAAATCCGTTGCCCAGGCGCCACCCGAAATCTCAGTAAAGTAAAGATCCTTGTCAGGATGCGCATCATGCACCAGCGTCATGGCAGAAACATCTCCCGCATAGGCGTGGAAAGCTGATCCCGAAACATATTGTTTTGCAGAAGCATCATCCAAAATACTGATAGGATACTGGGGTTCATCCCAGTTGTGATCGTAAATAATAATCTTGGTCTTTATGCCTTCCGCGGCAAACGTTGGCCCAAGATTATTTTTAATAAAATTAAGTTGCTCCACGGCCTGCATTTCCATACACGGATAATTTGCAGTAAAATGCAAGGGCTCATTTTGTATGGTGATGGCATCTATGCTTATACCTTCAGACTTCATTGCCTGAATGTAACGGACAAAATAATCCGCATACACCTCATAACAATCAGTCCTAAGCTTTCCGCCAACCAGCTTTTTATTTGTCTTCATCCAGGCTGGAGGGCTCCAGGGCGATCCCATAAGTTTTATGTCGGGCGACACCTTTAGTATCTCTTTAAGCATAGGGATTATATCGTCGCGATCCTGAGAAAGCGAGAATTGACTCAACTCAAAATCAGTCTCTCCGGCAGGTAAATCATTGTAAGTAAAGTCAGCAAGCGAAAAGTCGGAAGCACCCATCGATAGCCGGAGATAAGAAATGCCAATTCCTTCTTTGGCGTCAAACAGCTCTTTTGCTAGCGCCAATCTTGCTGTGGGCGAAAGCTTGCGGTTCATCAGACAGGCCGATGAGCCGGTGAGTGCCGCACCATAACCTTCCACTTTCTGAAAGGTGAAGCCTGTATCAATTTTCAACACCACCATATTTGACGGGGCAGTTTGAATAAAACTGATTTCTCCCTGCTTTGCCAACAGGGCCGATTTGTCACCTTTGGTAACATATACCAGCACTTTATTTGTACCAGGCGGATCAGTCGGAACATCCGGTTTGGTTTTATCCTTGCCGGAACAGGACAAAATTCCAGCAGTAAGGGCAAACAGTAACAGAAATCGTGAGATAGTTTGTAGCTTGTGCATTGGCAAGAGTTTTAATCAGAAAGGTCATCCTTTGACTTATTGAAGTCACAGAAAGATAATAAAGACCCGGAAAATGAATAATAACCTGACAGATAATCCCTTTAAAGCCTAAGGGCTATCTGCCAGGCAAAGTAAGATTGAACGCGAAGTTTAATAACCCGGGTTCTGCGTCAACAGATCGTTTTTATCGAGTTCAGATTGTGGGATGGGCCAAAACAATCCATTCGGGGTGAGATTATACCCAAAATTACTTCCTTCCGGACCTGTCATGCTGTTCATTACTTCGATGGCTCTGCCGGTACGTTTTAAATCAAACCAACGGTGGCCCTCAAACGCCAGTTCAAGTCTGCGTTCTTTTTCAATGGCTAAGCGCATTTGCTCTTTGGTGGAAGCAGTGGTGTTCGGTAAATCCACCCGGTTTCTGATCTGATTGACCAATAGTGCAGCACCATCCACATCTCCAAGTTCATTTAACGCTTCAGCTTTAAGCAAAATAACATCAGCCATGCGCATCAAAATGTAATTCTGTGCACTTGGTGAGGTAATTATCCTGTACTTGTTGAGAAAAGGATAATTTGTGACTGGCCAGTTGGCATCCGACCACAAGCCGCTAACATTCCTGAATACAATAGAACTGTTCTTGCGAATGGCATCATTCTCATTGTCAAATGCCCGCACCAGATCGTTGGTGGGAATGTTAAACTTTTTCCACTCCGTTCCACTGAACATACTTGCACCCCAGTTTGCGTTGCTTGCCGTGCCCTCATAATTGACTTCAAAGATGGACTCTGGTGAATTCTCATTCTGATTGTCCCAAAGCATGTCATATTCCGTCAAAAGTGAATAACCGCCATTGATTACCGCATCGCAGTAAAGTGCAACTTTGGTATAGTCTTTTGGTTCCATGGTAGCATAAACTTTTGCCAGATACGCATTGGCGGCACCCTTGGTGGCAAAACCTTTGTTGGGTTGCGCTGTCTTAACATTTTCGATAGCGTATTCAAGATCAATTATTATCTGAGCATAGACTTCTTCCTGTGGCTTACGTTCAGGGTAAAGCTGTGGAAAAATGCTATCGAGGTTTGCGACACTCACAGTGGTAACCTCTTTCAGTTGTAAGGGAACATCCCCCCAAAGTTGCACCGCCTGGAAATACATCACCGCCCTGACAAATGAGGCCTCACCTTTAATCTCTCGCTTGCGCTGATCGGTAAGTGCCGGATCGGGCGTTTTTTCAACATTATTGATGATGATATTGGCCCGGCCAATGGTTCTGTACAAATATTCCCAGTCACGGCTAACATTAATGTTGGTTGCATCCAGGCGGTAGTCATCAATCTGGAAATTGGCAGGATTGTCTGCGCCAGCATAGGCATCATCCGATTGTGCATCTCCGTTTACAAAGTAGTCAAGTTGCCAGTACTCATTCTGAAACTCTCCGTAAACAGCACTTAAGGCCGCTTCCACATCATTGGCTGTTTTATAAATGGTGTCACCTTCCTGTTCAATGAACAAGGAGTTTCCTGTTGGCTGCAAATCCAAAAACTTTTCGCATGAAGCAAAAGCCAGGGTAAGCAGCATCAAAAAACTGATATTTATTATTTTTTTCATGGTCATTTCGTTTTAAAATTCAACATTCACTCCAAATACAATGGTCCTTGATTGCGGATAAGTGCCATAATCAATACCAACTTCAACCGCGCTGTTGCCATAGGCATTTACTTCGGGATCAAAGCCTGTATATTTGGTAAAGGTGAGCAAATTCTGTCCTGTTACGTATACAGACAGGTTTTTGATAAAGTCGAATTTTGGATTATTTTTCAAAACGTTGTAGGACAGGGTGGCAGATTTCAGCCTGAGGTAAGATCCATCCTCGATAAAACGGGTGGAGTTGCGTACATTGTTCACATTTCCACCGCCCACGGCACGCGGAATATCGGTATTGGTATTTTCAGGCGTCCAGCGGTTCAATACATCCACCGACTGGTTCTTGCTGTCGAACATTCCTTCCAGGTCAATACGGGTGGCATTGAAGATTTCATTGCCATAACTTCCCTGGAAAAATAAATTCAGTACAAACCTTTTATAGGTGAAGTTATTGGTAAATCCAAAAGTAAAGTCAGGCATACCGTAGCCAATTACTTTGCGGTCGCCCGGATCAAATATACCATTTTCGTTCACATCCTTGTACTTAATGTCACCTGTTTCAGGATCAACGCCTTCTGAAACATAACCATAAAAAGCTCCCAGAGGATAACCCACCTTAACCATACTGGCATCCTGGTTGTTGCTGTATATGCGCCCGAAATAATAAACCGGCGTATATTTGAGGCTGGTTACTTCATTTTTATTGAAAGACAGGTTAAAATCAGTGCTCCATCCAAAATCCTTGTTATCAATATTCACTGTATTCAGTCCGAATTCTATCCCTTTGTTCACAATATCCCCTGCATTGGTAAGGATGGAGGAAACTGGCAATGAGCTGGTTAACTGAACATTCAGCAAAACATCGATGGTTTTTTTGTAATAGGCGTCAAAAGTGAACAACACTCTTCCATCATACATAGTAAGATCGAAGCCTAAATTGGTTTGTTGTGTGGTTTCCCATTTTAAATCAGGGTTGCCATACGATGACTGATAGGAGCCTGGTCCAGCAAGAGGGTCCTGCGGATCTCTTCGGAAATAGGAAGTTAAGGCATAGGACGCATAATCATTCAGTCCGTCCACGTTTCCGGTTACCCCATAACCACCACGTATTTTAAGGTCATCGATAAAGGTAAGCTTCCGCATGAAACCAGCCGACGAAAGACGATATCCGGCAGAAACGGCAGGCATGGTACCCCACTTGTTGTATAACTTAGAACTTCCATCACGCCTAACTGAAGCGGTAATGTAATAAATGCTGTTAAAGTCATAGGTCAACCGTCCAAAAAAGGAAACTTTTGAATTCTCACTTTGCCATGAACCGCCAGTATTAATAAAGTTTGCAGCCCAAATGGTGGTTACGCCCACGTCATCAGGGAAGTCGGTACCTTCAATATAAGTACCATTTCCTTCATACTTTTTGACGGTTGATCCCAATAAGGCCGTAAAAGAATGATCTCCAATTTTTTTGGAATAATCGAACATGTTTTCCAATTGCCACACCATGTGGTTTGCCTTGTCAGAACGGCCAATACCATGATTTTGCCTTCCATAGGTCGTCCTGAAAGGATCCAGATAATAATCATATTGGTGGCTGGTAATGTCCACACCGGCTGTTGACTTGAATTTAAGTCCAGTTAGTAAACTGACCTCAAAATCCACTGAGCCGAGAACCTTATTGTCACGGGAATTCTGCTCAGGGCCCTGCATATAAGCCACCGGGTTTTCCCACGAAGGCTGAAATGGATTCGGATCAAACCAGCCACTGCCATCCTTTTTATAAACATTCAGAAAAGGCGGTGTATTGAGGGCGCTCATTATAACCCCACCTCTACCCGAACTGGCATTGTCGGGGGTATCTTTGGAGTTTATACTCCAGGTGGTAAGGCTTGTTTTAACTTTCAGCCAGGGCCGGAGTTCATTGTCGAGGTTCATTCTCAGGGTGTAACGATCAAATTTTGAAGGCTCAACCATTCCCTGTTCGGTCAAATAACCGCCAGAAACAAAATAGCTGCTCTTTTCGGAACCGCCTGAAAATGACGCCTGGTATGACTGCTGATAACCGGTGCCGTAAGTCTGATCCATCCAGTCATTGAATTGTGTCCATGAGGGATCATAAGCCACACCAATATCCTGCATCAGATCACGGTATTCGCGTGTATTTAATACATCAATGCTTTTGCGCAGTGTTGAAAATCCAAAATAAGAATTGAAAGAGATGGATGGTGATTTGTCCCTCCCCCTTTTAGTTGTAATGAGGATAACCCCATTTGCAGCACTCGCTCCATAAATGGCCGCAGCCGAAGCGTCTTTCAGCACCGTCATACTTTCAATATCCAATGGGTTCAATCCATTGATATCGGAGGTTTGGATGCCATCCACTATGTATGCAGGTTCATTTCCGGCAATCACCGAAGTAGCTCCACGCACACGCACGGCCAGCCCTGAACCAGGTTTACCCGATGGTTGCGTAACCTGCACCCCGGCAGCTTTCCCCTGTAATGCCTGAGCAACGGTCACTATTGGCCGATCTTTCAGTGCTTTGTCATCAACAACCGCTACTGAAGTGGTTATGTCCTTCTTCTTCTGAACCCCATAACCAATCACCACCAGTTCATCCAGCATTTTCTGGTCTTCAAGCAAAGTGATGTTGACTGTGGTTTGGTCCGCAACAACCACATCCTGAGCCATAAAGCCCATAAAGCTGAATTGCAGGGTATTGCCTTTCTCAGCAGCGAGATGGAAATTTCCATCAATGTCAGTGATGGTGCCCGAAGTTGTTCCTTTTATCAAAATAGTTACCCCTGGAAGTCCCTGACCTCCGTCATCGGTAACCTTGCCCGTAATCTGTTTCGTTTGCGAAAATGCAAATAACGAGATAAGGGTCAACGAAAAAATAAGCAGTATTTTATTCATAATCCTGGATTTTTTTGTTTTTAACCTTTAATTGTTCATTTGGGAATTCCCAAAATACCGGCTGGCAATGCAGATGTAATGGCTGCCATGCCAGTTGATTCATTTTACTACCGTTCGAGTATTACCGACCAGGATGAACTACCATCGTGGCCTGTAGAAACATCGACGGTAACAAACAAATACTCTTTTGTCCCGGTATTGGCATAACCCATTACCTCGTAGATGTTGGTGGCATTACCACCATTGGGCAAATCGCTGTTGTTTGCATTTTCACCACCATAATAACCTTTATAAAAACCAATAAATGCGGCTTTATTTCCGCCATTGGTGAGGGTAATTTTAGCCCTTGAAGTACCTGATGCAGGCATAAAAGCATAGGTATGAACACCGCTTCCAAATGCCGCCCCATTTCCGCTTGCTGCAATTTCATCATCAGAAATACAGCCGTTGGGGGATCCAAAATATCCATCATTCCGGGCATCTCCATTGGTTTTGTATTCATAAACCCCACCTGCACTAAAAATAAACTCATCGTTCATCAGGCAGGACCAGTCATCGGGGCCGGTTGCTGTGCCATTTAATGATGAAAGCGGAACACTGTACCAACCATCGCTGCCCATTGCAGGGCCAACAAAAACAGACTTATCGTCAAGACGGACTTTCCAGGCCGGACCTTGCAATTGAGCACTGGTTAAATTTGTCAGCGAAATGAAATAGAACTTTAATGCTGTGCTGAATCCATTGGGATTGGTTGCCGTAAGTTTAACATTAAAAGCTCCATCGGTAGCGTATGTATGCACCGGGTTTTGTTCGGCGGAAGTTTGTCCGTCGCCAAATTCCCACAGGTAAGTCTCGGCAAGGGTTGTGGTATTGGTAAACGTAATGGTGCGATCATTCACCACGCTGGTAAATCCGGCTACCGGCGCCGGACCTGGAATTGGTGGTTCATCGGCTGGGTTGTCATAATGCACCAGCACAAAACGCCAGTATGCAGGCTGTGGAGCAGACCCTCCGGTCATGTAGCTGGTTTGCAGGATTAACGTGTCCACTAACCCTTCGGTTAACTTTACAATACTATAAGTTACCGATTGTTGGGGCAAAGTCACCTCGGCATCGGTTGCCACTTTGCATAATCCCACATAAGCTCCATATCCAATCACCTTTAGCGTTGGTGCATCGCCCGATGTGAGTTCAAAACTATGGGTTCCACTGCCCCAGGCCGAAAGGTCTTCACCACTAATGCCTTCCATTTTATCGGTAGATGCGCAGGTATTTGCCGGAAAGAAAACGTTGCCCTCAGCCCAGTAATCGCCTTTGGCATCAAAAACCATTGTCCCGCCACGCTTGAAAGTCCATTCATCGTTCAACATGCAGGGACGGTTTGCCAATTCATCATTCTCACGTCCCATGGCCCACCAGATGGTGGAATGACTCGCCGGTCCAACCTCAAGCGGAAAACGGCCGGTACTGACATCCCTGATCAATTTCCAGGTTTTGGAGGTTTCGCCTACCAATTTAGCCAGATCAACATTCGGGTCGGCAATAACCAGATTGGCCGAATAAACATCTTTTACTCCGTTTGAGGCTGTAGCCGTAAGAGTTACGGTGTAAACTCCCTGATTTTCATAAATATGCACAGGGGACTTTTCTGCTGCAAGGGTGGTATTGTCACCGAAATCCCATAAAATTTCGGGGGAACCCTTTACGGAATTGGCAAAGCTTGCGAAGGTAACCTTCCGGAAATCCGTTGTGTCCACTTGATAAGAAAAGCCGGAAATAACATCATCCTCCTTTTCTTTCTTACATGCTGCAATCTGAATTATCATCAGAAGCATCAGTAGTGCCCATTTGAATTTGAATAAATGTTTCATTGTGGTTGGTTTGTTGGTGTATTTATTATTTGACCTATTAATTTCTGAAAAGAAAAGTGCTGTTGTGTTTTTCGCATTAACAGAACCTTGTTGTTTAAGTTTCTAAAGTTAATCAATTAAAGAAGGGCTTTCAAAATTATTGACCCGAAAATCAATCCAGTTTACGCTCATGCAAATGACCACGTACAATATTATAATATATTGTTTATGTGTTACTTATGATTTCAAACCACGAAAAAAACATAATTTGAAATTATTCGTTTCATGTTGGTGTACATATTACACGAACCTACAGCGAAGGTAATAGAAATTTAAATAAGAAACAGGATACAAACAGAAAAATATTTCTGTATCGTATCCTGTTGTTAGAAAGTATGAAACCGGGGGTTACATGGGGATTTATTTCATCCCTGAACTATATTTCAACGTAATCAGACTGTTGATCAACTGAGCGACAATAAAATTAGGCGATTTATTGTACTTGATGGGTGTTAGCCCGGCAATACAAATTCCTGCGATAATAGATTTCTCATTCACTTTTTCAACAATATCGAGAAGATCTTTCCACGAAAGTCCGCCAGGAACAGGTGTAGCGACTGCCGGCATAAAGGCGGGATCAAATACATCCAGATCAATGGAAATAAAAACGTTTTTTGTTAGTTTATTCAGGAAATCATACATCCAGGCCTTATTGCTGGCATCCAGGATATTCTCTGCCGAAAAAACGCGCCCTGTTTGCAGTACATCCCGTTCATCGGCATTCATGCTGCGCACACCCGCCTGTATCAAAGGCGCCTGCTCCAAACCATATGCAGCCGTGGTAAAGTGATTTGTGGCATTACCTCCAAATTCTTTTCGCAAAGCCGCGTGTGCATCAAACTGAATGATGGTCAGGTCTTTTTCTTTAAAAAAATCGGCAAAAGCCTTGTATGCGCCTATGGCAACCGTGTGCTCCCCACCAAGGATGAAAGGGAATTTCTTTTTTTTAAGTAATTGCGAAACCTTATTGCCCAACTCTTTTATCATTTTCTCAGCACCCCGTTCGCGGATGGGTTCCATGGTATGGATACCAACTTTCCAGGCTTCTGAATCCGTGTAAATATCATATAGGTCAATAAACACGGATGCTTCAATAATTGCCTCTGGTCCTTTTTCTGAGCCTTTGAACAAAGGGTGCGCCCCTTCATAAGGAACAGGGATGATAAAGACTTTTGCACTGTCGGCGGAAGAGGAAGGATCTGGGATTGCTCCGAATTGTTTCTGTTTCATAATTGAAAATTTGATGAAGAATAATCGGACAAATCCGGAAAAATTGACCGGATTTCAGATGAAATCTGACTTGAAAGGCCACAAATATAAACAAGTCAAACTTAAAAATCAATACCCCAGTATCCTGAGCATCGATTTATGGGTTTGTTCCTTTGCAAAAAGCTTGGTGGTATATTCCCCCTCTTCATCCAGGTCGATGATGATGTGCTTGGGCGCAGGGATAAGGCAATGCTGTATGCCCCCATACCCTCCAATGGACTCCTGATAAGCCCCGGTGTGGAACAATCCAATGTAGAGAGGGTCGTCATTGTCCATTTTGGGAAGAAATATGGCGTTGGCATGGGCTTCAGCATTGTAATAATCTTCACTGTCGCAGGTAAGTCCTCCAAGGAAAACACGTTCATACTCAGAATCCCATTTATTAATCCCCAACAGGATAAAGCGCTGATTGAGCGCCCAGGTATCGGGCAGCGTGGTCATAAATGAGGAGTCAATCATGTTCCACAACTCACGGTCGTTCTGTTGTTTTTGGTCAATGATGGAATACAATACGGCACCGCTTTCGCCAACCGTATATGATCCGAATTCTGTAAAAAGATTGGGCTCGGGGGTATTATTTCGGTCGCAGATCACTTTTATTTGTGCCACAATTTCCTCGGCCATATATTCATAATCATAATCGAAGGAAAGTGTGTTCTTAATTGGAAATCCTCCGCCAATGTTCAGTGAGTCAAGTTCCGGGCAAATGTGCTTGAGCTGGCAATAAAGATTTACACATTTTGAAAGTTCATTCCAATAATAAGCGGAGTCTTTTATCCCTGTATTGATGAAAAAGTGCAGCATTTTAAGCTGAAACTTTGGATTATTCTTGATTTTCTCCTCATAATAGGGAATAATGTCGTTGTAGCGAATGCCCAATCGTGAAGTGTAAAACTCAAACTTCGGCTCTTCCTCCGATGCAATGCGCATCCCTATTTTACACTTGCGTGTGATGTTCCGGTCGAGTTGGTCCAACTCAAATTTATTATCCAGGATAGGAATGGTGTTTTCAAATCCTTCATTGATCAGATTGGCAATGTTTTCAATGTATTGAGGCCGTTTGAAACCATTACAAATGACAAAGGTATCTTTGCTCAATAAACCCTGCTCATGCAATATCTCAAGTAAAAAAATATCGAAAGCGGAAGAAGTTTCAAGATGCACATCATTTTTGAGTACCTCCTCCAGGATAAAGGAAAAATGTGAACTTTTGGTACAGTAACAATAGTTGTAATCGCCCTTGTAATCGCTACGGGCAATGGCAACATTGAACAATTTCTTGGCCTTTTGTATTTGTTGACTTATCTTGGGCAGGTATGAAATCTTTAGTGGAGTTCCATACTGTTTGATGAGGTCCATCAGTGGGATATTGTGGAAGTAGAGCTCCCCATCCTCCACCCGAAACTCATCCTGAGGGAAATCAAAGGTCTGCTCTATAAGGTCCAGGTATTTGTTTTTCATATCAGAAGCTATGGTTTAAAGGGTACAATATGCAAAAATATAACAAATCGCTTTTGTTTCAGCAGGGTTTATTAAATAATTTCAATCGTATCGGATATCATCTTAATTTAACATGTAACCGTGTCAAATGTTCAGTTCAATATTTGTTATAATATTGTATATCAATACTATAACAATTTTTGTAGTTAATTTTCTCGTAAAACACTACAATCCATGTTGTTCGGATGGAGGATTAATCTTCCATCTGAAGCACATGGATTGATACAATTAATTACAGGAGTCGTCATTCTTAACTATAACAATTTACCAATAGTTACTATAATGAGCAACGGTTGTCTGTTTATAAACCAGAGAAACCTCATCAATCGGTCGGATGACAATCTTCGGTGGATAAGAAGAATTCTTTCATACAAACCACGCGCTCAGGTCTATTCATATTTAAGCGCCTCAACCGGATTTGCATCGGCAGCCTTATAAGCCCGATAAGCTATGGTTAAAAAAGAGATCAATAATGCAATAACCACGGGCAGAACCATGTGCCAGAACCCAATATCTATCCGATAAGCAAACTCATTTAATTGTATTTGTAGCAAATAATAACCCAAAGGCAAGGCAATTGCTCCTGCGATTAATATCAGAAGAATGTAATTTTTGGTAAGAAAATAAGTGATTTGCCAGACTTCTCCGCCAAGAACCTTACGAATACCAATAGATTTGGTTTTTTGCTCAAGAATAAGAGACGTCAGGCCAAATAATCCCAGACAGGAAAGCACCAGTGATATCAGCGAAAAGTAAAAGAAAAGCATGAATGCATTTTGGTCCTTTTTATAACTCTCAGCATTGTGCGAAATTGCATCAATGACATTCACGGGCAAACCCGGGAAGATGTCTTTCCATATTTTTTCGATATAAGACATTAACTTTTCCCGGTCAGCCCCAGCAACCATTTTAACGACCACACCATGGAAACTTTCGGGGAGCCAACCCCATAATGCAGGTTCCACCTGACTGCGCAATGAGTAATAGTGATAATCATCTATTACACCTATTACTTCCATTTTGCCGGAAGAATCAGCAGCCTGCGGATACATAAATGTTTTACCAATGGCATTGTCCCACCCCAGCGCCTTAGCCGCAGCCTGATTTATAATGCAAGCCCGGTTTACATCAGAAGGGATCTTGCCATCGAAGCTTCTTCCATCTGCAAACATAATGTCCATCGTACTAAAAAAATTCTCGTCCACGAACCCAAAGCGCACCAGCAGTTTGGTTTTGGCCGAATCATTCACAAATACAGGGCCCTGGTTTCCGGCAACGCCATTTAAAAAGGAGCATCCTGCAACACTCTTAATGGATGTATTTTGTAACAAGGCAGATTTAATCACATTTAATTTTTCATGTCCTTTATCCCCAAAACCAACATAAAAAACATCACCGTAATGAATGCCCAGGTCTTTATTTTTAATGAAATTGACCTGATCGCGGATAACCAATACGGCAAAAATCAGCCCTATGGAAATCACAAACTGAAATACAACCAAAACCTTACTCAACATACCAGTGCCCTTGCCGGAAGCAGAAGCATTTCCCTTTAAAACATCAATGGGTTGCAGATGAGACAGATAAAAAGCGGGATAATAGCCTGAAATAAAGCTCATTACAACAAACAGCAACAACAGTCCTATATTGAAAATGGGATTCGCAAGAAATTGTATGGAAAACTCGGTTCCCAGAAATTTATTTAGCTCAGGGAGCAGGAGTTCCACAATACCCAAAGCAATCAACAATGCTGCCAGCGTAATAATGGCCGATTCGCTTATGAACTGAACGATCAGCCCCTGCCGGCCGGCACCCAACACCTTGCGCATACCCACCTCGCGCGAGCGCTTGAATGAACGTGCAATCGCTATGTTAATAAAATTCACACAGGCAACAAGTAAAATCAGAATCGAAATGATGATAAAAATGGTAACCATGCCTGAATCACCCCTTTCTGAAACAATCTGGAATTTGATATGTCCTGACTTCAGATAAATTTCGGGCATGGGCTGCAGGTACATTTCGAGATACTGCCAGGTGTCCTTTTCACTAAAAACATGGCGCTGCAGGAACGCCTCAAATCCCAAGTTGACTTTTTCGGCAGAAGAAGCCTGATCCAGTTCCACATAGGTAACCAGTGAATTTGACCCCCAACCTTTCAACCATTCAAAATTTGATGAATTTTCCGCGGCAGTGAACGGAATCAGCATATCGAAATAAAGGTGGGAGGTTTTCGGTTGGTCTTTCATAACCCCTGAAACCTTGAAACTTGTATTATCCAGCAGCAAAACTTTGCCTGAAGCATCCTCCACCTTCCCAAAGTATTTAATGGCTGTTTTTTCAGAAATGAGCACAGAATTAGGGTCGGCAAGAACCTGCCTGGGGCTACCGGAAACAAGCTGAACATCGAAAATATCGATAATCGAAGGGTCTGCATAAAAAAGATTTTCTTCTTTAAAATACTTTTCCTCATAATTTACCACCGAATAATTCCAAGCTGACATTAGCCTGACGGTATTCACTACCTCCGGAAAATCCTCCTTCATGGCTTTGGCCAATGGCCCCATGGTAATGGCTACATGCTGCTCACCAACGCCAGGTTCATTCTGGATTTCAACCACCCTGAAAATCCGTTCGCGTTTTGAAAGATGATTGTCAAATACCAGTTCGTGCTGAATATATAGACTGATCATCAAAAATGCGGCAATACCAATGGAAAGACCAACAAGATTGATGATTGTGTAATACTTTTGCCTTTGCAGACTTCTAAAAGCGATTTTCAGGTAATTGACAAACATAGCCAGCAGAATAGGATTAATAGGCAAATTGGAACAATCACAAAAGTTTACAGAATATTCATGGTTTCTTTGCCAAAACGTATATTCTCATTGATAATCTGACCGTCAAACAGGCGGATGATGCGGTGGGCATATTCAGCATCATGCTGTGAGTGGGTTACCATGATGATGGTGGTGCCGGCCTGATTGAGCTTAGCCAGCAGGTTCATTACTTCTTCGCCATGCGCCGAATCGAGGTTACCGGTAGGTTCATCGGCCAGGATAAGGTGTGGGTTGGCAACCACTGCCCGGGCTACGGCCACCCGTTGCTGCTGGCCTCCGGACAATTGCAGCGGAAAATGCTTACGCCGGTGCATAATTTGCATTTTTTCAAGCGTGGCCTCTACCTTCTTTTTACGCTCGGATGCGCTTAAGCCGAGGTAAATCAAGGGCAGTTCAACATTTTCATAAACGCTCAATTCATCAATCAGGTTAAAATTCTGAAAAACGAACCCGATGTTGTGCTTTCGTGTATTGGCCCGCTGTTTCTCGGTAAAGCCAGAAACTTCCTTATCCAAAAAGAAATACTGACCTTCGGAAGGATTATCCAACAAGCCAAGGATATTGAGCAAAGTGGATTTTCCACAACCTGAGGGACCCATGATTGCAACAAATTCGCCTTTTTGTATTTCAAAAGAAACTTTGTTAAGCGCCGTCGTTTCCACTTCGTCGGTCCTGAAAATTTTTGAAAGATTTGCCGCTTTTATCATGGTTATTAAGAAATTAATGTGGTTTGAAAATTATTTTTTGAAAACGAGTTTTTCACGCGAATTGAAATTATCGTAGGATGAAACAATGACTTTTTCACCTTCTTCAAGCCCTTCGAGCACCTCATAATGGTTTGCATTTTGGCGCCCAAGGCGAATGGGCCTTTTAACCGCTGAGGTTTCATCTTTATCAAGAACATAAATCCAGTTGCCACCGGTTTCCTGAAAAAATCCGCCCCTTTTTATAATCAGGGCATCCGTAGCGCCCGAAAATTTCAACTTCAACTGAACGGTTTGCCCTCGTTTGAGGCCCGTAGGTTCCTTATCGGTGAAAAACAAGTCCACCTGAAAAGTACCATTGGTAACATTCGTATAGATTTTGTTGATTTCAAGCAGAAACGGCTCCCCGCCCAATTCACACTCGGCTTCCTGGCCTTTAAATACGCGCGAAATGTAACGCTCATCAATGTTAGTCCTCAATTTGATGCCATCCATCATATCAATCTGTCCCAAATGTTCCCCGGCTGATTTGGTTTGCCCAATTTCAACCTGAAATGAGGATAACTTTCCATCAATAGGCGATTTTATCGTCATGTTGTCCATATTGCGTTTGAGTAAAGACAGGTTATTGTACATACGCTCCATGGAAGAAGCAATCTGCCCGCTTTGCGAAACCCCCGAAATCGAATCCAGCTTCCTGAGATTGAGCGTAATTTCCAATTGATGAATCTTATATTCATAATCCCGTTTGGCATCTTCAAACTCTTTGGCCGAAATTAGTTTATCCTTGAAAAACTGCTCTTTTCGCCTGAAATCGGTTTTGAGCTGATCAATTTCATAGTTCAACTGTGTAACTTCTTTTTGCCGGGTATAGCGCAATTGTTCAATGCTGATTCGGGTGTTTGCCAGGTTATTGATGGCATCATACATGCGGGTTTCCTGATCCATATAACTCAGCTCCATATTTGCATTGGCGAGTTTGAGAATGGGGTCGCCATTCTTTAGTATGGCACCATCTTCCACGTAAACGGCTTCCACAATTCCCCCCTGAACGGCATCAATAAAAACCGTATTTCTTGGAAAAACAATCCCATCCACGGGTATAAACTCCTGAAACTTGCCTTTTTCAACCGTTGTAACAGTTACCTGATTGAAATTCACGTATAAACGGCTTCGGTTGTCCCTAAAAAAAAGCAACCATAAAATCAAGGTCATTACCAGAAATCCCAGGGCAATGAATAGAATTTTACTGCGCGTCCACTTCTTTTTTTCAATAATCCTGTCCATAAATTGTAAAATATATTATTGTTTTAACCAAATCTGTGCCACTTAATGTAATAAGCTATCAATCAGTTATTTAATAAATTTAGCGTTTTTTAACAATTAATTGTTGTTCAAACCCGTTCTTTGCAATGTTCGTTTCCGAACATTTTTATAAATTAGCCATTTAATAGTAAATGCTACGATTGTCCGGCAAAAATGGAAGAGAGGCATAACGTAACGAAAAGTGAAGAATCTCGTCATACAAACATAACCTTTGTAACACAATGGAGAGAAAATTACCTTAAATTAATGGCAAAAACGCAAAAGTATGAATAAGATTGAAGCCAAAATTTTGATTGTAGATGATGATCAGGACGTTCTATTAGCCGCTAAACTTTTTCTAAAACAGCATTTTAGTATCGTCCATACGGAGAAAAATCCGGAAAATATCCCGGCCATTCTCAAAAATGAGAGCTATGACCTGATTCTGCTTGATATGAATTTTTCCCGGGATGCTACTTCAGGGAAAGAGGGATTTCACTGGTTGAATAAAATTATTGAAATTGACCCTCTCGGGGTGGTCATTTTCATTACTGGATATGGCGACATTGAACTTGCGGTGCAGGGCATCAAAGAAGGTGCGACCAATTTTATCCTCAAACCCTGGGATAATAAAAAACTACTTGCAACCATAACTGCCAACTTGAAAGTGAGGCACAATAAGGAAGAGATTGAGGATTTACGAAGTAAGCAGAAAGTCCTTATTGCCAATCAGGACCAGGCTTATGGTAATCTGATCGGACAATCCCCTGCTATGCAAAAAGTGATGGCAACGGTTGAAAAGGTAGCAAAAACAGAAGCCAATGTGTTGATTTTGGGAGAAAACGGAACCGGCAAGGAATTGATTGCCAGGGCGATTCACCGTGCTTCCGCGCGCAGGGACCAGGTTTTCATTAGCGTGGATCTGGGGGCCATCAGCGAAACCTTGTTCGAAAGTGAACTTTTCGGTTTTAAAAAAGGAGCCTTTACCGATGCCAAGGAAGACCGCGCCGGGCGTTTTGAAGCAGCTAGTAAAGGCACCATATTTCTTGATGAAATCGGGAATCTTTCGTTCAATTTACAATCGAAGTTGCTGAGCGTACTTCAGAACCGGAAAGTGGTGCGACTTGGCACCAACCGCGAAATACCGATTGATGTACGGCTGATTTGTGCGACCAATATGCCCTTGTACCAAATGGTGAATGAAGGCAAATTCAGGCAGGATTTGCTATACCGCATCAACACGGTTGAAATTCTCTTACCTCCGCTCAGGGAAAGGCTTGACGATATTCAGCCGCTCATGGAACATTTTTTGGTAATCTATTGCAAAAAATACAAAATGCCGCTGAAACGGGTAAACCCGACAACCTTCCGGCGACTCGAAAAACATGCCTGGCCAGGCAACATCCGCGAATTACAACATGCTGTGGAAAGGGCGGTAATCATGAGCGAAAGCAACATATTACTACCACAGGACTTCTTTCTTTCTCAAATGGATGACAACCAAAACTTTGACGAAACGGACGACATCACCAACCTGGAAGAACGCGAAAAATTGCTGATCCGCAAGGTTATTGACAAACATGGCGGTAACATCAGTAAGGCAGCCAAAGAACTTGGGCTTACGCGCGCCTCACTTTATCGCAGAATAGAAAAACATGGGCTTTAAGAAATTCCGGCTCGGCATCGTTATAAGGGTATTGTTTATTACAGCAAACCTTTTGCTGCTTGTGCTTCTTATTGAACACGAACGGCAATGGGTAACTGCGCTGATCGCGGGAATTGTATTGATCATCCAACTGGCTGCGCTTATTCATTTTATTGAACACACCAACCGTAAACTTACCCAATTTCTGGAAAGTGTGCGACATTCCGATTTTAGTAGTTCCTTTTATGACAAGAACCTGGGTAAAAGTTTCGAGGGGCTGAACCGGGCATTTAACGAAGTAATCAGGGAATTCAGGAAAAACCGGGCCGAAAAGGAAGAACATTACAACTACCTGCTCACGGTGGTACAGCACGTGAGTATCGGAATTATCGCCTTCCGCAAGGACGGCAAGGTTGACATCTTTAATAATGCCGTGAAGCGGTTGTTCAACATCAGCAACCTGAAACACATCAACGAACTTGCAGCACTCAAAGCCAGCCTGCCCGAAACCTTGCTGAAAATGCGCTCCGGCGACAAGCAGCTTGTGAAGCTGGTAGCCAACAATGAGCTTTTACAACTATCGGTTTACGCCACGGAATTCAGGATGAGGGGCGAAGAATTTTTGCTGGTTTCATTGCAGAATATAAGTTCCGAACTTGAGGAGAAGGAGATTGAGTCGTGGCAAAAACTCATCAGGGTGCTCACCCATGAAATCATGAATTCCATTACCCCCATTTCGTCATTGGCATCCACCGTGCGCGAAATGCTGTTAACAGAAACGGACGAAGAAGTCTTTTTACGTGAACTGGATGATGACGATGTTGACAATGTTAAGCAAGCACTGGCAACCATTCAAGGCCGAAGTCAGGGACTTTTAAATTTTGTAGAAACCTATCGCAACCTAACCCGTATTCCAAGGCCCAACTTCAGGTATTTCACTATAATGGAATTGTTTGATAGGATACATGTGCTTTTGAAGCCCAAAATGGACAAATATAATATCCAATGCAGTCTGAAAGTTTTTCCTGATGAATTGATGATTACAGCCGACCCCGACCTGATTGAGCAGGTTTTCATTAATCTCCTGCTCAATGCCATTGATGCGGTAATGGAAAAACAACAGCCCGAAATAACCGTTACGGCTTCGGTTAACGCCAATAACCGCATCAATATTGACTTTTACGATAATGGATATGGCATTAAACCCGACATTCTTGACAAAGTATTTATGCCATTTTTTACCTCCAAAAAAGAAGGTTCGGGCATTGGTTTAAGCCTTTCACGGCAGATTATGCATTTGCATAAAGGAAGCATTTCGGTTAAGTCGGCGCCAGGTGAAGGAACTATTTTTAAACTGGTTTTTTAAAAAGATGGTTCCTGTCAAACCTGAAAGCAATACCTTTGTCGGACCACATAATATAAACTTCACTTAATGGACCATAAACTCGCCTCAAATGAATACCCCATTCATGATCTGCTAAAAAAAAGGTGGTCGCCACGGGCATTTGAAAACCAATTTATTCAACCTGATGTTATTAGAAGCCTGTTTGAGGCAGCCCGCTGGTCGCCTTCGGCATCAAATATACAGCCCTGGTATTTCATATTGGGATTAAAAGGGGACGAAACCTATCAGTTTATTACAGAAACCCTCGTTGAATTTAATTTGCTGTGGGCCACCCGTGCTCCACTTTTATTTTTGGCCATTTACAAGGAGACCAATGATGCCGGGATACCAAACCCCAGCGCATTGTATGATTTGGGACAATCGGTTGCCCACCTTACCTTTCAGGCAGCCGCCGAAGAGCTTTATGTACATCAGATGGCCGGATTTGATCCGGAAAAAGCAGCCCGGATATTCGAGATACCTGAAGGATACAAAGCGGCCACCGTGATTGCTGTCGGGCATATTGGAAACCATGAAGACCTGCACCCGAACCTGATTCCCGGTGAAATTAATCCGAGGACAAGGAGGAAAGTGAGTGAAACCGTTTACAGCGGAAGATTCGGGCAGTCCTCAAAAATATTTGAAACAACCATGCTATGAGAAAAAAGCAACTTTGGATGGCTATTCTTGCCATACCTTTCGTAATATCGGCCTGTGGGGAAACCAAAAAAAACAAATCTGCAACCGAAGTCACAGAAAATCAGCAAAATATTTTTGTTCCGGAATTTAATGCAGATTCCGCTTTTTATTTCGTTGAGAAACAGGTTTCTTTTGGCCCGCGCGTACCCAATACCGAGGCCCACAAACAATGCGCCGCATGGTTGACCAAAACATTAAAGCGCTTTACCCCAACCGTTATTGTACAAAATGCAAAACTTAAAACGGCTGATGGCAAAACCCTGGATGCCAGCAATATAATTGCTTCATTCAATCCGGAGAACAAGTCCCGCATTTTACTTTGTGCCCATTGGGATTCGCGCCCCTGGGCTGATCACGATCCCGATCCGGCCAACCATAGGAAACCAATACCCGGGGCCAATGACGGTGCCAGCGGTGTGGGCGTTCTGCTTGAAATGGCCCGGCAGTTCAGTCTGTATAATCCGGGACATGGGGTTGATATTGTGCTGTTTGACGCTGAAGATTACGGCGAACATCAGGAAGACCAAGGCAACAGCGAGGATTCATGGGCACTTGGCTCACAATATTGGGCCAGAAACCCGCATGTAGTCAATTACAGCGCCCGCTTTGGAATTTTGTTTGACATGGTTGGTGCAGAAAATCCTTCATTCACTATGGAAGGTACATCTATGTATTATGCACCGGGCATCATGCGGAAAGTTTGGAATGTAGCCCAAAGCCTTGGCTACCAGAATTATTTTCAGACACGCAAGACCGGTGCCATTACAGATGACCACCTTTATGTGAATGAAATATTACGCATTCCAACCATTGACATCATTGATTATGATCCCGACCGTGAAAACGGATTTTTTGAACACTGGCACACAGTGAACGACGATATGAGCAACATTCGTAAGGAAACCCTAAAGGCCGTTGGACATACGGTACTTACGGTGGTTTATACGACGAAATAATTCATTAGGTTTCCTCGCCATTCCTTTCCTCGCAAAAATACCTGTGGGAGTTTTTACACTCTCATTTGTTCATCACCAAATCCTGATGTTCGGGGTAGCGCTCAAACATCTTCACTACGAAAGGACATACAGGCTTGATCTTCAGGGAGTGTTCACGGACATACTCCACTACTTTATTAAAGAGTTTCAGGCCATAACCATGCCCTTTGAGGGAATCATCCACACGAGTATTGTCCACGGCAATATAACCTTCGTATTTTTTCCAGTTTATTTCTGCAACTTTATTGTCGTAGGTTCCTATATAAAATGAGCCTGAGATAGCGGTATCTTCCAATTTTATGTCCATGATTTATGATTTTGGGATTGAATAGATATAACATTCTAATGGATTTTTTTGTTCTTTCTGATGAATATGCAGATATAGAGAAGCTGAGCACTCTTAAACCCTTTGTTATCAGGAAAAATAAGCAAAGCTGCAGTTTACGTTCATAGCTTGATTTTCAGGATTAAATGAACTGTAACGCATTGCTGATTAGGGAACAAAGAATCATTATAAATTGAAGTTGATGGAACAATAAATTTGTAGAAAAGAGCATTTACCTGTAGGTTTGTCGCTTCATTTTTGCGACATAAAGGTTACATTTTGCCGATTTGGTCATTAATTAAAGAATCAAACTATAAGAAATACGGATGCTCCCTGAGACTGCTGGAAACACAATGCTTTTTACTTCCGATCCGAAGCGGATAATACCCCGCTTCAGGAAATTATCTAATAACGAAAGCCTTAAAATTATTACTGCGGTGCTGCAACTGACCGATAAAGAGGTTGTAGCGGTAATGAACCAGTTGCTAAGAAGTTTTTCCATTCGTTATCGGAATATAACAAGCATTTTTGAGATTCATTTTCAGGAGCTTAAGCCCTTGATGGATGCGTTCGAAATCGATTACAATACTTTAAGCTATTCACGCAAGTCATTATTGGGCGCATATTTTACGTATGAATCAGCCGTTGAATCGGCCGCATTTTTCAGCCCATGTATGGTTTCGGCTCCCGATCAATCAGAATTACATCCGGGGGAACAACGCATTATAATTTCCTTTTGTTCTAAGGGTGATGACAATCAATCAGCGATTGTTTTCAGAACAGGCATTCTTGACCGGTTTAATCAACTTCATCCTGAAAAACCAGGCGCTATGCCTGAGGAGGGAAAGATTGTCCAAAGAGCCCCAATCAATAAGCAAGAATTCTTATCCAGGCTTTTTTCGCTGAATGGCCATTTTTCCAAAAGCGAAGTTTCGGCGCTTTTTGAAGGACTTGACGATGAGTTTACCCTAAAGTTACTAAAACAGCAATTGACAGAAAGATTGGAACAAAATCCTCACTTTAAAGATTTGGTTGGGCTGGCCAATGGTTTGATTGCATTCGCTTATGAAATTGAATTTTCCATAGATTCCGACCTTTCAGAACGGGTTATCTTGCCGGAACCTTTGCATCATGGAATTGAGAATATCAATTTCATCAAATGTACTGAACCCGATGAAGATGAAGCCCTGTACTTCGGAATTTCGAGCACACATGCAGCACAGCAGCACTCCCATCAGTTAATTACCACCAGCGATTTCTGCCAATTCCAGGTAAATGCCTTAAGTATTTCGATGCACGATTTTTCCCACCTTACCTTATTTCCGCGCAAAATAAATGATAAATATGCACTTCTGGCCAGTCGCGCAGATGGAGTTTATCTGGCTTTTTCGAAAAGTATAAATGAATGGGCTGATTTTACAAAAATAATTAAGCCTGAACACACATGGGAACTGGCCAACCTGGCACATGTCGGAGCACCACTGGAAACTGCCAAGGGCTGGCTTATACTCACGCAGGCAAGCGGCGTCATGGGGCAACGGGCATTGGGGGCTGTACTTGTTTCACTTCAAAACCCGAAAAAAGTCAAGGCCCGGGCAAGTAAACCGGTATTTCAGGTTCAGGATATGAACCGATCAGGAATGCCCGGACAAGGAATTTCATCCTCGGGAGGCATACTGCACAATCAGGTGATTGTGATTCCCTACAGCCATTCAAACCACACCTCTGGATACGTTGGATTTAATACTGAGGATTTGATTTCTGAACTCAACGAAACAATTGTGGTTGAAAATGTCAACGCCTGATTGGATTTCAATGCAGGGTTAAACCCCTTACTTTTATTGTTTTAAGCAATGCTTGAACAAATCAAATTACCCGCTGTTAATTTCTTAACAGACAGTCTGTAGCGTTTTTTTAAGCTCTTCAATGCTGTTTCCTCCCTTCAACAGGAAATTGACAATTGTATCCTGTAATTTATTTATTGACAATTGATTACACAACCAATCGATATTGTGTTTTGGTCATTTTTATAAAGCATTGGTTTTAATAAACGGCCTAAAATGTTAAAGAAAACAAAGATAATAAAACCAACAGTAAGCCAGTGGAAAGCGGGGGTTTTATTTGTAACCTCTTATCCTCCAAGGGAGTGCGGCATTGCCACCTATTCGCAAGACATGATAAAGGCGCTGAACGATAAATTCAGCAACTCTTTTAATATTAGTATTTGTGCTTTGGAATCGGATGAAAATAGCTATGATTATCCATCAGAAGTCAGCTACGTATTAAAAACTTCTTTATCAGAGGCATATGACAATATTACTGATCAAATCAATCGTGATCCTGAAATATCCCTTGTATTTATCCAGCACGAGTTTGGATTTTTCCATCAACAGGAAGAGGCATTTATCCATATGTTGAAGTCATTAAAAAAGCCCGTTTCTGTAGCCTTTCACACCGTTTTGCCTGATCCTGATGAAAACAGAAAAAACCATGTAAACAATATTGCAACACATTGTCAGCAGGTGGTTGTTATGACAAAAAGTTCAGCCTGCCTGCTCATTGATACCTATAATGTACCTGCTGAAAAGATTACAGAAATCGCCCATGGCACCCACCTTGTGCCTCATAAAACCAAAAAATCACTTAAAACAAAGTACGATCTGAAATACCGCAAGGTATTGTCAACTTTCGGGTTGCTTAGTTCGGGAAAAGGAATCGAAACCACCATTGAAGCCTTACCGGCTATTGTGGAGAAAATTCCGGAAGTGATGTTTCTTGTTCTGGGGAAAACCCACCCGGAAGTTCAAAAGCGGGAAGGCGAGAAATACCGAGAAAGCCTTGAGAAAAAGGTAAAAGAATATGGACTGGAAAACAATGTTCGTTTTGTAAACCGCTACTTATCACTGTCCGATTTATTGGAGTACCTCCAACTTACGGACATCTATCTGTTTACAAGCCTTGACCCCAATCAGGCGGTAAGCGGCACTTTTGTATATGCAATGAGTTGTGCTGCGCCCATCATTTCAACGCCCATCCCTCACGCAAAAGAACTTTTAACAGAAGATACCGGGGTTATTGTTAATTTTAGAAATCCCGGGCAATTAGCTGAACAAGTTCTCCGGTTGTTGGGGAATGAACCTCTACGCAAAAGCCTTAGCATTAATACGCTTCACAAAACAGTTGCAACCTCCTGGGAAAATTCTGCAGTTAAACATGCGTCCATGTTCGCTCAAATGGCGGGAAAGGAATTTGAGATAAGCTATAACCTGCCCGAAATCAACATGCAACATATCTATCGAATGACGAATGATGTGGGCATTGTTCAATTTGCAAAACTCAACCAACCGGATATAAAAACCGGATATACCCTGGACGACAATGCCCGGGCCATGGTTGTCGCCTGCATGAATTATCAGCACAAAGGCAAAGCAAAGGACCTTGATTTAATCCGAAAATATCTTGAGTTTATCTCCATGTGCCAGCAGCCGGGAGGCAATTTTCTGAATTATGTGGACAAGGAACTCAGGTTTACACCTCAAAATGATGATGTTAACCTGGATGATTCCAATGGCAGGTCAATTTGGGCACTTGGTTATCTGACATCACTGAACAAAGTTTTACCTTCGGATATTATTGGGAAAGCAAGTAAATTAATAAATCGTTCTCTGGCGCACATACAAAGCATATATTCCACGCGTGCCATGGCCTTTTCCATCAAAGGACTTTACTATTACCACCAGCAAAAAAAATTACCAGAAATAAAAGCCATCATTAAGATGTTTGCCCACCGCATCGAGCAGATGTACCGGTTTGAATCGGGAAATGGCTGGAACTGGTTTGAAAGTTATCTCACTTATGCCAACAGCATTATGCCTGAAGCAATGTTATATGCCTGGCTTATTACCGAAGATGACGAATATAAGAAGGTTGCCTTTGAATCTTTTGACTTTTTGCTATCCAAAACCTTCAACGAGCGGGGCATAGAAGTTATATCGAACAGAGGTTGGCTTAACAAAGGAGAAACACCTTCAAAATATGGAGAACAGCCTATTGATGTGTCATACACCATTATGACATTGTCCTTATTTCATAATGTTTCGCACGATGAAAAATACTGGCATATGATGGTCTCGGCATTTAACTGGTTTTTAGGACACAACCGCCTCAACCAGATTGTTTACAATCCGGTTACCGGCGGATGTTATGACGGACTGGAAGAAACACACGTTAACCTCAACCAGGGCGCTGAATCCCTGGCCAGTTATCTGATGGCAAGGTTTACGATGATAGTCTGATAGTCGTTAGTCAGATAGTCGTTAGTCGGGTAGTTGTTAGTCAGATAGTCGTTGGTCGGGTAGTCGTTAGTCAGATAGTCGTTGGTCGGGTAGTCGTTGGTCGGGTAGTCGTTAGTTGGTTAGTCGCTTCGTTCGCCCCATCGCCTTGTCACCCCATCGCCTTGTCACCCCATCGCCTTGTC
>SWCB01003808.1_pt1 | contig 25298 bp, 20 predicted proteins | sample 4692901 | NCBI WGS metagenome assembly SWCB01 (sample SAMN10267276, study PRJNA491770) | bioreactor metagenome | isolation source: DHS bioreactor inoculated with subseafloor sediment | place: Japan: off Shimokita Peninsula | collected 2006-08 | reverse complement strand
AGAGAGAGAGAGAGAGAGAGAGAGAGAGAGAGAGAGAGAACCTAAACAAAATAATCCTGACTTTCATAATAAATCACTTTATTATTCTTTTGCACATTCTTTCACAAGGTTGAATTGTTTTTCATGGACAGCCCTGTCAAAGGATGTGCCTCCATGAATTTTCAATAAATCAATGGCTGTATTACATTATTCACTTAAATAAAACTAAAAATGAAACGGATTTATATAATATTTGTGTTCATCATATTTATAATGAACAATCTTTTTTCGCAGACACATGAAGACGGACAACTCTACGTTTATGTTAAAGACATAAACGCAATACCAACATTCGAGAGAATTGGAGACGACCTTATACTAAATTGTAATAACTTAAATTTACAACAAGTATTGACAGACTATCGGGTATATTCATTCGAGCGCGCGTTTCCGATTGTTGATAATTTCCCTCAAAACTACAAATATAATCTGGAAAGGGTATATTTACTAAAATGCACACAAAGCGAATCAGCATTAATGGAAATACTCTCTTCCAATTATACTGATTATTATGATCATGTGGAAGTGGTGCCTGTCTTTTTCGAGTGCCATACCCCTAATGACTACCACTTATTGGATGGAAGTTTAGGCCCAAACTATGCACTGAATATAATCAATGCAAAAAATGCCTGGAACATAACAACCGGCAGTCCAAATACTATTATTGGAATTGTAGATATTGGTTTTTATGTTGATTTGCCAGAGCTTGCTCCAAAGATTTATAGTGTAGAAAACAACACTGCTAATGATAGAACTCATGGCACTTTTGTAGCCGGAATTGTTGCAGCAGCTACAAATAACAATATAGGAATGAGTAGCATAGGGTACGAGTGCAAACTTGCCTTGAATGGATCGGGAACGATTGGCAGAGTACTGGATCTTTCCATACAAGGCATCAAAGTGGTTAACTATAGCTTGGGCTCATATATATATAGCTTGGTCAATGAGGGGATAATTAATCTAGCATATGACAATGGAACCCTGATTGTTACCGGCGCAGGAAACGACAACACAACCGATTACATGTATCCTGCTGCCTATCCAAGGGCAATTTCTGTTTCAAGTGTTGATGAGAATCTTCATCACGAGAGCAGTGGCTACGGGATCCATAATCACAATGACCGTGTGGATGTTTGTGCGGCTGGATATAATGTCATTTCTATTGGTAAAGGTTCTAACAACCAACCAATTTATTTTAAATCATCAGGAACATCCTTCTCTGCTCCATATGTAACTGGCTTAATTGGATTAATTTATTCTATTAATCCAAACCTTCATCCAGAATTGGTAACACACATTATTAAATCCACAGCTCTTGATATTTACCCACAAAATCCACAATATACCGGTTTGCTTGGGACCGGTTTAATTGATGCCTACGCAGCAGTTCAGAAAGCACAGTTCATTAGCAATAGTGGTTCCAACTATGACATTTACAATGGCCAAAACATAGTTTGGGAATCAGGTGAACCGAAGGTTGTTAATAATTATATTCGAGTTCATACCGGAGGTAGCCTGACAATTAGAACTGATGTTTTTTTGAAATCAAATGCATTAATTACCGTTGATAGAGGAGCGTCACTCATTATAGATGGGGCATTATTGTCAAGCTACGATCAGCAGAATTGGGAAGGAATTCAGATCTGGGGCAATAAATTACTTGAGCAATTCCCTACTTCTAATCAGGGTTATCTTAAGGTAATAAATAACTCTACAATTTCCAACGCAAACCGTGCTATCAGGGTTGGCAAAGGTACTGGTCCATTTGACTTACTCGACTATAGCGGGGGTATTCTTGAATTGGAATCCTCAAGTTTAATCAATAATGGGAAATCAGTGCTTTTTACACCTTACCGGAGTGTAATACAAAAATCCAACAGAAGTTACATTAGAAATAATGATTTCATTTGGGACAGAGCCAATATTTCAGGAATGGTTTTTATAACACTTGCAGATGTTTATATCTCAGATATAAGCGGGAATCGTTTCTTGAACAACAATTGGGTTGATGGGGTTGCTAATGAAGATTTCGGCATTGGCATATATTCCCTTAATTCAGATTTTTCAGTAAAAAGCCTTAATGTAGGAGGTAATCAGATTGATTCATATTTTTTTCACTTGCATTATGGAATAAAGTCGGAAGCATCAAATCCCGTTCGATCATTTAGTGTTGAAAATACAACCTTCTCAAAAGTTTTTAATGGTATCTATGCGAATGGTTCTAATGGCTTACGTATCGTTAACAATACATTCGAGCCGCTGAATTATCCTGATGTTGTCCCTTCTTTGCCCTATAGCTATGGTTTATATTTAAATGGCTGCTCAGGGTATAAAGTGGAACAAAACATATTTAGGAATTACAATAATGCCACACTACATCGAAAAATAATTGGCATTGTTGTTAACAATTCTGGTTCTGCCTACAACATTATAAACGACAACTCTTTCAGCAATTTAAAAGTTGGCGTTTTGGCTCAGAATCAAAATAGAGGGAGCCTGAGTCCTGAAACAGGATTAGTCATCAAATGCAACTATTTCAGCAATAACAAAAATGACATTGCTGTTACCGGAATACAAAATGGTCTGGGATATGGTATCGGTTATTACCAGGGAACCAATGCTACAATTAGCTCACCTGCTGGCAATCTGTTTGGCCATGCTTTTCCAGGTACAACCAGTGACTACCATAATGAGTTGCAGAATATTGTTTACGTTCACCATCAACCAAATCAGAATTTCCCTGAATTAATACCATGGTATTATACCAGTTCAACTATCTCACTATTTAATTCAGGAAAGGAATATATTCCCGGCTTATCTTGTTCATTAGTAGTTCCTACTGAAAAGGAGGAACTTAAGGCTTTAATTGAAGAAAAAGGAGCTATGGCAGAAAGCTTAAATGAGGTATTAGTTACAACTATTGATCGGGGAAATACTGATTTATTAGAAAATACGGTATTCTCCAGCACCCCTGAAGAATCATTCAACGTTTATCAGGAACTAATTCAAACAGGTTCTTATGTTTCTAATAGCGTCTTGTCTGTGGCCATTCAAAAGGAAGATGTGCTAAATGAAGCAATGATCAGGGATGTGCTTGTTTCTAATCCCCATGCTGCAAAAAGCCCTGAGCTCATGGAACTAGTAGGTAACAGGCAAAATCCGTTGCCCGAGTATATGATGGTTCAGATCGAGAATGGATTTAATACCTTATCAGCTAAAGAGTTGTTGGAACAGCAGATTTCTATACAACGATTAGAAGCTTCAGTAGCGGAAAAAGAACTGATTTACCTGTACAGAACTGACACAACTGAACCAAGTGATAGTTTATTGCTTTTCCTTAGCAGCAGAAACAGACCTGACGCCTTTATTCAACTTGCATTTGAATACCTTAAAACAAATCAGATATCGGATGCGTTGAATGCAATAAACTCGATAAATACGTCCAATCTTGGTGAACCAGAAACTGAGTTAAGGAATAAAATGCATGATTACCTGCAATTCCATAGTGTATTGATCAATGAAGGACGTAGCACTGCAGAACTTAACAATTCAGAAATAGCCGAACTTGAAGTTCTTGCTGAAGGTAATGATCTTGTGGCATCATGCTCACGTAGTATTCTTATAGCCAATGGGTTAATAGAATACGATGAACCGATCCTGCTTCCAAATGATATGTTTAAATCAACAAAAATTGTCCGCAACAATAAGATTGTAAATAATAGTCAACTTATTATCTATCCAAACCCGGCATCACGATGGATAACAGTTGAATATGATTTACAGTTAAGCGGAAATACAAACGCTGAACTTAACATAATTGATGCAACCGGTAGAGTTGTGAAATCAATGGAATTGAGAGGAAATAAGGACAGTGTCATTGTTGATCTGACTAATTTGCAAAAGGGAATTTATTTTTGTAATTTGGTGTCCGACAAACACTCCATTAGCAGGAAACTTACAATAAATTAATCGGAAATGTTTTCTGATTATTCCTAGTAAAAATTGACTCTTAATATACCCTGCCAGCCAATATAGGCAGGGTATATTACTCAAATTTGTTATAACAAGCTTAAAAAACATAAGATGAAACTCACGAAAGTTTTTTTATTCATCCCTATATTGTTTATATTTAGCATCATACCTTCTAAAGGTCAAAGCCTTTATTCTAATTATGTACTCAATCCTTTAAATAATTGGACATATGGTACTGCCATCTTTAGCCAAAATGGGACTACCTACTTTACTTCTTTAGGAGGTGGTAACAACTATTTTTCAGATAAAGCAATGTTGATTGGCAAACTAGGTCAAAAAGGAGAAATTACTTATCAAAAAACCTATCAGGAATCATTCGCACATTATTACCCGGATCCTGCTGGATTTTATCCGATTGGTGATAGTTCATATCTTGTTATTGGGACAAGAAGACTATCAAATATTGATAAAGGATTTGTATTTCAATTGGATTATAATTTTGATACGATTATTACCAAGTTTTTTATGGTTGATACATTTCAGACCATATTAAGATCAATTGATATTTTACCAAATGGTGAATATATAATGAGTGGTGAAATTTTCCATTTTATCAATCCATGGCAAGGTATGAGCGATGGGATTTTTCTATATAAAACAGACTCATTATTTAATCTACTGTGGGTTCAAACTTATAAATATGATGTGAATAATCTTTGCTTTACTGTTAATCAAACCTCAGACAATGGCTTTGTTATTGGGGGCTACACCAATGCAAAAACCGATTATTCGGGCCAACCTTTGGTGATTAAAACCGATAGTCTTGGCAATCAGAAATGGATATGGCAAGATGGCTCAAATTATGATGATTTTCAGGCAATTACATCCATTACCAATGATGGCAATATCCTGGTAGCATATGGCCATGCCACTTATCAGGCACCACCCTATCCGGTGCCAAGTTCATTAACTCAAATAAGGGTAGTAAAAATGGATAACAACGGAAATGAAGTATGGACCAGAGATTATGGTGGATCATATATGGGAAATCAGGTATGGACAATAACTCATTTACCTGACAGTACTTATCTGATAGGGGGTGACGCATGGATCACTGATACAAGTGCATATGGTTGGGGATATACGAGAGCTTTTTTGCTTAAAATAAATGAAAACGGCGATAGCCTTTGGATGCGACATTATCTACATGAGGACGAATATGGCTCACAAACGAACCTTTTCAGCCACGCAAATTCCGGGCCTGATGAAAGCCTATTGATGATAGGCTGTAGTCATAATTTTTTTAATCCAACAGCATCACAATCGATGTGGATCATGCGATTAGATAGTCTGGGCTGCGATACTCCGGAGTGCAATCCATTTGTTGGGGTAAAGAAACCGGGGATAATGAAAGAAGGGAACATCAGGTTATTTCCAAACCCTGCCAATCAATATATTGAAATTACTATACCGGAAGAATATATATCCGGCAATATATCAAACCCCATTGTAAAAATTTACGATATGAATGGCAAACTTGTACTGGAATCAATTCCGGATTATCAGGGATTTTCATACATTTGTAATACCCAAGCCCTTCAGCCAGGTATATATTTCCTTCAACTAATTGACCGCAACTGCATTATCGGCAGTGGCAAACTCTTAATAATTCGTTAACTAAAAAAAACGCTTTATGAAAAAAATTACTCTGTTTATTTCAATGCTTATCCTGTGCTCAAATCTTATGGCGCAATCCTGGCATTGGGTCAACCCAACCACCGGGTTCAACCAAATCCACGACATACATTTTATATCAGCAAATGAAGGTTATGCAGTAGGCAACCAAGGCAAAATATTGCATTACATTAACGGGGAATGGTCATTGATGAACAGCCCGGTAAATACAGATTTATTTGGCGTTTCGTTTGTCAATCCTGATATGGGATGGGCAGTTGGTGCAGAGGGAAACATTTTGCGATATCAGTATGGCACCTGGTCACAAGTAACTTCGCCGATAACCGGTGTGCTAAAAGACGTTTGTTGCCTCGACGAAAACCATTGCTGGGCAGCAGGTGATGCCATCCTAAGATATAACGGCAGCGAATGGCTGGTTGATGCCAACCTTGGCGGAAATGAAACCATTGGCTTCCTTAACGAAAACCTGGGCTGGGCAGGTAGCGGTCCTTCCAATCTATACAAATATGAAAACGGAGTTTGGTCGAATGACAATAGTTTTAATTCCGGCACATATTATTCTTTTCATACGCTTGAAAAAGCCGGAGACTATATGTTGATGAATGTGAAAACCCTTGAAGAGGAAGGTTTACTTTATGAAAACGATGGTAATGGCTGGGTTCAGGTTCCTTCAGGAAGCTGCAACAGCGGAATATCATTTGCCGACAGACAACATGGTTTTGGATTGCAGAAAGCCGCACCTATGGGCTATGACTTGCTTCCCACTGTTCATCAATACAGTGATGGAGTCTGGCAGCCCGCTTTTGTTCACACTAAACGTGATCAGATTTTCACCGCGATTGAAGCACTCAGCAATACAGCATGTATGGCATCCGATGCACTGGGATATATTCATAAGGTGGAAGATGGCAATCATTCCATTGCCAATGGATTTATGTACGACAGCATAATTGATCTGAAATTTGTAAAGCCAAACCTTGGTTTTTTGGCAGCACATAACAGTGGGTTATGGAAATATGATGCAGGTGAGTGGAGTAACATCTTTAATTATCCGGATTACACCATAAATGTGATTGATTTTCAAAGTGAGGATTGGGGTTATTTTGGTGCGTATCACCATGAAGCAATCTTTCCTTTCTGGCCTGAAGCAAAACTTTTCTCTTACTACAACGGAGTAATTACTGAAATTATGTTTCCTGATGAGTCTTCATTTATTTCTTCATTAAACAGTATTGGAATAGACCTGATATTTACTCAGCGAAACACCATATTTACCTATACAAATGGCCAGTTTACATCTGAAGCATTGGCATTTCCAGACAGTATTTCGGACTTAAAGTTTATGATGCCGATACCCATCAATTCAAACAACCGGGATGGCGAATGGGAAGCTGCATGGATGAGTGTTAAACGCCACAATGATGCAGATAGTGGTGTAATTTTTTACAAATACTTTACCAACAACTGGCAGGAAGTTTATACAACCAGCAGTGGCAGCTTCAACGACCTGTGCATTTTCGATTACAATCAGGTATATGCTGTGGGCACCAATGGTTTGATTGCTTATTTCGATGGTACAAATTGGGCAGAAATAGAGCCCCTGACCAATGAAGATATTTTATCCGTTCACGTAAATGTTAACCAGGATGGATGGGCTGTGGGCAAAAACGGCACCCTGCTTCGCTGTGAACAGGGAGAATGGTCGCTCCAAAATAGCCCGACAACTTATGATCTGAATGTAGTCTCGTTTTACAACAATTCCCTTGGTTTTATAGGAGGAAATGAGGGTGCGCTAATGTGTACGAGTGAAAAATTGCCGGTTGGGCTGTTTGACAAACCGCTTGCGCCATCCTTTAATCAACTGAATGTTTATCCAAATCCTGCTGGAGACTACTTCTTTGTGGAAAGTAATCAGCCCGTTAATTCAGGTCAGGTTTCAATCACAGATATAACGGGAAGAGTGGTTTTTGAAAAAGAAGTTCAAATGATGGGCAAGAATAATCCATTAAGAATAATTGCTAAGGACTTTTCGCCGGGATTGTATTTAATTAGAATAGTGAGCGAAAAAAAGTTGTTGACCGGGAAGATTATGATCAAATAAATATCCTGATAAGTCAGGTCTTTGAGGTAGGTCGGAGGGCGACTTGCTATGATAATTATCCTATTGTCCTAACAGGTTTTCTTTCAACCTGTTAGGTCTATATAAGAAGTAAATATCTTTTTGGGGATACTTTAAAAACCTAACAAGTCGGAAGAAGACTTGTTAGGATATTTTCAGGATTGTCCTAACAGGTTGCCTTCGACTCCGCTCAGGCACCAAACTGTTAGGACACTGCACCTCTTAAACGCCCATCGCGCTTAGCAAATCTCTTAACGGCCAGAGGCTGTAAACAAATCACCTTAGCTCTTAGCTCTTCGCCCTTCGCCTTTACCTGGAAGTAAACTCATTTTCAACCGTCAAATATCCCGGATAAGCGATGGACCGTCCATTAACCATAATACTTGGTTTAGCCTTTAAGGTGATGCGGGTAGGTTTGTTGCCGGCACCAGTGAGGTTCAGGCCGAAATTAGCAATGGCATCAGCACTTTTACCTTTAAGGGCTTCCTTGAGGTTGATGCCGATGGTTAATGGAATAACTGAAGTTCCACCATTGGCCGCAATCTGAATGTTTTGTTCATTTACGCCGCTTACCATTTCAATATCATCAATCAGAAGAATCCAATCAAGCCGATTGAGACCCGCAGTGGCACCATTGGGATTTTTGGCTTCCACATTCAGGGTGAAATTGAGGGGGAGGTTTCCTGAAGTTGCAGCAGCAGTAATTCTGGCAGCATCCATAAAAGTCAGGTCTGAAAATTGATCTACCTGCTGAATGTTAACACCTGCCAATCGCAACTGATCCACACTTTTAAGGCGAAATTCACACTTGGTAAGGTTAGCCACCTGACTGGCCTGTTCCAGGATATCACAGGAACTAAGCGTGAATAAAGTTGCAATAAACAGGGAGAGAATGAATGTCTTTTTCATGGTTCAGGTGCTTTATGTTAATGAAATCAGCATGCGGACATACAAAAATGCAGCCACAACAGGTAACAATCACTAAGAAAAGAAAAAATTAACTTTTTGATGAACGTTTGCGATCGTGCTCATCAAGGATAATCTTGCGCAAACGAAGCGAACGCGGTGTAACTTCAAGATATTCGTCTTTACCTATATACTCCATTGCTTCTTCAAGGGAGAATTTAATGGCCGGCGTAATAAATATTTTGTCATCGGTACCCGAAGCGCGAACGTTGGTGAGTTTTTTCGTCTTGGTTATATTCACCAATAAATCATCGGGACGGATATGCTCGCCGATAACCTGTCCGGCATAAATATCCTCGTTGGGATGGATGAAAAAGCTTCCACGGTCCTGAAGTTTATCAATAGAATAAGCTATAGCCTGACCCGTTTCCATGGCAATGAGCGATCCGTTGCGCCTTCCGGTAATTTCACCGCGCCAGGGCTCGTAAGCTAAAAAGCGGTGTGCCATAATGGCTTCCCCTTCGGTGGCTGTAAGCACATTGTTACGCAGGCCAATGATTCCCCTTGATGGAATACTGAATTCAAGGTGAATGCGATCGCCTTTGGTCTCTATGGTAGCAATTTCGCCACGGCGCTGTGTAACCAATTCAATCACCTTGCCCGAAAAAGCCTCAGGAACGTGAACGGTAAGCATCTCAACAGGCTCATGGGTAACGCCATCTATATTTTTAATAATCACCTGAGGCTGGCCCAACTGAAGTTCATAGCCTTCGCGGCGCATGGTTTCCACCAGAATAGAAAGGTGTAGAATTCCACGGCCATAAACCATCAATGACTCGGGTGAATCTGTTTCAACCAGTCGCATGGCGAGATTTTTCTCGATTTCTTTAAAAAGTCTTTCACGTATATGCCTGGATGTCACAAACTTGCCTTCTCGGCCATAAAAAGGGGAATTGTTGATGGTAAACAACATGCTCATGGTCGGTTCGTCAATGTGCATAGGTTTCAGCGCTTCGGGTGCTTCGAAATCGGCAATGGTATCGCCAATTTCAAAATCATCGATTCCGAGTACGGCACATATTTCGCCAGGAAAAACATCGGTTTTGATTTTTTCCTTGCCCAAACCTTCAAAGGTAAAAAGCTCCTTTACTTTCGATCTGAAGATGCGACCATCCTGCTTTATGAGGGAAACATTCATTCCTCCTCGGATAACGCCTCTGGATAACCTTCCAACAGCGATGCGGCCAACATAAGATGAATAATCAAGTGAAGTAATCTGCAATTGGAGATTGCCTTCGGGAAAAATCGGAGCCGGAATGGTTTCGATGATCGTATCTAATAAATAGGTAATGTCTTCGGCAGGGGTTTTCCAATCGGCGGCCATCCAACCTTCCTTAGAAGAACCAAATACCGTAGGGAAATTCAACTGATCCTCGGTTGCATCAAGGTTAAACATCAGGTCAAATACTTGTTCCTGAACACCTTCAGGATCACAATTGGGCTTATCTACTTTATTTATAACTACAATCGGCTTGAGGTTAAGGCTGAGCGCCTTTTGAAGTACAAACCGCGTTTGTGGCATAGGACCTTCGAAGGCATCAACCAGGAGTAAAACGCCATCAGCCATGTTGAGTACTCTTTCAACTTCACCGCCAAAATCGCTGTGACCGGGAGTGTCAATGATATTAATTTTGATTCCTTTGTAACGAACCGAAACATTTTTCGCAAGAATGGTGATACCACGTTCACGTTCCAGATCATTGCTGTCGAGAATGAGTTCCCCCATTTCCTGATTTTCTCTGAATAAATTAACCTGGTATAAAATCCTGTCAACCAAAGTTGTTTTACCGTGGTCAACGTGGGCAATAATTGCTATATTCCTGATATCCCGCATTTTAATTTGTTTAAGTAATTTTTAAAAAAGAACGCAAAAGTAGTTATTTTTATAACACCTTATTTATAATGAGTATAAACTTATGGTAAAGTATTCAACTTTGTGCTGGATGAATGAACGGATGACCCTGTAAACAAGGACAAGTAGGCTCAATCAGCATTAGTTCTTAAATACTATGGTTTGCCGTTAAACAACTAAATTTTACGATATTTGCACACTCTTCCACATAAATACCGAAATGTCGAGAATCATCTCCCTCTCCGAAGCGTCCTCCATTGCCATACACAGCATGGTTTTAATCGCTGCATCAGGCGAAAACCTTAATGTACAAAAAATCGCCGATCGAACCGGGGCATCTAAACACCATGTGGCAAAAATCCTGCAACGATTGGTAAAAGAAGGTTATCTCAACAGCACCCGCGGACCATCTGGGGGATTTTTTCTGAACAAAGCTGCCGATGATATTACATTGCTTGACGTGTATGAGGTGATCGAAGGAAAATTAAGTTCAACAACCTGTCCGCTTGCTCATCCAATTTGCCCCTTCAACAAGTGCCTGATGGGTGGAATCGTCACAAAAATGACAAATGAGTTTAAAGAATATATGCAAAATCAGCGGCTTTCTGATTATCTTGAATAGCTTTATCCCTCCCCTATTTATTGAATTCCAATAGATTATCTCAACTTAAAAATATTTATTTAGTTTTATTTGCAGAATCAAAAATGTATGTACATTTGCGTATTCAAATACCTAATTACCCAATCAACAAAATTCATGGCAAAAGTCGTCCACATTTCCGAAGCAGCCTCCCTCGCAGTTCACAGCATGGCGCTGGTTGCTGCAAGTAAGGAGATGATGAACGTAACGCAAATTGCCGGGCTCACCCACTCTTCGCGTAACCATCTGGCCAAGGTAATGCAAACTTTGGTTAAGAACAATTACCTGGATTCGGTACGTGGGCCAAAAGGGGGCTTTACGCTGAAAAGGGATGCCTCAAAAGTAACCCTTCTGGAAATCTATGAGTTGATGGAGGGAACATTAGAGCACCATTACTGTGGAATTGGTGAGGCCAAATGTCCATTCAAAGCCTGTGTATTTGGCGGACTTGCTGATAAATTTTCACTTGAATTTGACCACTACCTACGAACCACTACTCTTTCACAACTGATTTAAACTGAAATTTTGCAATGAAAAGGACAATTATAAAAATTGATGAAGATTTATGCAACGGATGCGGCAATTGTGTACCTAATTGCCATGAAGGCGCACTTCAAATAATAGATGGTAAAGCACGCCTGATCAGCGATCTATTTTGCGATGGACTAGGCGCATGTATCGGTCATTGCCCTGAAGGTGCAATAGCCATAGAAGAACGTGAGGCCGAACCTTATGATGAAGTGAAGGTAATGGAGCTCATGGTTGTTCCAAAAGGGCGCAATACCATACTGGCTCACCTTGAGCACCTTCGCGATCACAATGAAACAGAATTACTCAAACAAGCCATTGCTTATATAAAGGACAACAACATTGATATGAGTCCCAAAGATGGCGAAAACACCGCAAGACCCAATCATAAGAAAGCAGAAGTATTCAATTCCATTGAACAGGCAAGAGCAGCAGTGGCTGCTCCGGTTGCTGCCGGATGTGGTGGTGGTTGCCCGGGTTCGGCACCTATTGATTTCAACATTGACATGAATAAAGTGGATGAAGCCGTTAGCCAGGCTAAGAACGCGACGGTTGCAACTGCAGGTGCAGATGCTCCTTCAGAACTCCGCCAATGGCCGGTTCAACTGCACTTACTAAACCCACAGTCCGGATATTTCAAAAATGCCGATGTGTTGCTTGCCGCCGATTGCGTTGCTTTTGCAATGGGCAACTTCCACAACAAATACCTAAAAGGCAAGACCTTAGCCATTGCTTGTCCGAAACTGGATACAAACAAGGAATCGTATATCGAAAAACTTACCAGTATGATCACCAACAGCAACATCAATACACTTAGCGTATTGATGATGGAAGTTCCCTGCTGTGGTGGACTGGTTCAAATGGCAACTATGGCACGTCAGATGTCGGGGAAAAACATACCAATTAAAAAAACTGTTGTAGGTTTGCAGGGTGAATTTTTGAGTGAGGAATGGGTTTGAAAATTTCTAATTTCTAATTTATAAAACCTAAAAACCTAAGAAAACCTTGCTTCATAGCGCTTGTCCGACATAACCTCTCTACTTCTGCATACAGGTTGGCACAATAAAGGCGGGTCTTAGCAAGGTTCTTTTAAATTTCTCAATTCTGAACATGGAAACCCGAAATCGTAAAACTAAAATCACAAATCAATAAAAACACTAACTAAAAAAATCAAAAAAAATGAGCATGTTTTGTTATCAATGTCAGGAAGCATCAAAAGGAATTGGCTGCACAGTAATTGGTGCATGTGGAAAAACCGATGATGTTTCAAATCTTCAGGATTTGTTAATGTTTGTCATGAAAGGCATTTCGATTTATGCCGAAAAAGCCCGTGAAAAGGGAATTGAAAGCGCACAGGCAAACAAATTTGTTACCGATGGCCTTTTTGCCACCATTACCAATGCCAATTTTGACCGCGCTGTGTTTATCAGCAAAGTACACGAAGGTTTGAAGCTTCGTGCTGAAATGAAAGCGACTTGCGAAAAAGCCGGTATTTCATTTGATGAAAAATCCTTAGATGAATCAGCCACCTGGTTTGCTTCTACTGAAGCTGAGTTCGATGCCAAAGCCCTTGAGGTTGGCGTTCTTGCAACTGAGAATGAAGACGTTCGCTCACTGCGCGAATTGCTTGTCTATGGACTGAAAGGAATGGCCGCTTATACCGAACACGCTTTCAACCTCGGGTTTGAAGATCCCGCTTTGTACGCCTTTATGAACCGTGCTTTGGTGGCAACCACCGAAGCGCACACAGCTGACGAACTCGTTGGCCTGGTGATGGACTGCGGAAAACATGGTGTAATAGCTATGGCACTGCTCGATAAAGCCAACACTACAGCTTACGGTAACCCCGAAATCACCAAGGTGAACATTGGCGTTAGCGACAAACCCGGTATCCTCATCAGCGGCCATGACCTGAAAGATATGGAAGAGCTGCTGAAGCAAACCGAAGGCACCGGCGTGGATGTTTATACCCACAGCGAAATGCTGCCAGCCAATTATTATCCTGCTTTCAAAAAGTACAGCCACTTTATTGGTAACTATGGCAATGCCTGGTGGAAGCAGAAAGAAGAATTCGCAAGTTTCAATGGTCCGGTTCTTTTTACTACCAACTGTATTGTTCCTCCTACCTCAACAGCAACATACAACGATAAGGTTTACACCACAGGATCTTCCGGTTTTCCCGGATTTAAGCACATTGCCGACCGCAAGGAAGGACAGATGAAAGATTTTAGTGAGATTATTGCCCACGCAAAAACCTGTCAGGCCCCGATTGAAATCGAAAAAGGTGAAATCGTTGGTGGATTTGCTCATGCTCAGGTATTCGCCCTGGCCGACAAAGTGGTTGATGCCGTAAAATCGGGAGCCATCCGCAAATTCTTTGTAATGGCCGGTTGCGATGGCCGTATGAAGAGCCGCGAATACTATACCGAATTTGCAGAAGCATTGCCAAAAGATACGGTTATCCTAACTGCTGGTTGCGCCAAATACCGCTACAACAAACTGCCTTTGGGCGACATAGGTGGAATTCCACGCGTTCTGGATGCCGGACAATGCAACGACTCCTATTCACTGGCCGTAATTGCCATGAAACTGAAAGAAGTTTTTGAACTGAACGACATCAACGACCTTCCCATTGCCTACAACATTGCATGGTATGAGCAAAAAGCCGTAATTGTATTGCTGGCACTGCTGCACCTTGGTGTGAAAAAAATCCACCTCGGCCCTACCCTTCCTGCTTTCCTTTCGCCAAACGTGGCCAAAGTGCTGGTTGATACTTTTGGTATTGCCCCCATTGGAAGCGTTGACGAGGATATGAAACTTTTCCTGAATTAATCAAACATGCTCAGGCCGTCTGTTGTTTATACAAAACAGCAGGCGGCTTTTTTTGCGCCTTTTACTTACCTTTTCAACAAAAAAATATTTTTTACAAACACATAATCCTAACGAAATGAGCGAATTAATCAATAATTCTGAAAAACGCAAAGCCCAACTCAAGGAACTGATTTTGAAACTTCATCATGGTGGATCTCAGGAAGATGTTCGCCAGGAATTGCTCCAGAGCCTCAAACAAATCCCTTACGGTGAAGTGGTTGAAGTGGAACAGGAGCTCATCAGAGAAGGTCTTCCTGAAGAAGAAGTGTTGAAGCTTTGTGATGCCCATTCGGCTGTTTTGCAGGGAAATATTGACCTTTCGGGATCAAAAGATATCCCCGAAGGCCATCCCATTGATGTGATGAAGCACGAAAATGAAGAATTATTGAAAGTTACCGCACAGGCCAGGCAATTGTTTCAAAATCTGGATGATAATAAAAATGAAAGCCTTACCGAAACCATTTTTAAACTGCGTGGTTTGTTTAATCTGCTTTTTGATGCCGACAAACATTACCAACGCAAGGAATACCTGCTGTTCCCATATCTGGAAATTAAAGGCATTACCGGTCCACCAAAAGTAATGTGGGGAAAACACGATGAAATCAGAGACCTCATCAAAGGTAGCATTGAAATTCTGCAACAAACCGATGTAACTGTCGATGAGTTAAAGGCTTCGGCGGAAATTATTTTTGATCAGACACTTTTTGGCATAGACGACATGACTGTGAAGGAAGAGCAAATCCTTTTCCCCATGTCCCTGGATAAAATCACCGATGCTGAATGGTACGAAATCAGCAAACAATCCCTTGAAATAGGCTACTGTCTTTACGATCCGCCAAAAGAATGGCGCCCATGGGGAACCGAAGAACACAGCATCAACGAAGCTCAGAAGTCAGGAAGTCACATTCAATTGCCTTCGGGTGGATTTTCGGCTGCTGAACTGCTGGCGATTCTCAACACCTTGCCCATCGACATGACCTTTGTGGATAAAGATGATAAGGTAAAATATTTCTCACAGGGTGCTGAGCGCATTTTCCAGCGTAACCGGGCCATCCTGAACCGTGACGTGAGGCATTGCCATCCGCCGGCAAGCGCCCATATTGTTGACAAAATTATTGACGATTTCAAATCGGGCAAGCATGAACGTGCGCCTTTCTGGATAAAAATGGGCGACAAGATGATATATATTGAGTATTTCGCACTTCGTGGCGAACAGGGCGAATACCTTGGCACACTTGAAGTTTCGCAAAATATTGCGCCATACAGGGCACTCGAAGGCGAACAAAGGATACTTTCCTACACTTAAAAATCCTGAATCATGAGAAATGACCTCATTATAACACCCAAAACCAAAATACTGCAGCTCATTGAAGCCTATCCGCAGCTTGAAGAAACGCTGATTGGCTATGTGCCGGCTTTTGAAAAACTCAAAAATCCGATACTTAGAAAAACTGTTGCAAAAATTGCCACACTTCAGCAAGCCGCAGCCATTGGCAATGTTGCCGTGGAAGAACTTATCAATAAACTCAGAAACGAAATAGGCCAGGACCTTTTCAATCAAAACGAAGATACGATGTACAAAAAGGAAAAACCATATTGGTACAATGAATCACTTGTGGGCGGCGAACTTGATGCCCGCGCAATGCTGGCTGCCGGCGAACATCCGGTAAATCAGGTAATTGCCGACCTTAAACAACTGGAAACCGGCAAAATTTACAAACTCACTGCTCCATTTTTACCCGCACCATTGATTGATAAGGCCAGCAGCCTGAATTTTGACCATTGGATTACCAAAGGCGACGATGAAGCTGTAATCATTTATTTCCACTCCAAATAAACAAGCCATATGGACAACAATAAATTCAATACAGGAAAACCTTTTTCTTTTACAAATGAAGTCAACTACTCCGATGGAGGCATTGTGAGCATGAGGATGCTGGAAAAAAGCGTTGGCAATGTCAGCCTTTTTGCTTTTGACCAGGGACAAAAACTTAGCGAGCACACTGCGCCCTTTAATGCACTACTGCAAGTGATTGAAGGTGAAGCAGAAATTACCATTGGCGGACAACCCAACCATCTTTTGGAAGGCCAGAGCATCATCATGCCGGCAAATATCACTCATTCAGTGTTGGCCATCAAGCGCTTCAAAATGGTGCTTACCATGATCAAGGCATAATCCAGGCATGCTGTATTTCAGGCTTTCTTCCTCACTTTTCTCATTCAACTACCCATTCTGTTTAGCACAGTATGAAAACTTTGCGTAAATACCACAAGTGGCCTTCACTTTTTATTGGATTTTTTCTATTGCTTTTTGCCCTTTCTGGAATTGTGATGAATCACCGCGATTGGGCTTCGTCACTGAATTTCCCCAGGCAATGGCTGCCATCGGTTTACCATTACAACAACTGGAACCTGGCCGCCCTAAAAGGCGATATTGAGCTGAATGACAGCACTATGCTTGTTTACGGAAACATCGGGATTTACAAAACAGACAAGAAGTTTACCCAATATACTGACTTTAATTCCGGGCTGGGTGATGGCATGGATGACCGAAAGGTCTTTACCATGCTCCAAACCACCTCGGGGCAGTTGTTTGCGGGCACACTTTTTGGCTTACAGCGCTATGATTTATCTTCAAAATCGTGGGTAAAAACTAAACTTCCTGAGAAAGCGGCACGGGTGGTTAAAATTACGCAAAGCGGAGACACCATTTATGTGCTCACCCGTTCGCATCTTTACGCCTTTTCGGATGGGGTACATGGCTGGGATAAGTTATTGGAAGTTTCCATTCCGAAAGCAGCAGACGACGATGAAAAAGCAGGACTATTTCGCACGCTTTGGATCATACATAGCGGTGAATTGCTCGGTCTTCCGGGAAAAATTGTAGTTGATTTGCTGGGACTTATCGTAATTTTCATCACGCTCAGCGGATTTTACTACACTTTGGTCCCTTCCCTGGCCAAGCGATCGGGCGATTCAGTTAAGAAAAAACTGAAACGCGTTAACCGGTTTTCCATCAACTGGCACAATAAACTGGGTGTATATGCGCTGATATTTTTATTGGTTACCGTGGTTTCTGGTATGTTTCTCAGGCCTCCCCTGCTCATTCCCATTGCTTATACACGTGTGAACCCCATTCCGGGCTCCATTCTTGACCACGCCAATCCCTGGCATGACAAACTGCGCGATATGCTGATAGATTCAGCATCTGGGAAAATTATTTTATCGAGTAGTGAAGGATTTTATGGATTCACGCCAGGAAGTAGCAAAATAAGCGAACCATTTAACGTTCAGCCCGAGGTAAGTGTAATGGGCATCACCGTTTTTGAACATCTGGGCAAGGATGAAATGCTGGTGGGCTCTTTCAGCGGTCTGTACCGATGGAATATCAAAGAAAAGGCGGTTTTCGATTACATCACTGGACTTTCGGCACAGACCGGCAGCCGGGGAAATCCCTTTGGAGCAGTGGCCGTTTCGGGCATTATTAAAGAAAAGGAAAATCCCATTGCAATGATAGATTATGCAGCCGGTTGGATGCCGTTGCATCAAAGCCGTTTGAAATCTGAAATGCCTGCTTTTATCCGCGAGTTGCCCATCTCGCTCTGGAATCTTTCGCTCGAAGTGCACACCGGAAGGATTTTCTCCGTAATTTTAGGCGACTTTTACATTCTCTACGTCCCACTGATGGGATTGACCACGCTGCTTGTTCTGATTACGGGAATATGGATGTGGCTCAAAATGAGAAAGAAACCCAAACATCGAAAAACCGAAAAACCATGAACATCCAGCGCGTGAATGATGCCCCCAAAGTAAATTACAACCTCGACGGCCATATTTTATGCACCCTTGACGGAGTTGAAGTTGTTCATTTAAGCCTGAAACCCGGCGAAAAGATTGACAAGCACATCAATCCAAACGATGTAATCTTCTTTGTGCTGGAAGGCAAGGCTATGTTTGAAACCGACACCGAAAAAGAACTGGTAGTCAAAGATCAAACCATTCTTGTTCCTGGTGGCATTAACCGGGGTATTGAAAATATTTCAGTTTCTATGTTTAAAGTATTGGTTATCAAAACCAAAACGTAATAGTATCAATTCACATGGTAGATAAAATCCATGAATTTTATCTACCATTAGAATTACACCTGCCATTTGAATTTCATCTGTCCCCTATCAAACATTCAGGGTAGTTTTTTTATATCATGATTCCCCGTAACCGCTAGCAGCGGCCAATTTAGAATAATTCTATATTTTAGCCAAACATCAACATTTACCACCACTTTAACAGATTCCATCGTATATTTGTCTTTAATACTGAATTCGGTACTTGTTTACCTGTTTTTGAGGTTCATCTAAATACATTTCTATGAAAGGGATATTACGAAAACTCATCCCCCCGGCCCGATGGCAACTTCCTGTGATTATCCTATTGGGCGTAATTGTTGGTATTGGTCTCGTAATTTTTAAGGCATCCAATGCACATTCTTATTTGAGCGACAAGCCGGAAACCTGCATCAATTGTCATGTGATGTATTCGCAGTATGCTTCATGGAATCACAGCAGCCATCGCGAAGTGGCTACTTGTAATGACTGCCATGTGCCGCAGGACAATGTTTTCAGAACGTATTTTTTCAAAGCAAGTGATGGCTTGCGGCACGCGACCATTTTCACTGCGCGTGCAGAACCTCAGGTCATCAAGATAAAACCAGCAGGTATTGGTGTAGTGCAGGAAAACTGCATCCGTTGCCATCAGGATTTGGTTGGCATGGTGAGTGCCATTCAGGTAACGGGGAAAAACCATGAAACCGGACAGGGCGCCCGTTGCTGGGACTGCCACCGGGAAACCCCGCACGGCACAGTAAACAGTCTGGCCAGTTTTCCTCATTCATTGGTTCCCCAGCTTAATTCGGTGACGCCGGAATGGATCAACACATTTATGAAAGAAAAAAAATAACAGAAAATACACCACATATGGAAACAAACACAACTCCTCCAAAACGTAAATCCTGGAAAAACTGGCTTTTATTCCTTGCAACTGTCATTGTTGTCTTCGTCCTTGGACTTCTGGCTTCATCGGTGATTGAACGACGCAGCGAAGCCAAACTTTATTTTCAAACCGTAAGAGAAATTCCTGATTGGGAACCCCGCAATGAAGTGTGGGGAGAAAATTTTCCACGTGAGTATGAAACCTACGCCAGCACCACTGACACTAGCTTTGCCAGTGAACACGGTGGCTCAGCCAAGGTTGATTATTTGGAAAAATATCCAGAGTTGGTTGTGATGTGGGCTGGCTACGCCTTTTCACGCGATTACAATCAGGGACGTGGTCACTATTATGCCATTCAGGACATTCGCCAAACGCTCCGTACCGATGTGCCCCAGCCGGCAACCTGCTGGACCTGCAAAAGTCCGGATGTCCCCCGACTGATGGAACAAATGGGCGTTGCTGAGTTTTACAAGGGTAGCTGGACTGATCTGGGCTCGGAAGTGGTCAATAACATTGGCTGCCAGGATTGTCACGATCCCAAAACCATGAACCTTCGCATCTCCCGCCCGGCATTGGCCGAAGCATTTCAGCGTCAGGGTAAAGACATCAATAAAGCAACGCACCAGGAAATGCGTTCATTGGTATGTGCGCAGTGCCATGTGGAATACTACTTTAAGGGAGATGGCAAGTACCTGACCTTTCCATGGGACAAAGGCTTTAGTGCTGACGATATGGAAGCCTATTATGATGAGGTGGAGCATGTTGACTGGGTTCATGCGCTCAGCAAAACACCTATGCTAAAAGCACAGCACCCTGATTATGAACTTTATATGACTGGTGTTCACGCTGATCGTGGCGTATCCTGCGCCGATTGCCATATGCCTTATAAGCGTGATGGAGGTATGAAATTTACCGATCATAAAATTCAAAGCCCATTGGCCAATGTTTCAGGTTCTTGCCAGGTTTGTCATCGTGAAAGCGAAGCCAAATTGATGGCTAACGTTTATGACCGTCAGGCGAAGGTTGAAGAATTGCGCCGCATCACCGAAAAGAACCTTGCCCGCGTGCACATCGAAGCTAAAATGGCCTGGGACAATGGCGCCACCGAAGAGGAAATGAAGCCTGTACAACAGTTGATTCGCCATGCACAATGGCGCTGGGACTGGGTAGCTGCCGCCAACGGTTTGGGCTTCCACTCCCCTGCCGAAGCTTTGAGGGTATTGGGAACTTCCATTCAAAAATCACAGGAAGCACGTATTTTGCTGACAGAAATCTTTGTAAAGAAAGGTATCAAAACACCGATTGAGCTTCCTGACATTTCAACCAAAGCTAAAGCTCAGGAGTACATTGGACTGGATATGCCTGCACTGATGAAGAAAAAAAGTGAGTTTATGACAACCATTGTTCCCCAATGGATTGCCAATGCAGCCGAAAGGGAGGCAAAGCTGGATCAGCGATAAAACAGCGTTTATTTATCAAGTCAAAAACCTTCCGAAAGTCATTTTCGGAAGGTTTTTGGATTTATTATACATTCGATGATTACAGTCCGAACCAATTCGGATGGTTTTGACTGCGCCTGTCTGCAAGAGGCACTCAGACAGGCTCAACCACCGAATTTTATTGTCCATTTCTCTCTCTGCCAGGAAAAATGTTGGCTAAGCGGAATTTGCAATTCCGCTTAACTTCTTTCAGGCGGTTCGGTTTCCAAATTCCATTCAGCCGAGGCTCTGCCAGGTGATCGAGTATTGTCTAGGCCATCAATCCCTCAAAAGACAGCCATATTCCCTTAACATAAAAAACCTTTACCCCAAAAACTTGTTATCCCTCCCAAAAAGTTATTTTTGTAGTCCTAAAACCAACACTATGCTTTGCATCATCCGTCACGAAACCGATCCTTACTTTAATCTTGCTGCCGAAGAATATGTGCTGAAACATTTGCAGCGCGACTGTTTTATGCTGTGGCAAAATGACAATGCAATCATTGTAGGCAAACATCAGAATACACTGGCCGAAATAAATGTGGAATATGTCAAAGAAAAGGACATAAAGGTGGTAAGGCGGCTTTCGGGTGGCGGTGCTGTTTTTCATGATATGGGAAACCTCAACTTTACGTTTATTGCCTCGGGTGAAAACCACAAATTGGTTGATTTCCGTAAGTTTACCCTTCCCATTCTTGAAGTTTTGCGAAAGTTGGAAGTCGAAGCTAAATTTGAAGGCAGAAATGACCTGACCATTGAAGGCAAAAAGTTTTCGGGAAACGCGGAACATGTTCATAAAAACCGCGTGTTGCACCATGGAACGCTCTTATTTTCATCGGTAATGGCTGATGTTTCCAATGCATTGAAGGTTGATCCGGATAAATTTAACGACAAAGCGGTAAAATCCGTTAGAAGCCGCGTTACAAATATCAGTGAGCACCTGAAAAGTCCGTTGACCGTGCTCGAATTCAGGGACTTAATTCTTAAACATATTATGGAAGCTACACCTGACGCGGAATTGTACACTTTTACGCCGGAAGATGTGGAGGCGATCACCAAATTAAAGGACGAAAAATACATTACCTGGGGGTGGAATTATGGCTATTCCCCAAAATATAACTTTAAAAAGGCCGTAAAAACCAGCGGAGGCAAGCTGGAAGTGATGCTTGAAGTAAAAGACGGGATTATTGAGAAAGTCAAATTCTTTGGCGATTACTTTAACAAACTCGATCCCACAGAAATTGAAAATGCGCTTATTGGTCTAAACCATACCCATGCAGCCATTGAACAAAGCCTCAGTGCCTTTGAAACTGAGCTCTATTTCCTAAATATATCCAGACAGGAATTGATAAGTGCACTTTTTTAAAATGCTGCGGCTTCCTGAACATTAGGTAAGGCAGTTTGTTTAACACACGCTTAACAAATAAACCAACCAAACTTCATGGAAGCACAACAGGTATTCGACAGGCTATGGGCCGATTATATTTCTCAGAACCCTGCTGCAAAAAGGGTATATGATTTATTTACTGCCGAAGGGGAAACCGTTTACAACGACCATATTGCCTTTCGTACTTTTAATGATCCGCGCATCAACATTGATGTCATGTCGCAGGAATTCTTGAAAGTGGGCTATGAATACAAAGGCACTTATCATTTTGAACAGAAAAAATTAAATGCCAGGCATTTTGAACATAAAACCTTCAGGCAGGCACCTTTGGTTTTTATCAGCGAATTGATGGTGGAAGAGTTTTCACCGTTTTTACAGGAAACCCTAAAAGGTATTATTGACGCTATTCCTTCGGGAATGACCGGAAAAAGCGATCTTATCTACGCTGGAAACATTTGGGGAACGCCCTCCTACGAAGTGTATGAAACGCTGCGCAAGGAATCTGAATACGCAGCCTGGGTTTATGTTTACGGCTTCCGCGCCAACCATTTCACAGTAAGTATCAATGGCCTGAAGAAGTACGATAACATCCACAAAGTGAACCAGTTCCTGAAAGACAATGGTTTCATCATTAACGGTTCTGGTGGTGAAGTGAAGGGCACACCTGAGGAATTGCTTGAGCAATCGAGCATTATGGCGGGCATTTTGCCGGTTAAATTTAAGGAAGGTACTTTTGAGATTCCGTCCTGCTATTATGAGTTTGCCATGCGTTATCCTGATAAGGATGGCAAGCTTTACTCCGGATTTATCGCGAAATCGGCAGATAAGATTTTTGAAAGTACGGATTTTTATAAGAAGTAGGCAAAAATAAATCACGCAGAGACGCAAGGACGCAGAGAAATGCGAAGTTTGTTTTTCCTCAAAATGCTTGTAAAACTTAATGTTTTACAAGCATTTTTTTCTTTTAGCCCCTCACATCAATACGGCTCAACAAATCAACGAATCAACCCTTCCTTTCCAATTCCCTAAGCGTGTCCAACTTTTTCTTTTCCAGGAAACTGTTGATGTCGCCCAGGTGCTGCTTCACCTGCTTGTTCCCAAACTCGAAAACTTTATTCACCAGCCCATTCAGGAAATCACGGTCGTGGGAAACAAGAATAAGGGTTCCGTCGTAATCCTGCAGGGCACTTTTCAGGATGTCTTTGGTTTTCAGGTCAAGGTGGTTGGTGGGCTCATCGAGAATGAGCAAATTAACCGGCTCAAGCAGCAGTTTGATCATAGCCAAACGCGTGCGTTCTCCACCGGATAGTACTTTAACTTTTTTGTCCCAGCTGTCACCACCAAACATAAAAGCACCCAGAATGTCCCGGATTTTGGTACGAATATCACCTTTGGCTACATCGTCAATGGTTTGAAATACCGTTATTTCTTCATCCAATAGAGAGGCTTCATTCTGGGCAAAATAGCCAATCATTGTGTTGTGACCAAGGGCTAATTTACCATCAAAATCAATTTCGCCCATCAAACACTTCACCAGCGTGGATTTGCCTTCACCATTTTTACCAACAAATGCCACCCGTTCGCCACGCTGAATATTTAGCGAAGTTCCGGAAAATACCAAATGATCACCATAACTTTTAGATAACTCTTCCAGAATAACCGGGAAAGTCCCTGAACGTGGCGATGGTGGAAATTTCAACCGCAGGGCAGAAGTATCCTCTTCGTCCACTTCAATAGTATCAAGCTTTTCAAGCATTTTAACCCTCGACTGCACCTGATTGGTCTTTGAATAGGTTCCCCGGAAACGGTCAATAAAATCCTGGTTATCGGAAATGAATTTCTGTTGTTCGTCAAATTGCTTCTGCTGCTGGGCGCGACGTTCCAACCGCAACTGAAGATAGCTGGAATAGTTAACCTTATAATCATAAATGCGGCCCATGGTCACTTCGATGGTACGGGTGGTGATGTTGTCCACAAAAGCACGGTCGTGCGAAATCACCATCACGGCTTTGGCACTGTTGATCAAAAAATCCTCAAACCATTGAATGGATTCTATGTCCATGTGATTGGTTGGCTCATCCAAAAGAATAAGATCAGGCTTTTGCAACAGAAGTTTCGCCAGCTCAAGGCGCATGCGCCAGCCACCACTAAATTCACCAGTAGGACGGGTAAAATCGCTGCGAAGGAAGCCCAGGCCTATCAAAATTTTCTCCACTTCAGCATCATAATTCACTTCTTCAAGTGAATAGAATTTTTCGCTAAGGGTGGAAACCTGCTCAATCAAATCGTAGTATTCAGCCGATTCATAATCGGTGCGCGACGAAAGTTGATTATTCAGATCGGCAATACGATCCTCCATTTCGTGAATGTGGGCAAATGCCTGGGCTGCCTCTTCAAAAACGGTGCGGTTATCCTCAGTAAGCAAATGTTGTGGCAAATAGGCAATCACCGCATCTCTGGGTGCGGAAACCTTGCCACGTGAAGCCGCCTTTTGACCGGCGATAATTTTCAATAAAGTAGATTTTCCCGCACCATTCTTGCCCATCAGGGCGATGCGATCCTTATCGTTAATGGCAAAAGAAATATCTTTAAAAAGCGTTGTACCGCCAAACTCAACTGTTAATCCGTCAACTGAAATCATGCATTTGTTTTAATGGGGTGCAAAGATAGGTTATTGGGTGAAAATTTGGCCGAATAAGGTTGGGACCTCAGCAAACATCCACCAACCTCATCTGTTAATTACCTATAGCCCGAGGATTAGGACA
>SWCB01006142.1_pt1 | contig 25304 bp, 18 predicted proteins | sample 4692901 | NCBI WGS metagenome assembly SWCB01 (sample SAMN10267276, study PRJNA491770) | bioreactor metagenome | isolation source: DHS bioreactor inoculated with subseafloor sediment | place: Japan: off Shimokita Peninsula | collected 2006-08 | reverse complement strand
CGGCATACCGTTTAATCGTTGCTGCTGAGCTAGCAAAAGATGTAATGGATCGTGCGGGTATCGAACATTTCCATAATCTTGGCTTCTGTAAAGGTGCAGATTTGGAGCTAATGCGCTTCAATCACCCATTCTACAGCTTTGATGTGCCAATCGTTCTTGGTGATCACGTTACGACTGAATCAGGTACTGGTTGTGTACACACTGCCCCAGGCCATGGTCAAGAAGACTTCGTTGTTGGTCAAAAGTACGGCCTTGAAATTGCGAACCCAGTGGGAAGTAACGGTGTTTACTTACCAGATACTGAGTTGTTTGCTGGTCAACACGTATTTAAAGCTAACGATGTTGTTGTCGAAACATTAAAAGAGCACGGTGCGTTATTACACCATCATGCTTATGAGCACAGCTACCCACATTGCTGGCGCCACAAAACACCTATTATCTTCCGTGCAACGCCACAGTGGTTCATTTCAATGGACAAAGCAGGTCTTCGCGCTAAAGCATTGGGTGAAATAAAGAACGTTCAGTGGTTACCTGAATGGGGTCAAAGCCGTATCGAAGGTATGGTTGAAGGTCGCCCTGAATGGTGTATCTCTCGTCAACGTACTTGGGGTGTGCCAATTGCTCTGTTCGTTCATAAAGAAACACAAGAACTTCACCCTGATACGCGTGCACTGATTGAAAAAGTAGCACAGCTTGTTGAGCAGAAAGGCATTCAAGCCTGGTGGGATCTCAATCCTGCAGAGTTAATGGGCGAAGCTGATGCCGCTAACTACGAGAAAGTACTCGATACACTGGATGTATGGTTCGATTCTGGTGTTACGCACTTCTCTGTTGTAGATAGCCGTGAAGAATATAACGGCAACTCTGCTGATCTATACCTCGAAGGTTCAGATCAACACCGTGGTTGGTTCCAATCTTCATTGGTTTCATCGGTAGCAATGAAAGGTAAAGCACCTTACAACCAAGTATTAACACACGGTTTCGTGGTTGATGGCCAAGGTCGTAAGATGTCTAAATCTGTTGGTAACGTTGTTGCACCAAAAGATGTAACGAATAAGCTGGGTGCTGATATCTTGCGCCTATGGGTTGCATCAACGGATTACACGGGTGAAGTTGCGGTTTCTGATGAAATCCTAAAACGTTCAGCAGATGCATACCGTCGTATTCGTAACACTGCGCGTTTCTTCTTAGCTAACTTGAATGGCTTCAACCCAGAAACAGATCTAGTGGCGCCAGAAGAAATGGTGGCATTGGATCGTTGGGCTGTTGGTCGTGCAATGGAAGCACAAGAAGAAATCATTAAAGCGTATGACGAATACAACCTACACGGTGTAACGCAGCGTTTGATGCAATTTTGTTCTGTTGAAATGGGTTCTTTCTACTTAGACGTAATCAAAGACCGTCAGTACACAGCGAAACAAGGTGGCCACGCACAACGTAGCTGTCAAACTGCGCTTTACTACATCGTTGAAGCATTAGTTCGTTGGATGGCACCAATTATGTCATTCACTGCTGATGAAATCTGGAACGAAATGCCAGCTTCTCAAGGTAATGGTGAGCAGCGTGATAAGTTCGTCTTTACTGGCGAATGGTTCGAAGGTCTATTTGGTCTTGCAGACGACGAAGTACTGAATGATGAATTTTGGGCTGAAATTCAACAAGTTCGTGGTGCGGTAAACAAACTGCTTGAACTTGCGCGTAAAGACAAAGTGATTGGTGGTTCTTTGCAAGCAGAAATCACTTTGCATGCAAATGAAACATTAGCGACAAAGCTGAATACGCTTGAAGATGAACTACGTTTTGTATTGTTAACATCTAAAGCTGCTGTTGCTATCGCAGACAGCATGCCTGAAGGCGCGCAAAAGACTGACGTTGAAGGCCTATTTGTGACAGTTAACGCATCTGAAGCGGCGAAGTGTGACCGTTGTTGGCACCATGTTGCTGATGTTGGCACTATCGAAGGTCACGAAGAAGTATGTGGCCGTTGTGTGACTAACGTTAGCGGTGAAGGCGAAGAGCGTAAGTTTGCCTAATGATACAGCAATCGTCTAAGCAAGGGCTATCGCTTAAACAATCTGGAATTCGCTGGCTATTGCTAGCGGTTCTGGTGTTCATCATTGATATTGGCAGTAAATTCTTGGTTATGAATACCATGGATTACGGTTGGCCCAACCGCATTGAAATTCTGCCATTTTTTAATTTGCTTTATGTACATAACTACGGTGCTGCATTTAGTTTTTTAAATGATGCTGGTGGTTGGCAGCGATGGCTGTTTGCTGCGATTGCATTAGGTGTGTCAGGTTTGTTGGCTTTTTGGATGCGTCGTACGCCACTCCAAAATAGATTGGCAAATAGTGCTTATGCATTGATCATTGGTGGTGCACTCGGTAATTTGTTTGACCGTTTGTATCATGGTTTTGTGGTTGATTTTCTTGATTTTTATGCGGGAACGTATCATTGGCCGGCATTCAATATCGCAGATACCGCTATTTGTATCGGTGCTGCACTGATCATTCTTGAAGGCTTCATAGCTGATAAGAAAGAAACAGTCAGTTAACCATCGAAAATCAGAGTTACGTAATAACCTTAAGCGCTGTCCGTTGATACGGGCGGCGCTTTGTTGTAAAAAGGGGGCAAGCATTTAGAGAGTCACACCAAAAAAGATAAAATAAAGTGCGTTATCTCTCTCAAGTGCTCTATAAATTTGCCTCTTACTACTAGGATGTTTACATGTCGGTAATAACGGAAAAAAGTGAAGTGCTCATGCACTTCGCCATTAAATTAGAAGATGGATCTGTGGCTGACTCAACGCAAGCTATGGGTAAGCCAGCCAAGTTTCGTATGGGTGATGGTAGCCTGACAGAAAATTTCGAAAAGTGTTTACTGGGTCTATCTACTGGTGAGAAAAGCCAGTTTGAGCTAGAACCTGCAGATGCATTTGGGTTATCTAACCCTGACAATATTCATCATGTAGACTTAAGTAAGTTCAGTGCAGATACACCTGCAGAAGTTGGGACGATTATCGGTTTTGCCGGTCCCGACGGACATGATATACCGGGAATTATAACCAGTGTCGTTGGTGATTCAGTTACCGTCGACTTTAATCACCCTCTTGCTGGGCAGCGTGTTACTTTTGAAGTAGACGTTGTCGAAATCCAAGATTAAGAGCTGTTTGAAATGAAAATCTTATTAGCAAACCCACGTGGTTTTTGTGCCGGTGTCGACCGTGCGATCAGTATTGTAGAGCGTGCGTTAGAAATGTATCAACCGCCGATTTACGTACGTCATGAAGTTGTTCACAATCGTTTCGTTGTTGAAGGGCTCAAACAGCGGGGTGCTATTTTTGTCGAAGAACTCAGCGAAGTGCCTGATGACAATATTGTGATTTTCTCAGCTCATGGTGTTTCTCAAGCGGTAAGAAATGAAGCGAAAGAGCGTCAATTAACCGTTTTTGATGCAACTTGCCCATTGGTAACGAAAGTGCATATGGAAGTCGCACGTGCCAGCCGTCGCAGTATGGAAGTGGTACTTATTGGTCACGCTGGTCACCCAGAAGTGGAAGGCACAATGGGGCAGTATGCGAGCGAAACGGGTGGCATGTACTTGGTCGAAAAACCTGAAGATGTTGAAAAGCTTCAAGTGAAAGATCCAAGTAACCTGCATTACGTAAGCCAAACTACGCTGTCAGTCGATGAAACGGCAGATGTGATCGATCAATTACGTAAAGTGTTCCCTGAGATCCAAGGGCCGCGTAAAGATGACATCTGTTATGCCACCCAAAACCGCCAAGATGCGGTGCGTGAAATGGCTGAAAGTGTCGATGTTATGATAGTGGTGGGTTCAAAGAACTCATCAAACTCTAACCGTTTACGTGAATTATCAGAAAAACTCGGCACTCCAGGTTTTTTAACTGATTGCCCTGAAGATGTTCAACCAGTTTGGTTTGAAGGTAAAACCAAAGTTGGTGTGACGGCAGGGGCGTCTGCGCCAGAAGATCTTGTTAATCAGATTATTGTTCGCATTCAGGCGTTGATTGGTGGTGACGTTGAAGAGCTGAGTGGACGTGAAGAAAATATGTTCTTTGAAGTACCACGAGAGCTGCAAGTAAAAAATATCTAAATTTTCTTACACTAATTAAGAGCCCTGGCGAAAGTTGGGGCTTTTTTGTATATAGATTTCATAGTCTCAACACGTTACATTGAAATGATTGATGACATCATTTATCCAGGGAGAATAAACGCAATGGTTAGAATTGCGATTGCAGGTGCGGCAGGGCGTATGGGCCGTCAGTTATTGAAAGCAACGGTAAACTCAGAAAAATCAGCTTTAGGTGTTGCGACTGAACGTGCAGAATCAACGCTCATTGGGGTGGATGCGGGTGAGTTGGCTGGTATTGGTAATGTAAGCATTGCGATTGTGGATGATCTTGCGAAGGCAGCTAACGATTTTGATGTGTTGATTGATTTCACTGCACCCGTGGTGACCTTGGCGAATATTGAGCTGTGTAAGCAATATGGTAAGAAAATCGTTATTGGAACGACGGGTTTTTCAGAGGAAGAACGTGCGCTTATCGACTTAGCAGCCAAAGACATCGCGATTGTGATGGCACCTAACTACAGCGTGGGCGTTAATCTCGTCTTTAAGTTGTTAGAAAAAGCGGCGAAAGTCATGGGTGATTATACCGATATCGAGATTATCGAAGCACACCATCGCCATAAAGTAGATGCACCATCTGGCACTGCTATAGGTATGGGTGAAGCGATTGCAGGTGCCATGGGTAATAAGTTGAGTGATGTTGCTGTATATGCTCGTGAAGGTATTACTGGTGAACGCACACGTGATGAAATTGGCTTTGCAACCATTCGTGCTGGCGATATTGTGGGTGAGCATACCGCTATGTTTGCTGATATTGGTGAGCGAGTTGAAATTACGCACAAAGCCACAGATCGTATGACCTTTGCAAATGGCGCAGTACGCGCTGCGGTATGGCTTGCCGATAATCAAGCGGGCTTTTATACCATGCAAGATGTACTTGGGCTTGATGATCTTTAAGCGTTAGCCTGAAATATACATTATTCCTAATAGGTATTTTGTGAGTGTTTATGCATCATGTTTATTTTGATGCATAAACAGTGGTTTTTACACACTCTTTCCTTTTGTCTCATTTCGTTATTAATAATTGCTTACTTTTATGTGATTATTTCCGCTTTACCAATGTAATTCACATAAACCCTCTATTAGTAAGGCTAAACTGACAGTAGCTAATCGTTTGCTTCGCATGTTAATTGTTAGTTGGTTTTTTCTTTATTACGCAAACGATAAAATGTGATTTGCTCATAATATTAACCCTATATTTTGCCTGTAATCTTACTGTTTTCATCGTTTGAGTGTGTTTTCTCTCTAAGGTTGATATATTTTGCACTTATTTTTGATTGAATCTTGACAGTTTGAACAGCGATCCATAGAATGCGCGGAATTTGTCAAAATTCAGTTTGACTTGGGTTTCGACTTTGTATGGAATGGGTAGTTGCAAGTTTATCTGTTTTAATTGCATTTTTATTTTTTTTGGAGGTTGTCTTGAGCAAATCTGCGCTATTAGTCCTTGAAGATGGGACTGTGTTCCGTGGCATATCCATTGGGGCAGATGGTTCGGCCGTTGGTGAAGTTGTTTTTAACACCTCGATGACGGGGTATCAGGAAATTCTCACTGACCCTTCTTATTCCCAACAGATTGTAACGCTTACCTATCCCCATATTGGCAACACCGGAACTAATTCCGAAGACGAAGAATCTACTTCAATCCATGCGCAAGGCTTGGTAATTCGTGATCTACCCCTCCTCGCTTCAAACTTCCGTAATGAACGTTCCCTTTCTGATTACCTTAAATCACAAAATATTGTCGGTATTGCCGAGATTGATACGCGAAAGCTAACGCGCATTCTTCGTGAGAAAGGCGCTCAGAATGGCTGCATTATGGCGGGTGATAACCTTGATGAAGCATTGGCATTAGACAAAGCAAAAGAATTCCCGGGCTTGAAAGGGATGGATCTTGCGAAAGTGGTAACAACTGCGGAAACATACCAGTGGAAGCAAGGTTCATGGACATTGCTTGATGGTTTGCCCGAGGCAAAAGGTGACAGTGAACTGCCATACCATGTTGTTGCTTATGATTTCGGTGCTAAGCGTAATATCTTACGAATGTTAGTTGACCGTGGTTGCCGCTTAACGGTTGTGCCTGCTCAAACGTCGGCAGAAGAGGTATTGGCGATGAACCCAGACGGCATATTCTTATCGAATGGCCCTGGTGACCCTGAACCATGTACGTATGCGATTGAAGCTACGAAAACATTCCTTGAGATAGGTTTACCGATTTTTGGTATCTGCCTTGGTCACCAAATCCTTGCTCTGGCAAGTGGTGCGAAGACAGTAAAAATGAAGTTTGGTCACCACGGTGCTAACCACCCGGTTAAAGATATCGACCGTGATGTGGTAATGATCACTAGCCAGAACCACGGTTTTGCTGCTGACGAAGCAACATTGCCAGATACGCTACGTGCAACGCACAAATCACTGTTCGATGGTTCTCTTCAAGGTATCCACCGTACAGATAAGCCAGCATTCAGCTTCCAGGGACACCCTGAAGCGAGCCCTGGCCCAACAGATGCAGCACCATTGTTTGACCACTTTATCGAGTTAATTAAGCTTTCTGTTAATGAAGCACGCAGCGCCTAAGCCGGAGTAGTAAGAAATGCCAAAACGTACTGACATAAAAAGTGTTCTGATTATAGGTGCTGGTCCGATTGTTATCGGTCAGGCATGTGAGTTTGACTATTCAGGTGCACAAGCTTGTAAAGCGCTGCGTGAAGAAGGTTACCGAGTTATTTTGGTTAACTCGAACCCTGCAACTATTATGACTGACCCTGACATGGCCGATGCAACCTACATCGAGCCAATTCACTGGGAAGTTGTGCGTAACATCATAGCTAAAGAACGCCCTGATGCTTTACTGCCGACAATGGGTGGCCAGACTGCACTTAACTGTGCACTAGAACTTGAAAAGCAGGGTGTATTAAAAGAATTCAATGTTGAAATGATTGGTGCTACAGCTGATGCAATTGATAAAGCTGAAGACCGTTCTCGTTTCGACAAAGCAATGAAATCTATTGGATTAGAGTGTCCTAATGCCGATACAGCGAAGACGATGGAAGAGGCTTACAAAGTTCTCGATATGGTTGGCTTCCCTTGTATCATTCGTCCATCGTTTACGATGGGGGGTACAGGCGGTGGTATCGCTTATAACAAAGAAGAATTTGAAGAAATTTGTACTCGCGGTTTAGATCTTTCACCGACTAACGAATTGCTTATCGATGAATCGTTAATTGGTTGGAAAGAATACGAGATGGAAGTTGTTCGTGACAAAAACGACAACTGTATCATCGTATGTGCGATTGAAAACTTTGATGCGATGGGTGTTCACACCGGTGACTCAATCACTGTTGCCCCAGCACAAACACTAACAGATAAAGAGTATCAGTTGATGCGTAATGCATCGCTAGCAGTGTTACGTGAAATCGGTGTTGAAACGGGCGGTTCAAACGTACAGTTTGGTATCAACCCGAAAGATGGCCGTATGGTTATCATCGAAATGAACCCACGTGTATCGCGTTCATCAGCGCTTGCTTCTAAAGCGACAGGTTTCCCAATTGCAAAAATTGCGGCGAAACTGGCGATAGGTTACACGCTTGATGAGTTAATGAACGACATCACGGGTGGTGCGACACCTGCATCATTTGAACCGACGATCGATTATGTTGTAACGAAGATCCCTCGTTTTAACTTTGAAAAGTTTGCTGGTGCTAATGACCGTCTAACAACGCAGATGAAATCTGTGGGTGAAGTGATGGCCATTGGTCGTAATCAGCAGGAATCATTACAGAAAGCATTGCGAGGCTTAGAAGTTGGCGCAACTGGCTTTGATGAAATGGTTGACCTAGACGAACCAAACGCAATGAGCAAGATTCGTCATGAGCTGAAAGAGCCAGGCGCAGAGCGTATTTGGTACATTGCTGATGCATTCCGTTCAGGTATGTCGGTTGATGGTGTGTTCAATTTAACGAATGTTGACCGTTGGTTCTTGGTACAAATCGAAGACATCGTTAAAGACGAGCAAAAAGTTAAAGATAACGGTTTTGCGGGTTTAAATGCCGTTGAACTACGTAAGCTCAAGCGTAAAGGTTTCTCTGATGAGCGTTTAGCGAAATTGCTAGGTGTTGCACAGAGTGAAATTCGTAAATTACGTGACCAGCATGACATTCACCCAGTTTATAAGCGCGTTGATACGTGTGCGGCTGAATTCTCTTCTGACACGGCTTACATGTACTCTACATATGATGAAGAGTGTGAAGCACAGCCAACAGATAAAGATAAGATCATGATTCTGGGCGGTGGCCCTAACCGTATCGGTCAAGGTATTGAATTCGATTACTGTTGTGTTCATGCATCATTAGCATTACGTGAAGATGGCTATGAAACCATCATGGTTAACTGTAACCCTGAAACGGTTTCAACGGATTACGACACATCAGATCGTTTGTACTTTGAACCAGTAACATTAGAAGACGTGTTAGCCATTGTACGTGTTGAAAAGCCAAAAGGCGTTATTGTTCAATACGGTGGTCAAACGCCACTTAAACTGGCTCGTGAACTTGAAGCTGCAGGTGTGCCGATTATTGGTACTAGCCCTGATGCTATCGACCGTGCAGAAGACCGTGAGCGCTTCCAGCAAGCGGTTGACCGTTTAGGTCTGTTACAGCCAGAGAATGCCACGGTTACAACAATGGAACAGGCAATTGAGAAATCACGTATTATTGGTTTCCCATTAGTTGTTCGTCCATCGTATGTATTGGGTGGTCGTGCGATGGAAATCGTTTATGACGAGCAAGATCTTCGCCGTTACTTCAATGAAGCGGTAAGTGTTTCTAACGAATCACCAGTACTGCTTGACCGTTTCCTTGATGATGCAGTTGAAGTCGATGTTGATGCTATTTGTGATGGCGAGCAAGTTGTTATCGGCGGCATCATGGAACACATTGAACAAGCGGGTGTTCACTCGGGTGACTCAGCATGTTCACTGCCTGCTTACACGCTAAGTAAAGAAATCCAAGATGTAATGCGTGAGCAAGTGAAAAAACTAGCATTTGAACTAGGTGTTCGTGGTTTGATGAATACCCAGTTCGCAGTGAAAGATAACGAAGTTTACTTAATTGAAGTTAACCCTCGTGCTGCGCGTACTGTCCCATTTGTTTCGAAAGCAACGGGTGCACCGTTAGCGAAAATTGCTGCACGTGTAATGGCTGGTCAATCTCTTGAATCTCAAGGTTTCACTAAAGAGATTATCCCACCTTATTACTCGGTGAAAGAAGTGGTTCTGCCATTCAACAAGTTCCCAGGTGTTGACCCGCTGTTAGGCCCTGAAATGCGCTCAACAGGTGAGGTTATGGGCTTTGGTGATACATTCGCAGAAGCATTTGCTAAAGCAGAGCTTGGTTGTGGTAAAGAGTACGAAGATGGTGGTCGCGCACTATTATCGGTACGTAATAATGACAAGCAACGTGTTGTCGATTTAGCATCTAAGCTTGTTAAGCTTGGCTATCAGCTAGATGCAACACACGGTACAGCTGTGATTCTAGGTGAAGCGGGTATTAATCCACGTCTAGTGAACAAGGTACACGAAGGTCGTCCTCATATTCTTGACCGCATCAAAAATAATGAATACTCCTACATTGTGAATACGGCAGAAGGTCGTCAAGCGATTGAAGACTCTAAAGTACTTCGCCGTAGCGCATTGGCTGAAAAGGTGAATTACACCACTACGCTAAATGCTGCATTTGCAACGTGTATGGCTCACACTGCCGATGACCGTGGTCACGTTACATCTTTGCAAGAGCTTCACGCTCGTATTAAGGCATAATCACTACCATTAAGGTGCAATCTTAACGGTATATTGCTTATATTTTAAAACCCACCTTTTGGTGGGTTTTTTTATATTCGTAAATGAGGCTGGTAGGCGTGGTCTACATCACAATTTGTATCATTTTTAACTCACATAGAGCTTGAACTCAAAATTGAATTGCGTACAATTATCGACGTCGCAACAAGCGGCAAATTTTGGAGATTTCAATGAACGATACCGACCATCCTCCGAGTATGAAGGTGGAAAATCAAACCCTTTAATGGTGTCGGTCTCCTATGTTTCCGATCCTGCTAGGGTTCGGAATAGCTTGTCCTCATTTGTATATTTTCTTTTATACCCAATCTGACAATATTTCCTCGATTTTCTTCCTTTATTCTCAATGTTGAATTATGTCAATAAGTCGTAAATGACAGGCATTTTGCTGTTGTTTGTAGCGCTATTTTTTAGTGTTACAGCAAAGAGTAAAAAGCACGTTTACCTTGTATCGTGGCAAAATTTTGATGGTCGTTACTGTAACTATGCCAATCGGGAGATTCGCCATGGCGGTAATGAACTATGCAGCAGATGCTGTAACGGAAAACTATGGTCAGAATGATATTCTGGCTGCACGAAATGCATTTTTAAAATACACCTTTGATGAACAAGCGAAATTATTGGTTGTGATGCCAATGACAGAGGCCACTGGTGTGCTCCATGAGTGTCCACTACGTCATGTCCAAAACCTACTTGATCGGTTAGATGAACTGGGTGAAGAAGTACGTATGCGTCACTTAGCGAGTGGGCTGGGTTTACTGTGCTCTGAAGCTGAGCCTGCTGGCCATTATCTGAAAAATAGTGTGATGAGCCATGTACGTGAGCGTATTGGATGGATTGTGGGGTTGGCTTTACTTGGTATTGTTTCCGGTTTAATTATCTCTCATTATGAAGATACATTAAGCCAGTTAGTATTACTCGCTATCTATATGCCCGTTATTGCGGCTGCTGGTGGTAATACAGGCTCGCAAGCAGCAACCTTGGTGGTAAGGGCGCTCGCGATGGAAGAGATACGGTGTAAAGACTGGCTACTCGTATTGTGGAAAGAATTTCGCGTATCAATCATCATGGCTAGCGTATTAGCCGCGGTGATTATGGGGCGTGTGATGATGTTCAGCGGTAGTACCTTGTTGCCTGCAGGTATGAATTTAGAAGATATCGCAATGGCAATTGGTATGGCAATCTCGCTTCAGGTTGTATTATCAACGAGTGTTGGTGGTGTACTGCCAATGGTGGCACGGGCATGCCGATTAGATCCTGCGGTATTAGTTAGCCCGGTATTGGCCTCTGTGGTCGATATCACCGGTATGATGATTTACTTTACCACTGTTAATTGGATGCTTGGATTATCTTAGTCTTAAGCTCGAAATCATGACGAAAGCCCTAACGTATTCGATACGTTAGGGCTTTGTTGTTTTTAGTCGTAGGTTGCTGAAGCGATAGGTTATCTCGGGTTTCTTAATATTCGTTATAAATACCTAGATATAAGGCTTTTTCAAATTCAGTGATGGGTGGTGTGGTAGGTTTATCATTCATCGAATTGTCTGGCGGAAAATAGTTATTTACCAATTGGACAAACAACAGTGCTTTACCTGATTGAGTCTTAATCATTCCTGCTAGATTGTAACTGCCATATAAAGACCCACTTTTGGCGACTATATTGCCCTTCAGTGGCACTTGGCGAAGACTTTGTCGGTAAAGTAACGTGCCACTTTCTCCTGATACTGGCATGTTTTTCAGTAAACCCAGTGACGGATTGCTATAGATGTGAGTGAACACTTGCATCAGAGAGCTTGCTTTTATGCGGTTATTACGCGATAAGCCTGAACCATCGACCATAACAGTATCGGTTAAGTCGATATTGGCTTGTTCCTGTAAAATGGCTTTGATTGCTGCCACGCCATTGTTGAATGTGCCTGCTTGTTTAAAGTATTCACGCCCTAATGTTTTGGTTAAGTTATCAGCGATTAAGTTGTCTGATTTCTTCAGCATAATATCGGTCAGTTCCGACAGCGGTGCCGATTGATGACGTGCAATGCGTTTACCTTTTATATTGTCATTTCGTAGAATTTTGCCTTTTAGCTGGATCCCCGTACGTTTTAATTCCTGCTGAATCACTGCAGCGGTATAGGCTTCGGTATTTTGCACGGCAAAGTTTAACGGCAGTGGTTTATTACTTTGTGGTAAACAGCCACTGAGTTGATAGTTGTTACTCGGATTTGCAATTAATTCTAATTCGCAGTGTTGCTGCTTTTGTTGTTCTTTTGTCACTATAAGCGCATTAGATACCGCGTTAATCGGTTGGTGGCTGGGAACATTAATACGCGTTTGCTGACCGATAGCTTTATTACTGTATAAAGCGCCTTGTACACAGTTGTGTTCAAGTGTAATGCTGCTTGATGGCGCACTGTAGCAAACGCCTAAAATATCCCATGGCCAGCCAGCTGCGCGCTCATAACCAGAGAATGCATTGCCGTTTAGGTATAGGTTACCTTTAATTGTTGAAAGGTTATTCTTTTTGAGTACTTTTAACAGCGAGGCGAGCTCAGTACGAGATAGTGTTGGATCGCCATTAAAGCGAAGAATCATATCGTTAGTACTCACTTCAAGATCGGTATTAAAGCGGTAGTTGTCATCAAGATAGAGCTTAGCAGCAAGCGCTGTGATCACTTTCTGTGTGCTGGCTGGGGCTTGTAATTGCTCAGTACGCTGAGAATAAAGTACCTGATTGGTTGCAGGGTCAACGATCATTAACGCTAAATCGTGCCCGTTAGGCAGTTTATTAATGGCGGCTTGGGGGTTGAACGCAGCCAGTGAAGGCAGACTCATAACGAGTAGTGACAGTGATAAGATTTGTTTAAACATGAGTATGCACAATTATCTGAAAAGAATAGTGCTAATCATATAGTAGATAAACATAAAAAAACGCAGATCTTACGATCTGCGTTTCTAAAAGTATCAGCGTTAAGCGTAGCTAATCCAAGTGGGATTAGAAGTCGTAACGTGCACCAAGAACGAACTCATCTGAAGCTTGTGCTTTAGTCGTTGAGCTATTAGCATCAAGTAGGTTGAACTTGTAAGATGCGTAAGTACGGAAGTTCTTGTTGAAGTAGTAAGTACCGTCAATAGCGATAGAATCTCTAAGGTCAGATGCATCGCCTGACGCGTTAGAATCTTCTAGGAAGTTGTAAGTAGTAATGAATACTGCTTTACCGTATGTGTAAGCTGCTGCGAATTCGTAACCAGTAGACTCATCGATTAGATCGTTGTTAACTACAGTGTTACGTGAATCTTGGTAAAGACCTGAGAAGTAGAAATCGCTAATTGTGTAAGAGATAGCACCGAATGCTTGCTTACCAGTTTTGTCTTGACCGTCTTGACCATCTTGCTCGCCGTAGCCAGCACCAAAGCCTAGACCCATGTCCATAGCGTACATTGCTGCAGCAGAGTAACCTTCGTTCTCGTCGCTACCGCCAAATACGTAGTTAGCTTTAACTGTTAGGTTGTCGCCATTGATGTCGAAAGAACCTACGTAGCTAAGGTTGTTGTCTGTACGGTCAGCTGCAGCAAGTTTGTTACCTGCTTCGTTACCGTGGTAAGCCATGATATCTGTAAAGTCAGTGATCATACCTAGAGAACCGTCAGCTTTACCATATACTAGCTGACCGTATTGGCTACCAACACCTGCGTATGCGTAACGAGTTTCGTCGTTGTCGCTGTCAGCGCTGCTGAATTCTTTTTCAAAGAAACCAACACCGTAGAAATCTTCAGTGATGTCTGTTTTACCAGCAACGTTAATACGTACGCGGCTCTTGTCCGACACTTCGCTGCTTGTTTTGGTGTTGTCTTTTTCTACGTCAGCTAGTACTGCACGTGCTTCAAAACGACCGCCAACTGCTAGGCTAGATGTTTCGTCTGAGTAAACTTCTGCCGCTGTTGCTACAGAAGAGATAGATGCTGCTGCTACTGCTAGAGCAATCAGTTTCTTGTTCATTGCCGAATCCTTTTTAAAATTATTTTATTTATGTACATTTAAGATCTAAATGCATGGCGTTCTTTTTACTGATCTATTTTGGTTTTTGTTAGTAAAAAAAACTGAAAAATACTACACGGGGATAATTTGAGAGTTATATTTGTGTTTATCTCTTTATTTATCAGTATCTTATTTAATTGTAAAAAAGTTCGATGCCGTCGTGTTGATTTAGTTGTATTTAGAGTTTTGTTGATATCTTTTCGGATGTTTAAATCGTTACTGTTGGTTAAATTGTGAGGTTTAACACATCTTTATGCTGTTTGATTGTGTTACAGGCTGACTTTTGTAAGAGTTCAATAATAATGATTTTCGAAGGTGATCTCTTTGTCATCTTTGTTTAAAATGACAGTAACCCTTTAAACCCTGCTGGTTCAGCCAATGCTGGTCTGGCTTTTTTTCCCCTAAGAGTGACGAGCGTCTTGGGGTGTACTGAGGTAGTGAAATTTATGGAAAAGGTTCCAATGACTGTGCGTGGTGAACAGACTCTACGTGAAGAGCTGGAGGTACTGTTAAAGCGTCGTCCTATTATTTCTAAGGCGATTGGTGAAGCTCGTGAATTGGGTGACTTAAAAGAGAATGCTGAGTATCACGCTGCGCGTGAAGAACAAGGTATTTGCGAAGCACAAATTCGAGATATCGAATATAAGCTCTCTGTATCTCAGGTTATTGATGTCACGAAAATGGAAAATACCGGCAAAGTGATTTTCGGTACGACTGTTAAGCTTATTGATATAAATACTGATGATGAAGTGATGTATTGTATCGTTGGTGATGACGAAGCAGATATTAAGAAAAATCTGATCTCTGTAAATTCTCCGATTGCGCGTGGATTAATCGGTAAGCTTGAAGGTGATGAAGTCTCTATCTTTACCCCTGGCGGTGTAAAAGAATTTGAAATTGAACAAGTTCAATACATTTAACCGATAGTGGCTCTAGCGATTAAAGCGATAATTATATTTAACTGTTAGTAAATGTTACATTTGAACGGTTATTTAAAGCTGAGATGTTACAATTTCAAAATGAGTAGATGTAAAAAAGGCCGCATTGGCGGCCTTTTTTATTTGCGAGGAAGTTCGATTTTTCGTTCTTCCGTTTGACGGTAAAGAACGAGTGTTTTACCTATTAGTTGAACTTTGTCCGCTTTCGTTTCGCGAATGATTGCATCAACAATCAATATTTTGGTTTCGCGGTCTTCAGTAGCAACCTTGATTTTGATTAGCTCATGGTGATTAAGCGCAATTTCGATTTCAGCGATTACTGCTTCAGTTAAACCGTTTGAGCCCATAAGAACAACAGGTTTTAGATTATGAGCAAGGCCTTTAAGGTGTTGCTTCTGTTTGGTGCTTAGATTCATGATGACTCTATTTTGTGAATTAGGGTTGAAAACACGACATTCTAACGCCATCTAGACTAGAAGACTAATTTGTTTAGTATACGCAGAACATTTTCAACGCAGTATACTGGATAAATACATCAACTCATTAGGTTTAGTATGAGTAGAAATAAACAATCGGCCAGCTCTGGTCGTTGGCTAAAAGAACATTTTGATGATAAATACGTCCAAGAGGCACAAAAAAGGGGCTATCGCTCTCGTGCCATCTTTAAGATTGAAGAGATTCAAAAGAAAGATAAATTATTAAAACCTGGCATGACAGTGGTTGACCTTGGTGCTGCACCTGGCGGTTGGTCACAGTACGCCGCTGAAGTGGTTGGTGATGAAGGACAAGTTATCGCATGCGATATTTTGTCGATGGATTCATTACCGGGCGTCAGCTTCTTGCAAGGGGATTTTCGCGAAGAGGCGGTGTTAAGTGCATTGTTAGAACGCATTCAACCAGACATGGTTGATGTCGTACTTTCAGACATGGCACCAAATATGAGCGGTAACCTTGCTTCAGACCAACCTAGAGCAATGTATCTTGTTGAACTAGCATTAGATATGTGCCGACAAGTTCTTGCTCCGAATGGCAGCTTCGCTGTTAAAGTTTTCCAAGGTGAAGGCTTTGATCAATATTTAGCTGAAATTCGTAACATGTTCAAAGTAGTAAAAATAAGAAAACCGGATTCTTCTCGAGATCGCTCTCGTGAGGTCTATATTGTGGCTACAGGTTACAAACTGTAGTACTCTACATTCATCTTTAAGTTATTGCGGGGCTAACACCTTGAGTGACATGGCAAAAAACTTGATTTTGTGGTTGGTTATCGCTGTGGTTCTGATGTCTGTCTTTCAGAGCTTCGGTCCTAGTGATAGCGCTGGCCGTCAAGTCGATTATACGACGTTTGTCCGTGAAATCGGTCAGGATCAGATAAGGGAAGCACGATTCAACGAGCGTGAAATCACCGTATTTAAGCGTGACAATACGCGATACGTCACTTATCTGCCTGTTTTTAACGATCAGAAACTACTAGACGATCTTATCAACGCTAATGTGAAAGTGTTGGGTACTCCACCTGAAGAGCCAAGCTTACTTGCTTCAATCTTCATCTCGTGGTTCCCAATGTTACTTCTTATTGGTGTTTGGGTTTTCTTCATGCGTCAGATGCAAGGCGGCGGCGGTGGTAAAGGTGCCATGTCGTTCGGCAAATCTAAAGCACGTATGATGAGTGAAGACCAAATCAAAACAACGTTTGCAGATGTTGCAGGTTGTGATGAAGCAAAAGAAGACGTTAAAGAGCTGGTTGATTATCTACGCGATCCAAGCCGTTTCCAAAAGCTAGGTGGTAAAATTCCAACAGGTATTTTGTTGGTTGGTCCTCCTGGTACGGGTAAAACGCTGTTGGCAAAAGCAATTGCCGGTGAAGCGAAAGTACCGTTCTTCACTATTTCTGGTTCTGACTTTGTTGAAATGTTCGTTGGTGTAGGTGCATCTCGTGTACGTGACATGTTCGAACAAGCAAAAAAAGCAGCGCCTTGTATTATTTTTATCGATGAAATTGATGCTGTAGGTCGTCAACGTGGTGCTGGTGTTGGTGGTGGTCACGATGAACGTGAACAGACATTGAACCAAATGCTTGTTGAAATGGATGGTTTTGAAGGCAATGAAGGTGTCATTGTTATTGCTGCGACAAACCGTCCCGATGTATTGGATCCAGCATTACTTCGACCGGGTCGTTTCGACCGTCAGGTTGTGGTTGGCTTACCAGATGTACGTGGTCGTGAACAGATTCTTAAAGTTCACATGCGTAAAGTACCGCTTGAAGGAGATGTAGTACCATCTTTGATTGCTCGTGGTACACCTGGTTTCTCTGGTGCTGATTTGGCAAACCTTGTGAACGAAGCTGCATTATTTGCTGCTCGCGGTAACAAGCGTGTTGTTTCAATGCAAGAGTTCGAATTGGCGAAAGATAAAATCATGATGGGCGCAGAGCGTAAATCAATGGTTATGTCTGAAGACCAAAAAGAATCAACGGCATATCACGAAGCGGGCCACGCAATTATTGGTCGCTTGGTACCGGATCACGATCCAGTGTACAAAGTATCAATTATTCCACGTGGTCGTGCGTTGGGTGTGACTATGTACTTGCCTGAGAAGGATCGTGTTAGTCACTCTCGTGAATTCCTTGAATCTATGCTTTCAAGCCTTTACGGCGGACGTTTAGCTGAAGAGTTGATCTACGGTGCTGATAAAGTGTCTACTGGCGCTTCTAACGATATCGAACGTGCGACTGATATTGCACGTAAGATGGTTACTCAATGGGGCTTCTCTGACAAGATGGGTCCAGTGCTTTACGCTGAAGATGAAGGCGAAGTATTCTTAGGTCGTTCGGTTACACAGACTAAACACATGTCTGATGATACTGCTCGTGCTATTGATACGGAAGTTCGTGCTCTTATCGACCGTAACTATGAACGTGCTCGTGAAATTCTGACTCAAAATATGGATATCATGCATGCAATGAAAGATGCATTGATGAAGTATGAGACGATTGATGCTGGTCAAATCGATGATTTGATGGAGCGTAAATCAGAAATTCGAGCTCCGAAAGGTTGGGGCGATACTGACGATGTAATGAAGTCATCAGAGTCAGCACCTGAATCGAAAGCAGAAGCTAAAGTTGAAACTGAAGAAAAGCCAGTTGCAACTGATAGTGAAGAGCTAAAGCCAAAAACAGAACAAGCACCAAAAGAAGACGATAAGCCTCAAGCTTAATTGTCTTTCAAATATTAAAGCCCCGAACTTGTGTCGGGGTTTTTTTTATTTAAATTATCATGGAGTAATGATTCGTGATTTTGACAAGCAAAGAAAAAAAACTTGATTTGTCTTACCCCCATACTATGGGGATCTTAAATGTTACCCCTGATTCATTTTCAGATGGGGGGAAATTCAATCAATTTGATCATGCGTTGCGGCATGTCGAGGCAATGCTAGAGGCTGGAACCAGTATTCTCGATATCGGTGGTGAATCGACTCGCCCTGGTGCTGCAGATGTTTCAGAAGAGCAAGAGCTTGAACGTGTTGTGCCTATTATTGAGGCAATTCGACAGCGCTTTGATTGTTGGGTATCAATAGACACGAGTAAAGCGCTTGTGATGACGGAAGCGGTTACTGCTGGTGCTGATTTGATCAATGATGTGCGCGCATTACGTGAAGAGGGAGCATTAAAGGCAGCAGCAAAAGCCAATGTGCCGATTTGCTTAATGCATATGCAAGGTCAGCCGCGTACAATGCAGGTTCAACCACATTATGGCGATTTAATTACTGATGTAAGTGAATTTCTTGCCGAACGTATTGCTGCATGTGAAAAAGTGGGCATTGCCCGCGAACAATTATTATTAGATCCAGGGTACGGTTTTGGTAAAACCTTGGAGCATAATTATCACCTACTGGCACATTTAGATAAATTTCATCAATTTGGACTCCCTCTTTTAGTGGGGATGTCTCGAAAATCAATGATTTCAAAATTATTGAATAAACAGCCAAGTGAGTGCCTTGTCGGTAGCTTAGCATGTGCAACAATTGCAGCAATGAAAGGCGCGCAAATCATTCGCGTTCATGATGCACAAGAAACTGTCGATGTGCTTAAAGTGTGTCGTATGACGCTGGCACAAGAATAGAATTAAGCGTGATTTCAATGTGGATATCGATGTTTTTTTAAACACCGATATTTATAGAATTACGTTAAAAAATAAAAGAAATTGCTAGGAGCATATAATGGCGGAACGTAAGTTTTTTGGTACCGATGGTATTCGTGGATTGGTTGGCGAAGGCCCTATTACCCCCGAGTTTGTACTCAAGTTGGGTTGGGCTGCTGGGCGTGTTTTATCTCAGCAAGGCACCAAGAAGGTATTGATTGGTAAAGATACGCGCATTTCTGGCTACATGCTTGAATCTGCATTAGAAGCTGGTCTTGCTGCGGCAGGCCTGCAAGCCGCATTTACCGGGCCTATGCCAACACCTGCTGTTGCATACCTTACGCGTACCTTTCGTGCTGAAGCGGGTATTGTCATTTCAGCATCGCATAACCCGTATTATGATAACGGTATTAAATTCTTTTCATCGGAAGGCACAAAATTACCTGATGCGATTGAATTAGCGATTGAAGCTGAAATGGAAAAGCCACTGACTTGCGTTGAATCAGCAATGTTAGGCAAGGCTTACCGTATCAATGATGCAGCTGGTCGCTACATCGAATTTTGTAAGGGTACTTTCCCTTCTCAATATGATCTTTCTGAGTATAAAATCGTTGTCGATTGTGCTCACGGTGCGACATACCATATTGCCCCTAATGTATTCAGAGAGCTTGGCGCTGAAGTGATTACCATTGGTTGTGAGCCAAACGGTATAAACATTAATGACCAAGTTGGCGCAACCGATGTTCGTGCATTACAAGCTAAAGTACTCGAAGAGAAAGCCGACTTTGGTATTGCTCTTGATGGTGACGGTGATCGCGTGATCATGGTTGATAATGAAGGCAATAAAGTTGATGGTGACCAAATCGCTTATATTGTTGCCCGCGATGCATTGCGCCGTGGTGAACTAAAAGGTGGGGTTGTTGGTACATTAATGACTAACCTTGGTATGGAAGTTGCCTTGAAAAATTTAGGTATTCCCTTTGTTCGCTCAAAAGTAGGCGACCGTTATGTAATGGAAGAACTGCAGAAGCATAATTGGTTAATTGGTGCAGAGAATTCAGGTCACGTTATCTTATTAGATAAAATCACGACAGGTGACGGCATTGTTGCTGGCTTGCAAGTAATGGCGTCAATTGTTGGTAGTAAAATGACATTGAAAGAACTTAGCGATGGCATGGCAATGTTCCCGCAAGTGTTAGAAAATATTCGCTTCAAAGGCGAGGGTAATCCGTTAGAGTCTGATGCTGTTATTGCAGCGCAAAAAGCGGTTGAAGCTAAGCTGGGTGATACTGGCCGTGTGCTATTACGTAAGTCTGGTACTGAGCCTTTGATTCGCGTTATGGTTGAAGGCGAAAATGCAGATTTAGTGCAGCAATACGCACTTGAAATTGCTCAAGCAGTTAAAGATAACTGTTAAGCATTGGTTTAATATCATCCGTTTTTTATTTTTAGGTGATATTTAATAGTTTGTGTCGGTTTTTGTTTAAATGTTGTACAAGTGGCTCGCCTTAATAACTATTTGATGAAATAGTGCTTGTCACATCTACATGCATTCGCTAGTATTCTCCCGCTCCTTAGTGATGGGAGTGCGCTGGCAGTACTACAACAAAAGCCGGCACAGCAAAATTGACAATAGGTGGAACCCATGTACGAAATTCTACTTGTGATTTATCTGTTGGCTGCGCTTGGTGTTATTGGCCTAGTACTGGTTCAACAAGGTAAAGGCGCGGATATGGGAGCTTCATTTGGGGCTGGTGCATCAGGAACTCTGTTTGGCGCTAGCGGCTCTGGAAACTTTCTGACCCGAATGACTACAGTTTGTGCAGCAATTTTCTTCGTTATTAGTCTTGTTCTTGGCAACATGAGTGCTAAACAAGCATCTGAAAAAAGTGGCTGGGAAGATCTGAGTGGCAACGTAAACTCAGAGCAAGTTGTGGAAAAAACTGAGACTGCGCCTGCAAATAGCGACATTCCTCAGTAATAAAAGATTTAGCCGAGATGGTGAAATTGGTAGACACGCTAGCATGAGGTGCTAGTGCCGCAAGGTGTAGGGGTTCAAGTCCCCTTCTCGGCACCATTATACTGGTTACTTGTAGTAGTAACATCTGAGCGATATAATACGTTTAGATTTCGGACGCGGGATGGAGCAGTTTGGTAGCTCGTCGGGCTCATAACCCGAAGGTCGTTGGTTCAAATCCAGCTCCCGCAACCACTTTCCCGAAAAGCGACTATCCTATTTAATAGAGATGTTGTTTTTCTATCACAGCTTGCTGTGGTAATCAGGGTCCAGTAATAAAAAACCCCGTATTCGGGGTTTTTTATTATCTGAAAGATGACAATTCAGATATTCACTGGGCTTTTGGCCCTTTTTTTGTTTTCAGGGGGTTGTCTTGACAGCTTTAGAGATGCAATTAACCGAACTACTTGAGGCGTCTGTCAATGCTTCAGGTTATGAACTGGTAGGCTTGGAATTTATTCGCGCAGGCGAACATTCTACATTACGTGTTTTCGTGGATCATGAAAATGGTATTAATGTGGAAGATTGTGCCGAAGCAAGCCGTCAAATCAGTGCAGTTATGGACGTAGAAGATCCTATCACTGTGGCTTATCACCTGGAGGTGTCTTCCCCTGGTCTCGAGAGGCCGCTGTTCAAAGCTGCACATTACCAACAATTTGTTGGTCACGAGGTCAACTTGGTGTTGAAAATGGCGATGAATAATCGTCGTAAGTGGAAAGGTGACATTGTTGCTGTTGAGGGTGAACTTATCACTCTGAAAGTCGATGGTAATGATGAAACATTCGCACTTAGCAATATTTCCAAAGCTAACCTGATTCCAAAATTCTAACCGCTAAGCAGAGGCATTAGAAATGAACAAAGAAATCTTGGCTGTCGTTGAAGCGGTATCCAATGAAAAAGCTGTTCCTCGTGAGCGTATCTTTGAAGCACTTGAGATCGCACTGGCAACAGCTACTAAGAAAAAACACGAAGCAGAAATTGATGTTCGTGTTGCTATCGATCGTAAGACGGGCCAAGTTGTAACATTCCGTCGTTGGATTGCTGTTGACGAAGTCACTCAACCGACATTAGAAATGACGATTGAAGCGGCACAATACGATGATGAAACCATCGAAATTGGTGGATTTGTTGAAGACGAAATCGAATCAGTAACATTCGACCGCATTACAACACAAACTGCTAAGCAAGTAATCGTACAAAAAGTACGTGAAGCTGAACGCGAGCAAATTGTTGAACAGTTTATGGATAACGAAGGTGAGCTAATCACTGGTATCGTTAAAAAAGTAAACCGTGATGCAGTAATTATTGATTTAGGTAATAATGCAGAAGCCGTAATCCAACGTGATGATCAGCTTCCTCGTGAAAACTTCCGTTCAGGTGACCGTGTTCGTGGTCTTTTATACGCAGTGCGTCCTGAAGCGCGTGGTTTCCAATTGTTCATGACACGTTCTAAGTCAGAAATGTTGTTAGAACTATTCCGCATTGAAGTGCCAGAAATCGGTGAAGAGCTGATTGAACTAATGGGCGCAGCTCGCGATCCTGGTTCACGTGCGAAAATTGCAGTGAAAACAAACGACAAACGTATTGACCCAGTTGGTGCGTGTGTTGGTATGCGTGGTGCACGTGTACAAGCCGTTTCTAGTGAACTTGCTGGTGAGCGTATTGATATCGTTCTTTGGGACGAAAACGCAGCACAGTATGTTATCAACGCAATGGCGCCTGCTGAAGTTGCTTCAATCATTGTTGATGAAGATAACCACACAATGGATATTGCTGTTGAGAAAGATAACCTTGCTCAAGCAATTGGTCGTAGTGGTCAGAATATCCGTTTAGCATCACAGCTTACTGGCTGGGAACTAAATGTAATGACTGTAGAAGATCTACAGAAGAAGCACAAAGAAGAAGCACAAGTATCGATTGATACATTTACTAAACACCTAGACATTGATGAAGACTTCGCGACGCTATTGGTTCAAGAAGGCTTCACAACACTAGAAGAAATCGCTTACGTTCCTGTTAGCGAGCTTATGGATGTTGAAGGTCTTGATGAAGACGCAATTAATGAGCTACGTAAGCGTGCGAAAGAAGCACTGACTACGCTTGCCCTTGCGCAAGAAGAATCATTTGAAGGTGTAGAGCCTGCAGCTGATCTTCTTGGTCTTGACGGTTTAGAGCGTGAATTGGCGTTTAAGCTAGCTGCGAAAGGTATTTGTACGCTGGAAGATCTTGCTGACCAAGGCACAGATGATTTGCTCGATCTCGAAGAGATGGACGAAGCAAAAGCGGGTGAGCTGATTATGGCTGCGCGTAACATTTGTTGGTTTAGCGACGAAGCGTAATAAAAAATTAGCAAGGGAGGAGCAGTATGTCAGAGGTTACAGTTAAAGCATTAGCGGCAGAAGTGGGAACACCAATTGACCGTTTGCTTCAACAGTTTTCCGATGCTGGTATCAGCAAGAAAGCTGAAGACAACGTAAGCCAAACCGAGAAGCAGTCTCTATTGTCACACCTGAAAAAAGAGCACGGTGGTGAGAGTACTGATGGCACTCCAACTCGCCTTACTTTACAACGTAAGACACACAGCACTTTAAGTGTGTCGGGTACGGGTGGTAAAAGTAAAAGTGTTCAAGTGGAAGTACGCAAAAAGCGTACTTTCGTGAAGCGCTCAGCTCTTGAAGAAGAGCAGCGTGCTGCTGATGATGCTAAGCGTGTAGCAGAAGAAACTGCACAACGTGAAGTTCAAGCTCAGCAAGATGCTGAATTGAACACTAAGCGTGAAGCAGAAGAAGCTGCAAAACGTAAAGTAGAAGACGCGCGTTTGGCTGAAGAAAAAGCAAAGCGTGACGAAGAAAATAAGGCTAAACGTAACACCGAGGATACGGTGAAGCGTGAAGCTACAGATAAGCGTAAAGCCGAAGAGAAAGCTAAACGCACCGTCGCTGTCGAACAGGCTAAGAGTGAAACTGAGTTATTGCAACTTCGCCGGGAAGAGGAAGCCAAGCGTAAAGCCGAAGAAGATAGTCAGCGTCAGCTAGAAGAGGCCCGCAAAATGGCAGAAACAAATGAAAAAAACTGGTCAGCTACTGAGCAGAATGCAACAACAAGTATGGAAAAATCAGATTACCATGTAACAACATCTACTCACGCCCGTGCTGCGGAAGATGAGCAAGATCGTAAAGAAGAAACCACTGGTACTCGTCGTAAGAAAAAGCCAGCTGCTAAAAAAGCAGATGACCGTAAAGGTCGTGGTGGTCGTAACCAACGTGGTGGACGTGGTAAGCAAAAACCTCAGGTTAATGCTCCTACTTCAATGCAGCAAGGTTTTGATAAAACAGCGACAGTAGCTAAATCAGATGTTGTGATTGGTGAAACAGTTGTTGTTTCTGAACTGGCTAACAAAATGTCAGTAAAAGCGACTGAAGTCATCAAAGCGATGATGAAGATGGGCGCTATGGTTACCATTAATCAGGTAATCGACCAAGAAACAGCGGCGCTTGTTGCTGAAGAAATGGGTCACAAAGTTATTTTCCGTAAAGAAAATGAACTTGAAGAAGCACTGATGTCTGACCGCGGTGAAGATGAAGCTGCTGAGTCTCGTGCTCCTGTTGTTACTATCATGGGTCACGTTGACCACGGTAAAACATCAACGCTTGATTACATTCGTAAAGCACACGTTGCTTCTGGCGAAGCTGGCGGTATTACGCAGCATATCGGTGCTTACCATGTTGAAATTGGCAGCGGTATGATCACTTTCCTTGATACTCCAGGACACGCAGCGTTTACCGCTATGCGTGCTCGTGGTGCTCAAGCGACAGATATCGTTGTACTAGTAGTAGCAGCAGATGATGGCGTTATGCCTCAAACTGTCGAAGCAATCCAGCACGCTAAAGCGGCAGGTGTTCCTTTGATCGTTGCTGTGAACAAGATCGATAAAGAAGGCGCAAACCCAGACAACGTTAAGAATGAGTTAGCTCAGTACGATGTTATTCCTGAAGAGTGGGGCGGTGAGAACATGTTTGTTCACATCTCTGCAAAGGAAGGTACTAACATTGACGGTTTGCTAGAGGCTATCTTGCTTCAGTCTGAAATTCTTGAACTGACAGCAGTTAAAGAAGGTATGGCTAGCGGTGTTGTTGTTGAATCTCGTCTTGATAAAGGTCGCGGTCCAGTTGCA
>SWCB01004925.1_pt1 | contig 25724 bp, 19 predicted proteins | sample 4692901 | NCBI WGS metagenome assembly SWCB01 (sample SAMN10267276, study PRJNA491770) | bioreactor metagenome | isolation source: DHS bioreactor inoculated with subseafloor sediment | place: Japan: off Shimokita Peninsula | collected 2006-08 | reverse complement strand
GGATGAATACACGTACTTTTTTACCGTCAACTTTGATTTTTTTCTTCAAGTTAACAGGGATTAAGTTATAAGACTCTAGTGTGAATTCACCATTTTTGAATGTGTAGTCTGCGCGACCCACATACTTGCCCCACTCGTGTGCTTGAACAATCGTGGTACCATTTTGTACATCTGGCTTACAGCTATCACCCGCTTTGAATGAAGCGTACTCGTTTGCTCCTTCCATACAGACAGGCTCTTGCGAGTGGCCGCCGACGATCATGTCCAGATCGCCTTCGTTCAAGTAGCGGGCTAGTTTTACATCACCCGGAGCATTTGAACCGTACTGAGCATCTTGGTAGTGGCCCATATGGGTCGCTGCAATGATCACATCTGGATTGTACTTGCTCTTAAGCTCAGCGATGACTTTCTTAGCTTCTTCTTTAGGATCTTTGAATTCAATAGCGCCGACATATTCCGGGTTACCGATTTTCGCAGTGTCTTCAGTAGTCAGACCAATCACAGCGATTTTAATGCCTTGTTTATCAAAAACTTTGTAGGCATCAAACATACGCTTGCCGTCTTTGTAGATATTAGCAGCAAGGAATGGGAATTCAGCCCATCCTTCTTGTTTTGCCAACACGTCAAGCGGGTTATCAAATTCATGGTTGCCGACGGCCATCGCATCGTAACCTAGCATGTTCATACCAATGAAATCTGGCTCTGCATCTTGAAGATCTGACTCAGGAACACCGGTGTTGATATCACCACCAGAAAGTAGAAGCACTGAACCGCCTTCTGCTTTTACTTCTGCTCGAATTTGATTAATCAATGTGGCGCGAGCAGCCATACCGCGTTCGCCGTATTTGTTCTGCCAGAAGTTGCCGTGGTTATCATTGGTATGAAGAATGGTTAGGTTGTATTCTTGATCTTGAACCCATTCATGAGATGGCTCTAGGACAGAAGAATTTTGGGCTGTGCATCCAGCAGTAACCGCAAGTGCGAGAGCCGTTAAAACGATTTTTTTCATGAGAAGCCTTATTAGAAGGAAGAGGGGGGGAAGATAAGATAAGAGAGCCAATCAAGGGACGAAAGATCAGCTCTCTTGGTGTGTCGAATTACATTAGAACCAGTAGTAAGCCATTAGGTAGGCTAGAGCACCTGATTCATGAACCTTCTTACCGTTTGAATCTTTGTTGGCATTTTCAAGAACGTCACCGAATGCTACTTCAGCAGCCAGTTTTACGTTACGTGCATAGCGGTACTCAGCACCCACAACACCAAAGTATGCTTCATCAGAAAATGCATCTGAGTCAGAGTAGTTAACATTAGCAAGCAGGTTTAGTTTCTCTGTCATTGCGTACTTACCACCCAGATTTACACCCTTTTCAGTTGTGTCAGCACCTTTGTCGAAGTTCTTGGTTTCATCGAATACAAGACCGGCAACAGTGATTTTGCCTAGCTCAACTTCACCGTGCAGAGAGTAGATAGATGTTTCGTCGCCATCTTCGGCGCCAGCAATCACAGTGAACGTTTCACCGTAGTAGCCGATGTAACCGTTAGTTACCTGGCCATATAGTGAATCTGTTTCGTAGCTGTATTTTTCAGGGTGGCCGAACTCATCAGTAGTACCATCCCAACCTTCTAGAGAGTGAGAGATACCCACTTTGATATTATTGAATGTACCGCGGTACTTAAGGGTGCTGTCCTGATCACCCGCTTCAGAGATACCAAGACCTAGCTCGTTAGTTACATCACCGAATGCATCAACGTGGTCGTATGCAGTATCGGTGCGGCCGAATTCAACTGAGTGGCCTTTGGCAATATAGTAGCCAACGTATGCTTTATCGATAATGATGCGCATGTTGTTTTCTTTAGTCCAGTCTTGACGCTCGCCATCAAGTTCGAATTTTGCGTAGAAATCACCAGTCTGACCTTTAAGGCCAATCGTCGCAAAAGAGTCATCGACAAAAGTTGTATCTGGGCCAAAAGTAGTTTTGTCAGTATCAGACACAAACGTACCACCAACTTCCGCACCGCCGTAGACTTTAACGTTGTCGCCGTTGTCACCTTCGTAGACTGTCGCCGCCTGAGCTGCACCAGTGATGATTGAAGTTAATGCTACTGCAATAATTGCTTTTTTCATTATAAAAACCTTATTAGAATATTATGTATTTTTTACAGCGAAAACCTTAATCATTTGCCATATGACGCACAAGTTATTTTGCAAAAAGCGCATATTTGCTTTTAAAATTCGTGACGCAAGGCCCAGGCAAACGTTTGCAAAAAAAGAATTAAATATAAATTAAAATTAAAAAAAACATCAAAAATATAAAAGGTTTGTATTTCATTGATTTCCATCAGGCAAAAAAAAACCTGCCATTTAGGCAGGTTAAAAGAGAATGTATGACTGTTCAAAATGGAACAGGAATTAACAATTAACAAGTTGACAGTGATGTCTAAAAGCGTAAAAAATTGCTCCAGACACCGTGATATTAAAGTACTCTTTTTTAAACAAAACACAACGGATTTATTTTTTAATCTAAATGCTTATATAAGTGTACGTTATGCCAATCAGATTTTCTCTATGTTTTTATTTTCACATTATCGCCTACATTGCATGTAACTTGCTGTATTTAATCGTGTTTATTGGATTTAAAGAAGTAAGGAGTAGGCATTGGTTAACCGTAGAATTAAATGAGTAATACAGGTTAAATTTTACATTACAAAAAACAATGACAGGTAAAGTAGAGTTTAAATACAATTTAATTTGATCATTTTTAGTTCGTATTTAATAAGTAATAAAGTTATTTATAATTACTTGTGCTGACATTTTGTGGTGCTAATTTATTAATTGCCGGTGAGCTATAAATAAATTAAGTCATTTCTGTGTTGTTTATTATTTATTATTTTTTTGGTTTTATTTTCTATATTAAAATGATGAGGTTAAATGAAATTGATTTTATATTTTAATCACGATTTCAAATTGCTTTATTTTAACGCCCACATGAATAATTCATATTGATTGCTTGGGTGTAATTAATTGAATTTCTGTATGGCTTTTGCTATGACTGGTTTTTATTAAATATCGCATAATCGAATATATGAGTATAATATGCTTTTAGAGCTAATGCTCAGCTATAAGCACACTATATAATATACCTATCAGACATCACAGAACCAATTGTATCGATGGATTTTGCCCTTTGTTTTTGTGATGTAGGTCGAATTTCGCCATTAACATTAGTGACTTATCGCTCTGTGATTAGATGTTTATACTTCATTATAAATAGTTAATAAGAGTCAAACTTAGGGCTTAAAAATTTAATCACACTTAACGAGCCCAGATTTCAATACAACAATGTAACGAAATGTAACCATTGTAATAGAACAGTAAGTTATTGCGTGTGTTTGAAGTGAAATATGCTATGTGGCATGTTTCATTGTGGAATAGTTAAAGGTAGTGACTGTTTTTTGGTCGTGGTTAAGCGCATAGGTATCTACACCAATTGAATAATAAATACACTGGCTATTTGCAGTTTCGTTGCAAACTGAGGTGGTCGGTTATGATCATCATTAAAATTCGTGTCATACCGGACTGTCATTAGAGTAGCTAAAAGCTAAAAAGGGAATGAATCGCTGAGATTGACGAAGTGCGTTGAAGGTAGTCCATAAAAGCGTCAGCAACCTTTGATGGCAAACTTGCTGCAGAGAACGTTCTACACAGCAATTCCATCCCGTGCAAGTAGATGCATTCCTTACTATTGCCCAAGAGGGCTGCATTCGGGGGGAGGCGCGCGTAAACTCGAATTATCCCCCTTCCGCCGTGCAGTGAGCCATGCCCTGAAGCAGCTTGAATCCCATCTTGGCCTGCCTCTGTTCACCCAGACAACCCGAACAATTGAACTCACCGAAGTGGGGAAATGCCTTATGGGACAGGTTTCTCCTGCAATGGATGCTTTGTACAGAGTGTTCAGGATCTGAGTCAAGTTCCGTAAGGCAAGGTACGGATAACGGTTCCATGAATTGATCCAGTACCGCTATATGCCTTCAAATCAGTTAGCTCCCTTGGAATTGAACTATAAAGGGGAAACGATGCAGGTGGCTCCGCCCCTGAGTATGGTCGTCAATGATTCCGATTTAATGATTAATGTAGCTTCAAAAAGCTTAGGGATTGGGAGAATTGTCGAACCGATGATACGAGAAGCTCTGTCGTCTGGCTAATTGCTCAAAATTCGAACATAAGCAAAAAAAAGCTCATTAAAATATTGAAATGAGCCTATATAAAGTTACACGTCTGTAAATACAGATAATAGCACTGGTCAGACCAGCGTGTGTGTTTTTGTTTGTTTTTTTTGACTCTAGCCTCAAAAATCCTGTTTATCCCACTTTAAAGTGTCCTGCTTTATTTCCAGATAGAAATGTCTCTTACGTTAAATTGGTATAGAACGAGCGTGATCCTGTAACGTCAAGATACGGAAACGGTCGCCAATTGGCCTGTCTCTTATACGGAAATCCCGAGCTTAAAAACTGGTTTTTTTTGAACTTCGTTTCGATATCACGATCTGATCAAGAGACAGGGATCGCACTATGATGCATAGGGCTGTCGGTAGTATAGATCGATAAAAAGCCGTAAAAATACGGCTTTGGTAGATAGGATTTCTTAGTTAGGTGCGAATTATTGACTATTAATCGCCTAAGGTTGCAACCATAATTGCTTTAATTGAGTGCATTCTATTTTCTGCTTCATCGAAACAAATAGTGTAAGAAGATTCAAAAACATCTTCTGTCACTTCAAGACCTTTCATATTGAATTTTTCTTCTATTTTTTTACCCACTCGTGTTTCGTCATTATGAAATGCAGGTAAGCAGTGCATGTATTTAACCGCTGGGTTCTGCGTTGCTGTGATAACCGACATATTCACTTGGTAGGGTGCTAGATCGTTTATGCGAGTTGCCCACAGTTCTTCTGGTTCACCCATAGAAACCCATACATCACCGTAAATAAAGTCTACGCTATCAACACCTTCCTGGACATTATCGGTAATGACAATTTTACCGCCTGAAATTTTGCACAACTCATTACACTCTGCAACAAGAGCCGGATCTGGCCAGTAGGCTTTAGGGCCAACAAGACGGATTTCCATTCCCACTTTTGCCGCGCCAACCATTAGTGAGTTACCCATATTATTTTTTGCATCGCCCATATAGGCGAGTTTCATTTGATTTAGGCGCTTGCCGTTACCGTGTTCTAGCATTGTCATCCAATCTGCGATGATTTGAGTTGGGTGCCATTCATCGGTTAAACCATTCCAAACCGGCACGCCGGCATGCTCTCCTAGAATCTCAACGACATCCTGCCCAAAACCACGATATTCAATGCCATCATAGAAACGACCTAAAACACGGGCAGTATCTTTAGTACTTTCCTTATGACCCATTTGCGAGCCGCCGCCAATGTAAGTGACATGTGCTCCTTGATCATGGGCTGCTACTTCAAACGCACAACGGGTACGAGTGGAGGTTTTTTCAAAGATGAGAGCGATATTTTTACCCTTCAGCTTCTGTTGTTCAGTGCCCGCATACTTGGCATGTTTTAAGTCTTGCGCCAATGCTATGAGGTGTTCGATTTCTTTACCTGTGAAATCAAGTAATTTTAGAAAGTTACGATTGCGAAGATTAAAAGACATAGTATTACCTTATCGTATCTCTGTGATGTAGTTATAAGCGCTTAATGTATTTTCTATGGGAATGTACATAGGAATAAGTCGCCGTGTTGTTTTGCAATTACTATTCTCTTTTCCCTTCACAGCGTCTATTCGAGTTTAATTAAACCAGTATTAATATTTTTTTAATCAAGGAATTATACTCACTAAATACCGCATATTTATTCTGACTAACAGTTAACACTTTACTGACCGTTAGCAGACAGATGTATCGCTATAATTGAAAGTTATCGATAGGCAGTTGTATATAGGTGTACTGATGAAACGAAATCTACTAGTTGTAACAGTTATGGGATTATTATTGGTTGGCTGCGATCAAAAAGCTTCAACAGAAGCAGTGCAACCTGAGCAGGCTGAATCTACTATCGTCGCTGCAATTCAAGATCAAGCAGAAGTCATTGCAGATGCACATAACGCACGTAATGCACTGGATTGGAATGGTACATACAATGGCATTTTACCGTGTGCTGATTGCTCGGGTATAGAAACACAGCTAATGCTTAGGCAAGACGGCTCTTATATGCTAACTGAAACCTACCAAGGAAAAGAAGGTGGCGATGTCGAGCGCAGTGGTCAACTTGAATGGAATGCTGCTGGTAATACAGTCACGTTGCTCAACGATAATGGAAGTAGTATTCAGTACTTTGTTGGAGAAAGGCGCTTGTTTCGTTTAGACCGTGAAGGGAAGCGAATCACTGGCGATTTAGCTGAAAATTATATATTACAAAAGCAGTAAACCGTCGTAACGTTAGTGTACTTTGGGCTTCGAAGTTCATTCAGGTAGTGCAGATCGCCCTAATGAAATCACTCGTAGTATTGAGTATTTAAACAGATAGAACAGCATCACCGCTAAGGTTGTGACTTGGGTATATATTTATGATGGATGTATACAACATTATTTGGACAGTAAACCTGTTACTATTCTTATAAGAATAAGAAATAAAGCTTTGGTAAGGGATATAACATGAGAATAATGAGCCAGCTGTGTGGGGTATTGATAGCCCTAACAGCCACAAATAGTGCTTGGGCTGCAGATAAAGTGGTGACGTTAGAAGATGGTCGACAAGTTGTATTACATGATGACTTCACATGGGAATACCAAGCAATAAAGACCACCGCTTTACCTGTAGAGGTGAAATCGACGCCAATCGAAACAACAAGCGCAGTACCAATAGCACCTGCTAGCTCTAGTATTACGAAGAGTGCTGCAGCTATTCCTGTGGTTAGTGCGATTCCTCTTACTCAGGCACCTAAAGGCGCGCGTATAGAGCTGGGTGCAAGTAAAAACATTCAACAACTGAGTAATAGTGGTATTGATGTGTTACTTACAGCTGCCGAGTATGACGATGGTGTGCTTGTTATTCCGACAATGATGACAAATCAGAGTTTGCAATCGGTCGTTACAGTGATTGTAAAGGTTACCTTAAACGATGAAAATGGGAATCAAATAGGCAGTGAAGAAGCTAAAATTTGGTCATCAATAAAACGTCTTCCTGACACGTATTTTAGACCTAAAACCCAGCAAAAAGGAAACCCTATTACTTTTTCTGTGCCTAAAAATTCGGTTTACTTTATCAGTGCTGAAATTGTTGAAGTTGAGCATTGGTAATTGAAAGTAAGAAATTAAATACGAAATGTAGATATTTGAAAGTAACGTAACCCTAAAGAGCATGTAATCATAATGATTCCATGCTCTTTTTTTACTTATGTTTTAGGTAACATTTATAATGCTTTTAAGAAGCTTTCAATTTTCATTTTGTGTTCGGCCAGTGTTTCTTGGCTTGGTTGCTTAATATGATTGTGAGTGAAGTAAACTAGCAGTGCCATTTGGGCTGTTAGGCGGTTTTCTGCTTCATCAAAAATAACAGAGCGTGGTGACTCCATCACTTCTCGAGTACATTCGCGTTGATCATTGGCTGGTAAGCAGTGCATGAACATTGCATCTGGTCCTGCTTTTTCCATCATGCTTTCAGTTACAATGTAATCAGGGATAAACGTTGAAAGACGGATATCTTTTTCATCTTCCTGACCAAACCAGTAGAAGCTATCGGCTACAATAATGTCACAGCCAGCAACTTCGTCGGTATTATCGGTAATAACGAGCTTACCGTTAGATGTTTCACAGTTGTCTAAAGCAATATCGACCCACTTCTGTGGTGCTTTAAAACGCTCAGGGCAGATATGTTTGAAGGTCATGCCAAACTTAGTACATGCAAACATCAGCGAAGAGGCAACGTTGGTGGCATCACCCACAAAGGCAACCGTTAAATCGCTGAGGGTTTTACCTTCAGGTAGGTGCTCAAGCATGGTAAATAAATCTGCCATAATTTGAGTTGGGTGTAACCAGTCACATAAACCGTTGATAACGGGAACAGTTGCTTGTTCAGCTAAGCCTGCAACCGTGCTGTGATCATCAACACGCGCCATAATAACATCGACCATACGAGACAATACTCGCGCTGTGTCTTCAAGTGATTCTTTACCACCAAGGTGAATATCTTTTGGCGACAAGAATAAAGCATGGCCACCAAGCATAGTTGCGGCGGTTTCAAAAGAGACGCGTGTTCGAGTTGAAGGTTGCTCGAAAATCATAGCAACAGATTTACCTTTGAATAGCTGGGGTAGTGCATTGTCATGGCGTGCCTGTTTTAGCATTGCCATTAGTTCAAGAATATCGTTTAACTCTTTTTTTGAATAATCTTGAGTTTTCAGGAAATGACGTAAACCTTCTTTATTCAAATTAGTAGCGCTTGAAGATGGCGTTTTCATGATTTTTCCCTTCTAAATAACGGTTGTTGTCGAAACGCGTAATAAGTTACGACATGTAATAAGGTGTTCTATCTATTCTTTATGTTTTTATTATGTGCTGGTTCGGTGATTAATTCTTAAACTAGAATCACTAATCGATTTGTTTTCAAATAAACGAAAAATGTTCATGGTATAAATCACAAATAATTATTTGCATGGCGATTAATAGTCGATAATTGATTCTGATGTTTAAATAGCGCTGTCTAAATATCTTGAATTATAAAAGGCCTATTTTTATTAATGGCTATGGATAATAAATGCCAAGCAGTAGAAAAACGTTTATAACCGTAGTTATAAACGTTTTTTTGTCAGGCTAAAAGTTGACTTAATGTGTGGTTATTTCAACTGGTTTTCTTGGTAAATTTTTAGGAAGGTAAGTGCCTAAGTAGGCTTCTGTTAACGTGATCGCTTCACGTGCCATCTCTGGTGGAATACTGCCATTTTCTCGGTAGTTCATTGAGTAAACTTTATCGGCTACTTGCAAAGCTATGGCAAAAATATTCACATTGGTAGGCAGCTCTGGCAATACGAAATATTGACGATAAATTGCTTCAACATGCTCGGCCAGTAATAGGTCATTTTGTGCATCAGCATGGCGGATAGAAGCGTATATGTGTTGCCCAAGTAAAATGCGCTGAACAAGCGGGTTCTCGCTGTAGTAACTGACAAACCCTTGTTCAATCATCCGGTTGATGTCACTCCAATGATGGATTCTTTCAGCGATGATAGAGTCTTGTAAGACGTTTGTGAAATCAACGAAGATATCTTCCATCAATTCGTATATCAACGATTCAATATTAGGGTAATGATGGTAAACGGTAGATGCCGCAATCGCGGCTTCTTTGGCGACATCATAAATAGAGATTGAATTGACGTCACGATGAGCGACGAGATGAGTGACAGCTTTATGAATCCTTTTAAGTCTTTGATCTGTTGATTCCTTTTTCATCTCGACCTCTTATTTTTTTGTGTACATATCCAGATTATTTGAGCCACTATTATCTTTATATTATTGCAATAAAGCATTTCCACCTACAGCAACAACAATGATTGGTTTGTTCTTTTCCATGCCACTCTCCCTGTTTAATGATTTATCTAACAATACTGGTTGGCATAAAAAGTATCCCTTAATAGCATCTTATTCACTTGATCAGAATCAATTTTATCGAATAAGAGAGGTTGAATAGCTATATCTGAATTTCAGGTCACGCCTTTATCATCATTAAAGGTGAACTCGTCGATAAGTGATTCTAATAACGAAACAATGCTGCGTGGTCTGTTTAGATAATAACCAACACGTGAGAAGTCTTAGCAATAAAAATAAATATTATACGTTTGAATAACCATGGAGATGGATTATGGACACGCAAGCATCGACAGGAAAGATGGGGGTCACAAGTCTGGCTCTCTTTAGTTTATGCGCCGTTATTGTTGTCGATACATTAACGGCTTCAGCATCGATTGGGGTGAGCTCTATTGGCTGGTGGATTTTAACACTGGTTGTTTTTGTTATTCCTTATGGATTAATTACCTCTGAATTAAGTACAACCTACCCCGGTGAAGGGGGAATTTATGATTGGGTTAAAAAAGCCTTTGGTTATAAATGGGCAGTAAGAACAACATGGTTTTACTGGATAAATGTCGGGTTATGGATGCCTGCTGTTTATATTATGTTTGCGGGTATGTTTTCTGAATTATTTTTCCCTGGCTTATCTTTATTCTGGCAAGTTGTTATTTGTATTGTACTAACATGGTTAACGATCTGGATTTGTAATGTATCGGTCGATGTGGGTGTATGGGTTACAAATATTGGTGCAATACTGAAAATAGCGGTTATTTCTGTATTGGGTTTCGGTGGCTTTATCTACGCCGCTAAACATGGTGTTGCGAATGAATTTAGCTTTTCTGCCATGATGCCAAGCTTAGATACTGGGGTCGCCTTTCTGCCTGCGTTGGTGTTTAATTTGATGGGCTTCGAGCTTGTTGCGACCATGACTAAAGAAATGAAAGATGTACGTGACATGCCCAAAGCCATTTTCCTTGCCGCAATCATTACAGCCTTTCTTTATGTGTTTGGTACTGTTGGTATTTTGATGGCATTGCCTGTTCAAGATATTGGTTTAGTTGCTGGCATTATTGACACGTTACGTAAACTGTTTGGTGACGGTGATTTTGGTCAGATGATGGTCTACATTATCGGCACAATGGCACTGCTGACCTTCATTGGTAACATGGTGACATGGACAATGGGCGCAAGCCGTGCAGCAGCAGAAGCCGCAAGTGAAGGCGAACTGCCTGATGTCGTAGGTAAGATGTCTGAAAAGCATGATACCCCTATCGGTGCTAATAATATTACCGGTGCACTCTCGACTGCAGTTATCTTAGCGTATGCCATCTTTGCCCAAAGCAGTGATGAATTATTCTGGTCAGTGTTTGCATTCTCAAGCTGTATTTTCCTTTTACCTTATTTATTCATGTTCCCGTCGTATTTGAAGTTACGTATTAGTGATAGTCAATTTGAGCGTCCTTTCCGTGTACCTGGTGGTATGGGGGTGCAGTGGTTATTAAGCACTGTGTGTTTCCTTACTATTGCGCAGGCTGTTGTATTGTTTATTTTCCCGGATTTGATTTCGCTCTCCGTTAATTGGACCTATAGCGCGCCTGTATTAATTGGTGTGTTGCTGACTATTGCGATTGGTGAATATTTATTGAAGCTGGCTATAGCGAAGAAAAAACAAGCCAATAAATCACAAGATTACCAAGAACATACTGCATAGCGATGGTATATATAAATTATAAAGGTGAATATCATGACTAAACAATTAAGCACAAGCCCAAAGCAAGATGGATTTAGAATGCCAGCAGAGCATGAGCCTCAATCTGCTATATGGATGGCATGGCCAGAGCGTACCGATAATTGGCGTTATGGTGCAAAACCAGCACAAGCAACATTTGTAGAAGTTGCCAAAGCCATTGCGAAAACAACACCGGTTACTATGGTAGTGAGTGCCGAGCAGTTTGAAAATGCCCGCGTGGTATTGCCAAGTTGTATTCAGGTACTAGAAATGAGTACCGATGATTCTTGGATGCGCGATATTGGTCCTTCGTATGTGGTGAATGATCATGGTGAACGACGCGGTGTTGATTGGCACTTTAATGCGTGGGGCGGATTGGTTGATGGGCTCTATTTCCCATGGGATAAAGACGACGCTGTCGCACGAAAAGTGTGTGAAACGTTAGGCGATGATAGTTATCGTGCTCCTATCGTACTAGAAGGTGGCTCTATTCATGTGGATGGTGAAGGAACGTTATACACCACTGAAGAATGCTTGCTTCACCCAAGCCGTAATCCTGATTTAACTCGTGAAGAGATTGAAGATGTACTGAAAGCAAATCTCTCTATTGAGAAGGTAATATGGATTCCCCAAGGCTTGTATAACGATGAGACTAACGGTCACGTTGATAACTTGATTCACGTTGTACGCCCAGGTGAAATTGCACTGACATGGTGTGATGATGAAACGGATCCTCAGTATCTTATTTCACGAAAAGCGATGGACGTATTATTAACCGAGACTGATGCCAAAGGTCGCCAGATTAAAATCCATAAACTGCCGATGCCGGGCCCACTATATATTTCAGAAGATGAAGCGAATGGTGTTGATGTATCAGAAGGGATGGAGCGAGTACCGGGCGAGCGTTTAGCGGGATCTTATGCAAACTACCTGATTTCAAATAATCATGTTATTTATCCGTTGCTGGATGAGAAACACGATAAAGACGTCGCGATGCTGTTAGCTGATTTATATCCAAACTATGAAGTAACGGGGGTGAATGCGCGTGAAATATTATTGGGTGGCGGAAATATTCACTGTATTACCCAACAAATTCCTAAGGTTTAATGAAGTAGTCTATTCGTCATTGAGAAGATAGGGTGGAAAAAAAAGAGAGAGCAATTGGCTCTCTCTTTTTGTTTTCTTATTGTGAATGGCTAAGCCATAATTGGCTGGGCAGGAAGGTTATCTTGCTGCGAACCAGGAAGCTTGATAGTGAGCGCAATGATGAGCGAGATCACCAATAGCCCTAACATAAGGTAGAAGGTTGCGGCGAACCCACCGAAGAGCGATGCGACAATAGAACCAATAATACTGCCGATACCAAAGCCAAGGTAAATTAAGCCGTAGTTTTTCGTTAGGTTGTTTAAGCCGAAGAAATCACTGATCAATGATGGGAACACGGTAATCGTGCCGCCAAAACTAAACGCAATACATGCTACTGCAAAATAGAAACTAACCGTACTTTGGTGAGCAAAAAGTAGCGCACATACGCCGATTAAGCAGATGAAGAGTGCAATAGCGATGACTTTAATACGGCTAATGCTATCAGAAAGTACCCCAAGCACTAATCGACCACTTAGGTTCGCGACGGCAATAATGGCAACTGAAGTTGCTGCAATTGTCATAGGAAGGTGCACATAGCTTTCACCAATATCTTTCGCGACACCAATAACGTACAGGCCACTCATACACACGGTTAGAAAGACCAATGCTAGCATCCAAAACTGTGAGCATTTTACTGCCTCTGCCAGAGTGTAATCACGAACAGGCGTTTCTGCTGTATTTTGCTGCTCTTGCTTGGGTGCATCTTTCATCATTAGACCACCAAGGATAACCATTACCATGGCAATTACCCCCCAAGTGCTGAAAGTGTTTTCTAATCCAGTGTTTGTTAGGAAGTACATGTTGATATATTTAAACCCAAGGCTACCTAAACCATAAGCGCCAATGGCACATGCAGAAACCAAACCTTTACGCTCAGGAAAGAGCTTCACACAGTTGGATAGTGTCATCAGGTAGCCAGTACCATCAGCAAAGCCCACTAATAAGCCCGCAAAGACATACAGTAAAATCAGGTTAGATGCATGGGCTGTCAGCAATAAGCTTGCACCTAATAATAGGCCAGAGCAAATAGTGACTTTACGTACACCAAAGCGTTCTTGCAGCTTGCCAGACAACGATGATGCAACGGCTAACGCTAAGCTTAAAATACCAAAAGAAAAAGCTACGCGGCTAACGGGCTCTGATAGCTTGTCTGCTAGCTGTGAGTTAAATAGACTCCATGTATACACCGACCCTAAAGCAAATTGGGTGATGATAGTGCCAAACAACGTAAAGAGTCGATCTCGGTTTGATATTTGAGTCGCCATAACGTTAATCTCCAACGAATTTAAAAGCATGAAGGCGACAGTGTTTGTCACCTTGTTAAGCTACTAAAATACGGTCTACGTTGGAGATGACAATAGGGAGAAATGAATAAAAAATGAAATGCAATAAGTGCGGAATGAAGTGCAATATAGCGGCATGAATTACAATTTCATTAATTCACGAAATGCTTTTATATTGCTACGACTCACTGGTATTTCACTGCCGATACCGTGTACTTTAAGTTGGTAGGTACAGTTTATCCAAGGAATGATTTCTTGAATTTTTTCTATGTTCACACAGTAAGAACGATGGGTGCGGAAAAAACTTTTTTCAGGTAAGCGATTGATTAATTCACTCATAGTGAAAGGGACAATAAAAGCACCTTCTTTAGTAAATACATTGGTCACTTTTTCATTGGCCACAGCATAATAAATATCGTCAACGGCGGTAACAAAAATGCGGTTGTCTTTAATCAAGTTAATGGTTTTAGCCCTGACTTTTTCGGGTGGGGCGACTTGGCATTGATGGGTTGCTTCTAGTTTGGCTAATAACCCGATGATGCGCTTTTCGTTCAGTGGCTTTAGTATGTAATCAAAGGCTTCAAGTTCAAAAGCATCGACCGCAAATTCTTTATAGGCTGTCGTAAATACAATATGCGGTTTTTCAGAAAATTGATGAATGTTACGTGCTAGTAACATGCCATCGATCGACGGCACATTAATGTCTAAAAAAGCAATATCGACCTTATGGGTTTGGAGATACTTAAAGGCTTCTAAACCATCCTCAAAGGTAGCGATAATCTGAATGTTACTATGGCGCTCAATTAAATACGTCAGCTCTTCCCTTGCTAAATATTCATCTTCTACGATTAGGGCTTTCAACATGGTGTGACCTTCATTTCAATTCGTTGACGTAAAATACGACTTCTGTGCCTTGCTCAAGACGTTTGATGTATAAACCTTCGCCATACAATAATGAAATCCGCTGATGTACATTCATTAAACCAATATGGTGGCTTTCCATTGTGCCGTTATAGAGCTTATCAATGGCATTTTGGCTAATCCCTATTCCTGTGTTTTGAATAGTTATTTTGAATCGTTCAGCATCCCGCTTTACCGAAATATTCACTTTACCGGGCTGACGAGAAGGCTGAATACCATGCTGAATTGCATTTTCTACCAACGGCTGAATCAATAAACAGGGAATCGTTGGATGCACATCATCAACATCGAACGTTACTTCTAGCTTGTCACCAAAGCGAGCTTGCTCAATGGCGACATAATCTCTTACTTGTTGTAACTCTTCTTGGATATCGATCAAGTCATTATTACGTTCGAGATTATATCGCAGAAAATCCGCTAAATTAGCAATCAATTGACGTGCTTTATCAGGGTGAATACGCACTAACGTTGAAATGGCATTCAATGCATTGAATAAAAAATGCGGATTAATTTTACTTTGTAGTGCTGAAAGTTCAGCTTTGCTGGTCATGGCTTTCAACTGTTCAAGACGTGAGACTTCCATCTGAGTGGAAATCAATTGCGATAAGCCGATCGTCATTTCACGTAATGACGGTCGAATGCGGTGTGGCTGGTGGTAGAATATTTTTAACGTTCCGCTAACGGCACCGTTTTCCCATAGTGGAATAATTAACAGTGAATGAAAGTCGTGCACATTAAGATTATTACTAATGATTTGCTCACCAGTACTGACGGCTTGTTGGGTCATCACACTGATCTTATGGTACGCATCCAAGTAGTTTTCTTGCCCTATACCGACGTAAGCTAATACGTCCTTTACATCGGTAATGGCGACGGCATCTGCATGGGTTTCTTCGCGAATAATGCCACATACTTTCGTCAGTGAATCTCGATGATTATTTCGAAAATAGGGCAGAGTTTTATTCGCGATATCGAGAGCAAGTTTTGCTTGTTTGGCAGCGATTAAATCTTTTTCTTCATCTAAATCTTGAACCAATTTAATAATGAGCCCAATGCACACCGCCCCTGCGATCATAGGTACGCTAATATGTTCAACGATGGTGTAAGCCAGCTGCTTATTTTCAGATAAGCTCACAATTAAAATCATGGTTAAGATTTCGCAGAACATACCAGCAAGAATGCCCCACTTTGCGTACGATTTTTTGTGGCATTTAAAATGAATCCATGTTGCTAATAGCCCTGCAATCGTACTGGAAATTAAACAAGCTACCGATGTTGGTCCGTTCATGTCGATAAGATAGCGGTGTAAGCCTGAAATAATACCCGCGGGAATTCCCACCCAAGGCCCAAAAATGATCCCACCAGATAAGACTGCAATAATACGAACATTAATGAGTGAACCATCAACATTGACACCCGTATAGGTACTAAAGACTGCAAATAAAATGAAGAGTGCAGAGATAAGCGCAGTTTCAATCGGATGCCGTTGGGTTTTGATAACAATATGCTGGAATAGATTGGTACGCGTTAAGAAAAATAATGCCATTAGCATCAGTGCTGCGCGTTCAAATACCGCCAGCAGCATCATAAATTGTTCGGTGTACACAGAGAAAAGCCTTAGTGTGGGTTGGATAGAAGAGATGTTTAGTTTTGATTGTACATGGGGCGTGTCTTTAACCCCACAAGTTGTGGGGCTTGAAAAGATAGTTTGCTGAAATGGTGTGTCCGTGATTTTTTAGGTAAGAGATAATGTTAATTAACCCACTTTTATTGCGGCCTTCTTGGTTGTAATTATCTCACTGGCTGAAATAGCCCCTAGAACAATCAGCATCATTGCCAAAATGGTATTCATATTCAGTGACTCAGCAAACATAGGCACGGCAATTAAAGCGGCTAACACAGGGGTAAATGATCCTAATGCGGCACTCATTTCAGCGCCTAAACGTGAAATAGCATAGCCAAAAGTGAAGTTCGCAATAAGCCCAGCGGCAATACCTTGGATAATAAAATGAAAAGCAATCTCACTGCTAGGTGCATTCAGTAAGTTAAAATCAACGAAACCCAATAAGTACAAAACAGGTAAGCAGATACATGCCGAGAGTGATAATACCGCCCCGCCTTCAATAGGGGTTAAGCCCGATACTCGCATCGCAATAGTAAACCACGCCCAACTGAAGCTCGCCATTAAAAGCAATGCATGCCCCGTGGCGATTTGACCGCTTCCACTTAATAGAGAGGTTGCTAGAAACAGGCAAATACCAAGAAATATCAGCATAATGCCGGCTTTTCGCATTGAAGAAATACGTTCCCGATAGCAAATAGCCGCAATAGACGTTACGAACAAGGGCAAGATACCAGGGATCAAAGATGCACCATCAGCTACGGGGGCATAACGTAATCCATTAGCGGCTAGTAATAAAAAAGGTAAGCCAGCACCAAAAGCGATAGCAAACAGATAGCGTTTTGGGGTGTGTTTAATCTTTGCTGCTTTGGGGAAGGCAAGCCAGCCAAAAACGAGTGCGGCAGGTAAGAAGCGTAATAATGCAATATCCCCAATAGTGAGTGCTGATTGGCTTGATGCGCGTAGTGAGATAAAAAAACTCGCCCAAATCAGCAATGTTACTCCCATTGCCATTAGGCCAAAGCCGAACTCTTTTCTTTTTAGGATTTCCATGTCTCACCATTCTGTTATCGATAATTGCTAGCACAGCTTGTGCAGTACTTTATTATCGGTAACAACGGCAGGGTAATGTTGGCAAAGTAGTGTTGGTTGTTACTCAATATTGGTGATATTTTCTAATATGGAATGATAAGTTAGCTATTTTAATCAAAACTAGAAAAGGGATAAGCGGGTGGATAAGAAAGATAAACAAATATTAGCGGAACTTCAGAGCGATGTTCGTAAAACAACGGCTGATATTGCCGAGAGTGTTGGGCTATCGACATCGCCTTGTGCACGTCGAATTAAAAAGTTGGAATCAGACGGTATTATTTCGGGTTACCAAGTCAAACTGGATCGGCAAAAGCTGGGTTTGATGATGACATTTTTTGTCAATGTAAGCCTAAGTAACCACCGCGACCAAGCTATTAGTGAATTTGAAAGTGCGGTGAACTGCATGTCAGAAGTGATTAGCTGCCATGTGATTTCGGGGTCATACGACTATTTGTTGGAAGTGGTGAGTAAAGATTTGACCCATTACGAATCGTTTATGCGCAAGCTACAAACGTTGAGTATGGTAAAAGACATTAATACTAATTTAGCGATTAGATCGGTTAAATCGGGAACACCATTACCATTATAAAGATGAGGCGAAAGTATTATTTTTGAGGTGAAGTGATGCGAGTGTAGGGAAGGGGGGAGTTAGCTGTATATCTTTCTACTTTATGTAAGTCCAATCTCGTGTGAGATCGAACTTACAACCATTTATTAATCAATCTGTGAGTGATTAAACTAGTTTCATCTCTTGGATGATATCTGAAGCAATTTCAGGTTTTGTGCTAGTTGGCTTTGCGTGTAGGTCTGCTTTTAATTGACCTTTTCGGTTATGTAAGCCTGTTTCTAGCTTTTTCAATGCCGCAGCAATTGCTGGGTACATTACGCTTTCTGTTGCTTTTGCTGAAACTCGTGCACCCTCATAATTAGTAAAAACTTCTACGCGGTGTTGGTTATGTTCTTTCGTAATAATAATGTCAGAGCTTACTAGATCTGGGAAATGAGAGACGATCTTGCTGAATTTAGTTTCAATGTCTGTTCTTGTCTCTTCACCGAGTGATACATGGTGATTTTGAATGTTTATTTTCATAAAGTCATTTCTCTCTTTACTTGTTAGCCTGTAATTAAGTTATAGCAAAATGAATATTATTTACGAACACAAGCTGTCAAAAATGACTAGTTGATCGAGATTGCTGCTAATTTGACCATGGCAATCAGGGTTACCCTTTCATATCTAACGTATTGATTATATGAATAATTAATTTATTCATACTGTTCACTTTACATTTAACTTACTGATTGAAAAAAGATTCGATAACGCTCTCTATAGTCTTGATTACCTTGGTTAGACAGGTGATATTGATAATTGGTTCGTTTTCATAAAAAACGAAGAGCACTCTTTTTGCTCGCGTCTTTATTATAAGATTTGAATCATTTAACTCTTGTCGCTATTGCTGCTAATGATTGCATTCTTATTCGACTTTGATCGTTAACGACACACTATGCATATGGTTGTTTATTTGGCTGGTACAGTGATTGTCATTTTGGTTGTAAAAGCCGCGAAAATTCGTTTGAGCGATTATTTGCTTAAAAAAAACACTGTCTAAGTCAAAGTTTCTATTAGTTTGCAGTGATTTCCCTTTAACATTGATTAACACTATCAACTCTGTGTTAATGAACCGTGTAATGTCGCTAGGTTAGAAGGAATTCCATAATGATTGCGAACAAAAAAGTGCTCGTCGTTGATGACGATCAGGAGATTCGCGAGCTCTTAGACGAGTATTTGACCAAGTCTGGTTTTACTGTCACCACCGCTGCTGAAGGTGAAGAAATGAAGCGCCGTTTAGCGGGTGGATACCCTGACTTAATTTTAATGGATGTGATGATGCCGGGTGACGATGGGTTCACTTTGTGTCAATACATTCGTAAAACGTCAGATGTGCCAATTATTATGCTGACAGCTGTGTCGGATGAAATGGATCAGATCATTGGGTTAGAGCTCGGTGCAGATGATTATATTGCGAAACCTTTTAGTCCTAGGCAGTTAATGGCACGTATTAAAGCATTATTGCGTCGTGTAAAACCAACCGTCACGCAGAAAATGCCTGAAACACCCAAGTCTATTTTGTTCTCTCATTGGCGTTTAGAGACGGCTTCTCATCGTTTATATGATTTAGAAAAGGGCAAAGATTACGAGTTAACTGGCAGTGATTTTTCGTTGTTAATGTTGTTTCTGTCGCGCCCTAACGAAATTTTAGATCGCGATACGATTTCTTGTGCCACGCGTGGTCGAGAAGCCTTACCATCAGAGCGTGGTATTGATGTGCAATTAAGCCGCTTACGTCAACGTTTAGGCGATAAAGGCAAAACGCAGCGTATTATCAAAACAAGCCGTGGTAATGGTTATATCTTCATCCCTGAAGTGAAATACGAAAGCTAGACTTCACTTTTCTATAATGCCAGCCGAAAGACAATCACGCTTAGGTTGGCTCCCATCTTCTTTTTTTTTTGATAAACAATCCAGACGTGTTTAGATACTTTTGGTATTTCAGGTATGAGTGGTTTATTGCAAAAGGCGACTATTCAAATGACATTGAAATCTCTTTGGCCGAAGTCTTTATTGGCTCGCACGTTGTGGTTTACACTTCTGGCTGTCTTTCTTGCTCAAATGATTGCGACCATGATTTGGTATGGTCAATCAAAACAACGTGATCTTGAAGGCTTAGAATCTACCTCGGCCAGTATGGCTAACATGTTTGCCTCTACGGTTAATTTCTTTCAATCCTTGCCATTAGAATATCGTCACATTGTTTTAGACCAATTACGGAATATGGGGGGCACACGTTTTTTCGTCTCTTTTAATACCGAAGAAATTCGTATTGAACCCATCCCTAACTCTGTGATGAAAAATACGGCTGTTACAGTCTTTGAAAATGTATTGAGCGAAAAATTACCGCGACTTGATGAAATTAAAGTGGAATTTTCACGCCCTGAAACATTACATGTCTTAAAAAATGATATTTTACTGAGTGATCTACCACCGTCTTGGGCGCACTATACGTTGAGCTTAGAGCCACTGAATCCGCCGATCTTAGTGGTGCAAATTGAGCTTGCTGAAAATGAGTGGTTATATATTGCAGCGTTATTGCCAGCCCCTTACGTTACACTCGAAGATGAAATTATTACTAAGCAGCAAGTTATCTTCTTGGTTTTCATTACGGCATTATTGCTTTTCTTCACTTACCTAATGATCCGCCGTCAAACCAAGCCATTAAAGCGGTTGGCGAATGCTGCCAATGCATTGAGTTTAGATATTTATCAGCCACCTCTAAAAGAAGAAGGGGCGAGTGAACTTGTAACGGCAACTCAAGCATTCAACCGGATGCAACAGAGGTTACGGCGTTATATAGACGACCGTGAACACCTGTTCTCATCGATTTCACATGATTTAAAAACACCGATAACGCGGTTGCGTTTACGGGTGGAATTGATGGATGATGACACCAAAATTGAGAAGTTTAACCGCGATCTTGATGAATTAGAGATGATGGTAAAAGGGGCGCTGCAAACTGTGCGAGATACCGATTTACACGAGAACCTCGTTAAAGTGGATCTTTCTGAAATGCTGCACAGTATTGCTGAACGTCATAACACGGAACAAATACATGTAGTGATTCCAGATACTAAGGTGTCGCCTCTAATGGGTAAGCCCCTCGCATTGAAGCGGTGTCTAAGTAATCTTATTGATAATGGCGTGAAATACGGAAAGCACGTTGAGTTAATCATTTCAGATGAACCTGAAGACGTCGTACTAATCATTAAAGACCAAGGCGATGGTATTCCAGAAGCATTATTAGAAGATGTGTTTGAACCTTATTTTCGTGTAGCAAAAGATGACGAAGGGCACGGCTTAGGCATGGGGATCGCTCGGAATATCTTGCATGCCCACGGTGGGGATCTCACTATCCATAATTCAGAGCAAGGTGGCTTAGAGGTCAAAGTCTTTATTCCGCGTTTAGTTAAAACTGTTTAGGGTCTCTATTTAAAGAGAAGTGTTTTAATTACACATATACCCAAGTTACCACGTAAGAGTGTCTTATTGTGGTTATAGCATATAGAGCAATACATGAAATTATCCCGAACATTGCTGAGTATTACATTTGCTCTCACGCTTTCAGGTATGACAGCCAATAGCCATGCCGGTGAGGTGGAAGTACTTCACTGGTGGACATCTGGCGGTGAAGCGAAATCTGTTGATGTACTCAAGCAAAAGATAGAAAAGCAAGGTAACAGTTGGAAAGATTTTGCCGTCGCGGGTGGTGGTGGTGAAAGTGCCATGACGGTACTGAAAACGCGTGCAGTATCAGGCAACCCGCCTTCTGCTGCGCAAATTAAAGGACATGACATTCAAGAGTGGGGGCGGTTAGGCTTTCTTACTAGCCTTAATGATGTAGCGCAAGTTGAACAATGGGATCAGGTTATTCCTGCTGTTGTTGCGAATATCATGAAATATGATGGTACCTATGTGGCTGTGCCCTTTAATGTTCACCGTGTAAATTGGTTATGGGCGAATCCCGAGGTATTTAAGAAAGTGGGGGTGACGGTTCCCACCACGCTTGATGAGTTTTTTGATGTTGCAGATAAGATTAAAGAGGCTGGCATTATTCCATTGGCTCACGGTAGGCAAGCATGGCAAGACGCCACATTATTTGAAACCGTTGCTTTAGCTGTTTTGGGGTCTGAAGATTATAACAAAGCCTTTGTTGAACTCGATATGGATGTATTGTCTGGCGAAAAAATGGTGGATGTATTTACACAGTTTCAAAGAATGAAAAACTATATCGATCCCAAATCGGGTGGTCGTCGTTGGAACTCAGCAACCGAAATGGTTATTAAAGGCGAAGCGGCCATGCAAATCATGGGTGACTGGGCCAAAGGTGAATTTGCAGAAGCAGGAAAAGTGCAGGGGAAAGATTATATTTGTGCACCTGCCCCAGGTACAACAAATCAATTCACCTTTAATATCGATAGCTTTGCTTTTTTCAAACTCAGCGGTGCAGAAGAAGATAAGCAAGCACAGAAAGATCTCGCGAAAACAATCATGACCAAAGACTTTCAGCAAATATTTAATTTAAATAAAGGGTCGATACCGGTTCGAACTGACATGAACATGGCAAAGTTTGATCAGTGTGCACTTGACTCGATGGCTGCCTTTAAAGCAACGGCACAAAGTGGTGATTTAGTGCCAAGCATGTCGCAAGGGTTATCGACAACCAGTTATGTACAAAGCGCTATTTTTGACGTGGTTAGCACTTTCTTCAATAAAAAAGATGCAGACCCTAAAGAAGCCGCGCATAAGCTTTCACGAGCTGTTAAAGCGACAATGTAACGTTATTTTATGGTAGATCTCTCCCTACAAAAAGCTTATTGAGCTCAAAATCTGCGACATCCCTAACGGCGCATCAGTTTGATACCCCCGCAAAACCTGCGCCATGCACACTTCGGTTAGCGGCTCGGCATGCATTTGCCTAACATCTTCTAGCACCACCTTCGCAAAAATATAGTTCACCACTAAAGAGGTATTGATCTGCATCAAGAAATAAAAAAACGTTCATAGTAAAGTGGTAATAATAATAACAACAATTATCATTTGGCCTGTGCTTTTATGACGCTAGTCAGAACAGAGAGATACACGAAGGCTTAAAATGCTATATCTGGATAAGTAATTATGAACAGTACAATATTTAATGATGCAATGACATTTTCATCAAAAAACTTAGAAACTACACACCAAACAGCTCAAAACTTATCTCAAGCAAAAGTGAATCAAGAATACCTTATTAAAGGTGTGGTTGCAGGCGATGCCGACATTGAAAACTTCCTATTTACACTGGGGTGTTTTAAAGGTGAAACCATCACATTGATTTCGATACTGTCAGAGAGTTACGTCATCAGCATTAAAGATGCGAGATACAGTATCGGAAGTGACTTAGCACAAGCTGTGCTCGTCTAACGTTCATATATAAAAATACAAGCGATTAACGCTTGGCAATCTTAAGGTGACAATCAATCCAGTGGAGGATTGTCATGCCTACCTATAGTAATGATTATTATCATCATTGTTATTATCATTACTGTGTATTATAAGGAAATTTGTTTTGAAAATAGCATTAGCAGGTAACCCTAATAGTGGAAAAACCACTTTATTCAATGCGTTAACGGGGAAGGCCGCCCATGTTGGCAACTGGGCGGGAGTTACCGTAGATAAAAAAGAAGGACTAGTAAAGAAAGCGTTTAATAAAACGGATGCTGAAATTACTGTCGTTGATTTACCCGGCGCTTATTCAATGTCACCTTTTTCTTCAGAAGAAGCGATTACGCGAGATTTTGTGAAGAATGAAAAGCCAGATGTGATCCTTAATATTGTCGATGCCACAAATTTAAGTCGTAGTTTATTTTTCACTACTCAACTTTTAGAGCTTAATATTCCGGTTGTAGTGGCACTGAATAAAAGTGATTTAACAAAGAGCAAAAAAACAATCATTGATATTCAAGCATTAAGTAAAATGCTGGGATGCCCTGTCGTTGAAACGACCTCTACAAAAAGCGCTAAAAATGGTTTAGATAATGTTGTATCTACAGCCATTGAGCTCACAGGAAAACACCAAACTGCGCCTTTCGTTAGTGATGGTGTTGATTTTAGCAATGCTAAATTAGTCAAAGCTTCAGATATTAAACGCTTTGAATTTGTAAAAAACATCGTAGAAAAAGTAGAACAAAGAGAAGTCAAAAATAATAGACAAACAGTACAAGATACTGTCGATAGGGTTGTCGCTAATAAATGGCTAGGACTTCCTGTTTTTGCACTGATCATGTGGAGTGTATTTTCTATTTCACAAACCCATTTAGGGCCGATTTTAGCGGATCTGTTGGTGGGTTGGATTGATGCATTTTACGGCTTAGTAGAAGGATTATTAGGTAGCGACGTTTCACCTGTATTAGGCGCGTTACTGTTAGACGGTATAATCGGTGGGGTTGGTGCTGTAGTCGGGTTCTTACCCTTGATCATGGTGCTATTTTTCTTGCTCGCATTACTTGAAGATTGTGGCTATATGGCACGTGTTGCGGTCATTATGGATCGCTTTTTTAAACATCTTGGTTTATCAGGTAAATCAATTATCCCAATGGTTATTGGTACTGGATGTGCAATTCCAGGCATCATGGCAACAAGAACAATACAAAACGAAAGACAAAGAAGAACAACTGCGATGTTAACCCCATTCATGCCTTGCGGTGCGAAACTTCCAGTCATTGCATTATTTGCAGGTGTCTTTTTCAATGATGCAGCATGGGTTGGAACATCTATGTACTTTCTAGGTATTGCTATCATCACCTTTGGTGCATTGGTTGTTGTGCGTATTACGGGAGAAAAAAATGCTCGCTCATTTTTCATCATGGAATTACCTGAATATCGATTCCCAAGTGTAAAACGAGCCGTTATTTCTACTCTCTCAAGAGCGAAGGCATTTATTATTAAAGCGGGTACCATTATTCTGCTATGTAACGCAGTTGTACAAGTAATGCAAACATTTAACTGGCAGTTTGAGGTGGTTGCTGAAGGTGCCGCCGGAACAAGTATCTTGGCAAGCATTGCATCGCCATTTGCATTAGTGTTAATACCACTCGGATTTGGTGTATGGCAATTGGCGGCAGCTGCAATCACAGGGTTCATTGCAAAAGAGAATGTGGTTGGTACATTAGCGGTTGTTTATGGCATTACTAACTTTATTGATACAGAAGAGCTCGCATTGATTTCTGGCGGTTCAGATGTTGCAAGTATTATGGGTTTATCTTCAGTGGCCGCATTATCGTACTTGATGTTCAATCTATTTACGCCACCATGTTTTGCGGCTTTAGGTGCAATGAACGCAGAAATGGAAGATAAAAAATGGCTATGGGCAGGTATCGCATTCCAATTTGGGATGGGGTATGTGGTTGCATTTATCACTTATCAGGCTGGTACTTTAATCACAACAGGAGTATTAGGCCAAGGGTTTATATACGGCCTAGCGGTTACTTTGATACTTGTAGGGGCTTTGCTTTACTTTATATATAAAGGTGAAGGCTTGGCTCAAAAAAAGTTAAATATGCATACAGCATAGGGAACTCGTTATGACAAATATAATTGTATCTCTTGTAATAACTGTAATTATTGTGCTCGCCATTTTAAAAATAATCAGTGAAAAGCGTAAAGGTTCAACCTGTATCGGATGCGCTGAGAGTGGCCAATGTCGCTCTGCTAAAGCAGTGAAAAAAGCCCCTTTTATAGGCCAAAAAATAGAACTCAAGCAAG
>SWCB01004179.1_pt1 | contig 25779 bp, 22 predicted proteins | sample 4692901 | NCBI WGS metagenome assembly SWCB01 (sample SAMN10267276, study PRJNA491770) | bioreactor metagenome | isolation source: DHS bioreactor inoculated with subseafloor sediment | place: Japan: off Shimokita Peninsula | collected 2006-08 | reverse complement strand
AATTAAAAAACACAATATACCTCACGGTATAATTTATACTAAATAGTATTATTCTTATTGTGTTAATCAATCAGATGTGTGAAAAGATGCCTATAGACCACTTTAACCATAGCCATGCCCCTTTCATTTTAGATGACAAAGCAGTGAGTGAGTTATTACCCAAATTAGATGTTCAATCGCTCATGAAAGAGTTGTTTATCGCGATCGAAAATCAAAAGGCGGTTCAGCCAAATCAAACACTCACCCCTTTTCCTGATGATAAAGGGGACTACATTACTTACTTGGGTGCGTTAGCCGATGAAGGTGTATTTGGCGCTAAACTTTCGCCATATATAGTGACAGAAACTACGCCGATTATTACTGCATGGACGAATTTGATGTCGATGAAGACCGGGCAACCACTAATGTGGTGTGATTCTGGACAACTGACGGTAGAAAGAACGGCAGGAACAACAGCCCTCGCGATTGACTGCCTTGCACCTCAACAAAGCCAACAATTGGCTATGGTCGGGGCTGGTAATGTTGCATTGGCTCATCTTCGTCATGTGTTAGATCTGCGTAATTGGAAAACCATTCATGTTTTCGCGCCAGAATTAAGTGACGATTTAGAACGCCAAGCGAGCGTTTGTGCTATGGACTCAAGAATTGAAATATCAACTTCTGTTATGGATGCGACAAACCAAGCGGATGTCATCATGCTTTGCACCTCTTCAGCGACACCAGTGATTACCAAAGCGCATGTAAAGGCATCGGCACTGATCACTTCTATAAGTACCAATGCAGTGAACGCCCATGAAATTCCACCGGAAATGCTTAATGATATCGACGTTTATTGTGATTACAAAGAAACGACACCGGGCAGTGCGGGAGAAATGTGTTTAGCGGTCAAATTACACGATTGGGATACCAATAACATAGTCGGAGACCTTGCAGATCTTGTTTCTGGAAAGTGTGATATGCCTGATTATAAAAGACCTGTTTTCTTCCGTTCAATTGGGTTGGGGCTGGAGGATGTTGCGATCGCTTATGGCATTTGGCAACAAGCTCTTAAAGGTGAGTAACCTAAAATACCAGTTACTTTTAGACCATCATTAATAAAGGATATGCTATGAAAATCAAAGAGTTTGGTGTCGAAATATGGATGAACGAATATGAAAATAGCTGTGTCTATAATTTAGCAGAAACGTGTGTGGAGTCATTGACGGTCGAGCAGCTACTCGATATGTCGGGTAAGAAAGATTGTATCATCGACGAACTGTTACCCATGAAGCTGACATATGGTGCGATTGAAGGCTCTGATCGACTGCGTGATAATGTGACCACGCTTTATCATAACCAGAAGCGCAGCAATATATTGATCACCCATGGTGCAATTGGAGCGAATGCGCTGATTCATGAAACCTTAATTGAACCGGGTGATCGCGTCGTATCTGTGCTTCCTACCTATCAGCAGCATTATTCGATCCCAGAAAGCTATGGCGCAGACGTACAGGTGCTAAAGCTGAAAGAAGAAAATCAATTTTTACCCGATTTAGAACAGCTACAAAAACTCACGACACAAAATACTCGTCTAATTACTATCAATAATCCTAATAACCCAACAGGGGCATTGATGGATGAAAGTTTATTAAAGCGAATTGTAGACATTGCTCGAGCTTGTGACGCATATATCTTGTGTGATGAGGTGTATCGAGGCACCGATGCTGAAGGTAATGGTTTTACGGCTTCGATAGCCGATCTATACGAGAAGGGGATCAGCACGGCAAGCATGTCGAAGTCGTTTTCCTTGGCTGGATTAAGACTTGGTTGGATTGCAGCCCCTGAAGAGCTGATTGAAAAAGTCTGCATCCATCGTGATTACAATACGATAAGCGTTGGCATGTTGAATGATCACTTTGCCTGTATTGCGTTAGAGTGTCGTGACGCTATCTTGCAAAGAAGTCGCGATATTTGTCAAACCAACCGAGCAGTGTTAGATACTTGGGTAAAAAATGAACCACTTATTAGCTATGTAAAGCCAACATCGGGAACGATAGCGTTACTAAAATATGATTTAGACATGTCATCGCGTGACCTTTGCGTGAAGTTACTTGAATCAAAAGGGGTGATGTTTACGCCCGGAAGTGTATTAGAAATGGAAGGGTATGTACGGATAGGTTATGCCAACAACCCACAAGTGCTAAAAGAAGGGTTAAAGAAGGTTTCTGAGTTTCTTGCTGAAATATCACACTAAGATATTGAAATTCATGCCCTTAGCTTCTAGAGGGCATGATTGTTATTTTTGACGTGCTTTTTTGATCTCACGTAAATAATTGAAGACTGTCGCACGTCCCATACTTAATACATTAGCAATATAATCCGCCGAACTTTTTCCTTTGAAAGCCCCTTCATCAAACAGTGCCTCAACTAACAACCGCTTCTCTTGTTGTGACAATGAAGAGATAGTTTGATGTTTACTTGAGAGCCAAGCATGAATAAAGCTATTTACTTTATCTTGCCAGTCATCATGAAATAATTTTTCAGGTTGTGGGATGAGGTTTTTGATCGGCAACAATAGAGCTAATGCTTCTTGTGCGGCTTCGACTGGTGCTGTATTCATATTGATACATAACATGCCGATTGGAGTATTTTTTGCATCTCTCAGCACCACACTCGTTGAGCATATCTTTTTGCCATCCCAATTTAGTTTTTCATAGGGACCAATTACCGTTTCCGATTGATCGAAATTAACGTCTTCTAACGAGGACGGGTCACCTATTTTTCGTTTAGAGATATTATTGGCAATATAGACCACGCTCTGACTGTCCAGATCGTGAATAATGACTTCAACATAATCTGAAAACAGTAGGGTAATACCATCGGCAACGGCTGCATATTGTTGCAACAATATGTCTGCATTTTTAACGCTTTTATTTTGTTCCATCGTGATAACACTATTCAATATTTACTGACAGAATACTACCTAGCTAACGTTGTTTTGTATAGCTTCCCTCCTCGATTTTTAGGGCCGTAAACACGTCTAAACTATGATTTTATCGATATAGAATCGGCCTTGGTGGTTCGATCTTAAATTGGCAGATAACCTTTGAAGTTGCAGGTTATCTTTGGTTATTCGACTCGGTAGCTATTGGGTATCTGCATTTTGGAACAATTGAAATACCCAGCCCTGATGATACAGATGTAATAAGGTGCCTCATGTTGTCTGGGTGAAAGATAATATTAGGAGATAATTCACTCTGAGCGACGGAAAAGTATAACTTTTTCATCAAGAATGGCAAAAGCGAGATAGGCTACTAACTAATATGGTTAATATCATGACCTTGTACTCATCCACTGGCGTCCATGCCTGTGGATAGTAGAAGGTGCCGAGTGGGCTATTAAGGAATGACCAAGGTTGGTTTGGCTTCGAGAGAAAGGGCAAAGGTGATTTCCCAGTTCATGCCATCCATGTTTAAACGACCATTTGGCACCCCAAGAAGGCCTGGGCTACCAGTATCAGCTACCTCCCATTGTTGTTTTCTCGGATCGCTGACATTACTGAAGTTATCGCCTTGATCGGCATCATCTAAGGTGTATATGTAACGGCGGCCATCAAACTCAGAGGCACCGTATACCCGTACACTATGCCCTCCCTGCCATTCGCCTTGGAAATCATACCAACTGTAAATAATGGTGACGGCCCGCCCTAGTTGTAATTGCTCGAACATCCATTCCCATGTCGGTTCGATACCATCACGTACAGAAACCATACCGCCTAATAACATGGTTTCAGTATCGCAATCTGCACCATTATCTCCTAATTCTAGAGAGCCACTGCCTTGATGACGCACTGTTGTGATAGCTTGATCACCAGATTGTGTTAGGTAACCCAATACTCCGCGGATCAACCCACACAAACTGGTATAACTTCCACTGTCGAGATCATGCACACCATTGCGTCGGCCAAACGTATCGACATTGGCAACCAAACTATTTTCAGGTATGGGTTCCCAAAAAAGAACATCACCTGCAGCGCCTATACGACCAATACCGCGAATATGAAATTCAGGTAAGCGCCATACGAGAGGTAAGTTATCGTAGCGATCTTCGAGGTATTGTAAGGCGTTGGCATTTGCCATTGGAACACATTGGTTTCTTGCCGCATCCAGATTTTGGTCACTGGCTTGAATGACTTGAATCGGAAATAGGAGATCGTCAGGCAGTGTTGAGCTAGGTTCAATGGCTTGTGGAGGAAAACCTAAAGCCAATGAGCGGGGCACTGATGAGCGGCTAGGGGTTGTACGCATTCGACCGTCGACTTCACCAGCACCTTCTGCATTGATGTGCGCTGGCAATACGGTAAAGCGAGATGAGGGAAAGCGCTGCGCCAACAGTGCGATATCAATAATAGTCGGTAACGGCTGGGGTGAAAATAATACCGTCGCATTCACTCGTTTTTTCATTCCTCGACCTGTTTGCCCTGGTCTTAAATCAAAGTAAGACGCGACCACTGCAGATGAGGAATTTGATGGTGAGCCAGTATACCGATTATGCTGCCTATGCCGTTTGTGTTGTTCTGGTGCGGGCGGAATAAAAAGATTATTAATGACCCAGCTGCCGCCTTGTCGTCTCCCATTAAGAAAAACATTGATGTAGCCAGTACCTAAGGGGGCACCATATCGGTCGTAAAGTTGATCGGGTCTGATTTTAAATTGTCCCCAATCGCTATTTCGAATCGTACCGACTTCGAGGTGAAAGGTGACTTGTTCAAATGTGATTGCGGGTGATGACGGTGTCAATAAGGTTAAAGGAAGTCGCTCGCGAGGGGGAGCGTGTTGGTATGAAGCATATGCGAATGATGTAAAAAAGAGTGAAATCAAGAAAGCCATGATTGCACCTTGAATGCATTTCATGATCGTCGCCTTTTATCAGACAATGTTACGCGCAGTGCTTTGCCGCTATAGTCTGCGTCTATTTAACATCTGGATTAGTATCGTATTTCAAATCAAATTGAGATTCTTTCGATGAATTGAAATATCAGCATGTGCAATACAGTCAGGACGCCTGATTTATTGCTTCTTGGAAGTATAGTTAGCTGTGAAAATTTTAAATTACACTAATTAAGACAGGGACGTATTTGGCTAGAAGCCAACAAACTCTCGCTGAAATGTGTATCTTGAGGTACCTTGGATATATGATTAAGTTCACGGTGTTGTGATTTGTTAAAGAGGTATATTGCTGTGATGCTGAATTACATTGAACCTGTCTTTCGTCCGCCATCTGAATGGAAGTCGTTGATCTTGCAAGTGACCAACGGATGCAGCCATAACCAGTGTAGCTTTTGTGATATGTATACTCAGCCGCAAAAGAAATTTCGCCCAAAGAAGCCTGACGACATAGAGCGTGAGTTACAGCAAGTAGCAGCATCTGGGGATCGCGTACATCGTGTCTTTTTGGCTGATGGGGATGCGATGACCTTGCCATTCGCACGTTTACAGCATATTTGTACCTTGATTAATCAATATTTACCCGATGTTCAGCGTATTTCGAGCTACTGCTTACCCCGTAACCTCACTAATAAAACCGCAGAGCAATTGGCGGAATTGTGCCAGCTAGGCTTGAGTTTATTGTATGTGGGGTGTGAAAGCGGTGATGATGAGGTACTGGCTAGGGTTCAAAAAGGCGAAACATTCGAGTCGTCATTGATTGCACTGAATAAAATCAAAGCGGCAGGCATGAAAAGCTCGGTTATGATCCTTAATGGGTTGGGTGGACCACTTTTGAGCGAGCAGCATGCGATTGCTTCTGCTAGATTGATGAATGCTGCGCAGCCGGAATATTTATCAACCTTGGTGGTGTCTTTTCCATTAGGGGAAGCGCGCTTTGCCGCTGGTTTCAATGGACAATTTCGTCAATTGACACAAGCGGAGTTGTTTCATGAAATGAAAGTATTATTGGAACACCTTGAGCTGGATAAAACCGTATTTCGTTCTGATCATGCTTCGAATTATTTAGTGTTAAAAGGCATACTTGGGCGCGATAAAGCCAAGCTATTAGATAAAGTAAATATGGCTATTTCTCACCCAGGTGTGATGCCTCTTCGCGCTGAGTGGCAACGTGGACTGTAAATGGTAATGTTGTATGGATACGATTATGCGATAGGTGGTGAGTATTCATCATCTTTGGGCTTTCGTTCGCCTTTGCGAATTTCGATATGCCCGTCAGTATGGCCATTGGTGTAGTCAAAATTATTATCGTTTATTAGGGTAATAATTTTTTCTTCAAGCCGCTCTTTTTTGTTGAGTATATTTGAATGATCAATAAAAGCGATCAGCTCAATTGATTTATACCTTAATCGACCGTATTGTTTTTTAACTGGCTGATAAAATCACCTTTTCCAAACATGTCAGCAAAAGCCTCCAATGTTTGGCCTGCCGCATTTTTCAAATCTTCACTACAGGGGGTGTTATATAGCATCCTAACAATGGATAGCTCTCCTTTTACCAAGGCACCCATAATGGCCGTATTACCGCGCTTATCTTGCAGGCATACATTTGCGTCATTATCTAAAAGAAGCTGTGCCGCCTCTTTTTGACCGCTATATGATGCCACCATTAGTGCAGTATAAGTCTGGTTATTTCGTTGGTTGATAGGGAAGCCAGCTGATAAGAATCTATCGAGTACTTCTATATCTCCCACTCTCGCGGCAGCAAAAAAGTAGTTCACCAACTCTTGGTATTCGGAGTTTTCATTTATTTTTACGTTCATTGCAGATGTTGTTGTCGATAACAATACGAATGCTAGGGCTATCAATATTTTTTTCATATTCCAACCAAAAAGCCAGCTGATAGGTGTATGGCATCAGCTGGCATTAGATTAAATAGGATCGATTAAAGGCTTGATGCCATTATCTTCACACGGTTGATATCGCCATTTACCGCTTGGGTTAAACGGCGACCAAAATCGTTATCTGCCTTATAAAAGAAGCTCAGCATAGTGTGCTTAATACCGTCGTATTTCACCTTGCCAAGATCGCCAGACAGGTTGGTGATTAAGTCTGATTTGTCTTGGGGACTAAGATCGCGGTAAAACACACCAGCTTGGTAGAAGTTATGCTGCTCTTTGATCGCCACTTGCTGAACAGTACCCGCTAGATCCATTTCAACAGCACGAGAACGGGCGTTTTCATTTAATTCAACATGGCGGCTTGGTTCGTAGTTGATGTCAGAACGCGTATTACCCTGGTTGCCAAGTCCGTCTTGGTTGTAGTTACTTATATTCGATTTAGCCGCATTGATAGGTAGTTGAGAGAGGTTAGCGCCTAGTCGATAAAGTTGGGTATCTGCATAGGAGAATACACGACCTTGCAATAAGCGATCTTCCGATGGCTCAATACCTGAAATAAGGTTTGAAGGTGCGAAAGCTGATTGCTCAGACTCTTGGAAGAAGTTATTAGGCACTTTGTTTAGCGTCATGGTGCCAACTTTGGTTTCAGGCACATCTAACCATATTTTCGTAGCATCTAGACCGTTATAATCAAGTTCAACAAGCTCATTAGGAGAAAGAACCTTTACGTATAGATCCCATTTAGGAAAATTCCCATCTTCAATCTCTTTGTATAGGTCGCTGGTAAGGTGGTTGAAATCTTCACCTTGCACCTTGGCTAATTCAGTCGGTCGTAGGCTATTGATGCCTTGCTGGCTTTGCCAATGGAACTTCACATATTTAACGTCACCTTGATCATTGATCCACTTGTAAGCATGCACACCGAAGCCATCCATTTCGCGATAACTCGCGGGTGTACCCAAGTTAGAGTAAAGCTGAGCTAGCATGTGTGTCGCGCTTGGATTATGGCTAAAAAAATCAAAGAAACGGTTAGGATCCTGAAGGTTGGTGACTGGTGATGGCTTCAATGAATGAACCATATCTGGAAATTTGATTGCATCACGAATAAAGAATACAGGTAGGTTATTTCCTACCAGATCCCAGTTGCCTTCATCGGTATAGAATTTTGTTGCGAATCCACGCGGATCACGAAGTGACTCAGGCGAGCCTTTTGAGTGAACTACTGTTGAAAAACGAACGAATACAGGTGTTTCTTTACCCGCACCTTCGAATGGGTCTGCAATCGTTAGCTCACTAAAATCGCCGCTTGATACAAATACGCCGTGAGCACCAGTGCCGCGAGCATGTACAACACGCTCAGGAATACGTTCACGGGCGAAACGTTGCAGCTTCTGGATTAAGTGAACGTCTTGAAGCAATACGCTACCGTTCTCACCTGCCGTTATCGAATTTTGGTTATCACCAACATATGCGCCGTTATCTTTCGTTATGGTTGACGCCTGAGCGCTGAATGCTAGCGCGAGTGATACAGCTACAATACTTGCCTTAAAAGACATAAATCCCCAATAAAATGTACTTCTTGGTATGTAAGCCGCGCATTATAGTGTTCTGTACGTAACCGGGATAAACGATATAACCTATTGCTGTAATTGATGAAAACATTGAATGAATATTTACAGCCAAGGAATTCAACCTCGTACTTAAAAGGTGAGGCTACTGAAATCGTCACCACATAGGTAAGTGAAAAGGGAAAGCGAGAAGGAGACGCCTGTATAACGTATTTACTCTTGATGCTGTGTCTTCGCTGTTAGCGATCTGTAATACCAGTTTACCGCTTAGTTTGGAATAAAAAATCCCCAAGCAGGCTTGGGGATTGATTGCATCTTCTGTGGATGATGCTTAGTTGTGGTGGGGCTTTAGCATAATGCAGAAACGGTATGCGTTATCTGTTAGTTGGAATTCCTTGTGTACGCTTGGGCTCCAAGAATCATCACCCCCAACTCCCATATGCTGGTGATCGATACGTAGATAAATCTTATCTTCTAGCGTCAATTCGTTGGTGTGCTTCGCTTCTGTCAGTTGTTGCTGGCTAAAGCGGCTCACACTGAACAAGAAGTCACCGGTAAATTCCACATTACCTACATTGAGCCATTGAGTTCCACTGCGTAGACCGCTGTCTGTCGGGAATATGTAGGGAGTATGCATCGCTTCGACACTTTGAGTATGTTGCCCAAATCTTGCTGCTGCTAAACGATCCGGATAGTTCTCAAAGGGCCCCAAACCTTGCCAAGTCACTGTCGCATTATCGCTTGGTAGCGGTAATGCCAGCTCTAGACCTATACGTGGCATTGGCGGTAAGTGATCCGCTAATTTTACATCCACGTCGATATGCATTTCACCTTGGTTATCCAATGTGTAGGTCCAAACAGTAATCGCTTGAACGCCTCCGTTGTGGTGGTAAGCAAAAGTTGAGGCTACCTTTACGGCTTGGCTCAATGATTCACTTGTACAGCTAACACATTCACGTTCCCAGCGACCAATACCAGCCGTATCCCAACGACATACCCACGCGTTGGGGTCGATATTATCGATTTCACTTACGCCAATATCGTTGTCGAGCGGTGCGCGGAAGAAGTTATCTTCTGGTGAGTGAAGTAGTTGAGGTTGGTCGTTAACCGTCCAACTTGTTAGTAAGCCACTTTCTCTGCTCCATTGCCATTGGTGTTTATTATCGACGCTAGATACCTGAATGTCGCCGCCTTGCCCACTTGATTGAGGCACGGGCAGAGTACTGATTTGTGGCAAGGTCAGGCTGCTTGTATTACTTAGTGTAAATTGTTCAGTGGCTGATACATGCCCTGCTTGTGCCCAAGGTGTTGCGCTGATCAAGCAAATATCTGTGTTGAGGTGATATTGAACGTCTGCTTTTGGTTGGAAATCCAGAGTAATATCGAGTGTTTGTTGGCTTCCAGCATCAATTGCTAAAGTACACTGGCCGGATAAAATTTTAATACCATTTTCTAGCAAGCTCCAATTGAGTTGCTCGTTGTCTGTGCTGCGGAATAAGTATTCATTGGTTACAGTTAAGCTGCATTGCTGTTTGTCTTGTTGCGTTAGCGCAACCGTGATCATGCGCTGGCAGAATTTAACTTCTTCTAGCGTTGGGTGCGGCGTTCGATCTGGGAAGATTAACCCGTTGATACAGAACTGACGATCGTTGATGGTGTCACCGAAGTCACCGCCGTATGCCCAGAAGTGTTTGCCGTCGTTATCCCATTGGTTTAACCCTTGATCTACCCAGTCCCAAATAAAACCACCTTGTAGGCGAGGGAATTCGCGGAACGCATCCCAGTATTCGTTAAAGCTACCTAGGCTGTTACCCATCGCGTGGGCGTATTCACACAGAATCAGAGGGCGTTGTTCATTCGGTAAAGAGATCCATTTTTTGATTGGCCACTTAGGCACGGCTTCATCTTCAATGGTTGTATTCACGCGCGCGTACATTGGGCAAATAATATCTGTTGCGGTTGTATTTGCGCCGCCACCTTCGTACTGAACAGGGCGTGATGGGTCGAATTGCTTTGACCAAGCGTACATTGCGTTGTGGCTGCTACCGTGACCAGATTCATTACCCAAAGACCAAATAATGATCGATGAGTGGTTTTTGTCGCGCATTACCATTTGTGTATAACGACTCATGTATGCGTGTGCCCACTGCGGGTCGGCAGACAGGCGATTCATCGGGATCATGCCATGGGTTTCGATATTCGCTTCGTCACAAACATACAAACCGTATTGGTCACACAGCTCGTACCAACGAGGATGGTTAGGGTAGTGCGCGGTGCGTACCGCGTTGAAGTTGTACTGCTTCATTAAGCAAATATCACGGATCATATCTTCTTCGGTCATTACATGACCCAGCTCTGGGTGATGCTCGTGGCGGTTTACACCGCGGATAAGCAGCGGCTTACCATTGAGTTGTAGTTGACCCTCTTTGACTTCCACTTTACGGAAACCAACTTGATACGCTTCACTCTCTAAATGGTTACCCTCTGCATCGAGTAATGATACCACCACGCGATAAAGGCTGGGTGTTTCTGCCGTCCATTGCTGTGGCTCACGAACGTGAAGGGTTTGGAATACAACGTCATGGTAACTGCCGCGTTCATCGATACGACGGTTGTGTGGGCGAGCAATAGAAGGTTCTGTGACGGCTTGAGCACCCTTAAACAACTGCACATGAACTTGGCTAGTTTCTGGCGCAGAAATGTGGGTAACGATCGACAAGCTACCATCACGGTAACAAGCATCAAGGTCGGGTGTGAGAAATACATCTTCAATGCACTGCTTTGGTTTTGATAATAAAGTCACATCGCGAAAAATACCGCTTAGCCACCACATGTCTTGGTCTTCTAGGTAGCTACCGTCGCTCCAACGGATCACCATCACGGCCAATGTGTTTTCACCAGCAGTTAAGTCTTTGGATAGGTCAAACTCTGCTGGCAAGCGGCTGTCTTGGCTATAACCTATCCAGTTACCGTTACACCATAGATGGAAAGCCGAATTCACACCGTCAAAAATAATGCGTTGAGTATTTTCTAGATCGACTTCTGTCAGAGTTAGACAAGTACGGTAACAACCCGTTGGGTTATCTGCAGGTACATAAGGAGGGTTAACTTCAAACGGATATTTAACATTGGCATAAATCGGCTTATCGTAGCCTTGAAGTTGCCAGTTGGAAGGAACCGTAATATTCCCCCACGTAGAATCATTGAATTGCACGTCAATGAACTCGTCTTCCACTTGTTCTGGCGCGTCAAAAAGTTTGAATTTCCATTGACCGTTCAGTGACTGACGCTGAGCGTGAATACCATCACGGGCATGGTTAATATCACGGTAACTTGCAAGCGGACTGTGAGCCTTAAGGCTGTGAATATTCACAGATTGAGGGTTTTCCCAGTCGCGTCGTTGGATAATGTCTGAAACTGCCATTATGGTTTTCCTACTTTTTATTTATGTTTTTTATCATTGAGCCCTAACTCTGTACTGAGTGTAAATAACCCCTGGAAACGTTTCCATGGTGAGGTCTGCGTTTTTATCCGAACAAGAGTTTCATTGCTATTTTATGTGAAATAGATCTCTTTAAACTCGAGTTTTGTGTGGGAAATAACAAATTTGGATAAGGATGTTGTTGGCAGCGTTTACTTTTTAGCAGAGTTTGTTACACAATAAATGACATGCGCACGGATGTTCGTTTTGAATGTTATACCAGCCTGCATAACATGTCGCGACTATTGCTGCAGACAGGTGAATAACATGCTTATCATGTAGATTAGATTTGAAATCTATGTCAGTGTCTGCATTCATGCAGTAAAGATAACGAGGAGATAACTATTAAATAGGTTTATTTTTTATAATCGTTATTATGAATATTCAATTAATAATTATGCCAATTATCTAATGGTATTAGAAGGAAATAGAAAAGTTACCAATAATTTGATTATTGCTATTAGTGATACTTCCTTCACATGTTTCTTCACAATATGAAAGTTTAAGATTAATATCATCTACATTACCTTTCATTAAAATGTGGCGCAATAAAATATCACCATTTAATTGGTGGATTAATGCTTTCCAAGAGATTCCACCGTTTAAAATATTAAAGTTTACTATCATTTATTCACCTTTATTTTTGTTGTGCTATTTTCTTCACGAGATTGTTGGTACCAAAATCTTTTGCGACCGATTGAACGAGACATAAGCATCCTTAGCTTTATTATCTGCATGGCAAATCACAATAAGTACAAATCTAAATGTGATCTTAAGCCATTGATATTTAATGTTAATGGTATTAATTATAATATAACGAAATGAATAAGAAACGTAACGACATATACCAAAAGCAGATGTTTGAAATGTTAATCTTTTCTAAACTACGATATAAGTTATTGATTAATAATATTTAAAATTGACGTAAATGATGATTAAACCATTTACGTCGACTTTCGAAATTAAAGCGCTACTACGTTAGCTGCTTGAGGGCCTTTTTGGCCCTGTTCTACTTCGAAAGATACTTTTTGGCCTTCAGCTAGTGTTTTAAAACCTTCTGAAGCGATTGCACGGAAGTGAACAAATACGTCAGCGCCGCCGTTGTCTTGAGCAATAAAACCAAAACCTTTATCTTCGTTAAACCATTTTACTAGACCAGTTGTTGTGTTAGACATGTAGTGTCCCTTAATATTTAAATTCATAAATTATCACGATAGTGTGATGTGCTGAGAGCTTGAATTATTGAATGTTACGATGAAGCTAAGGGAAACGCTGAGGATAACAACACTAACGAAGAAATACTGAGGTTTTACTTTTACTTGAGGTCTCATTAATAACTCTGAACAACAGAGCGAGATGGATAATATCTTAATGTCGAATATTGTAAAGGTTTATTTTAGAATATTAAAATTGAAACTAACATTGGAAAATGACATTCTTACATTAACCAAGCTTACCTCAAGCTGCCCACTTCAACAAAGTCGCAGAGAACACTTTGCCTCTGAAATCATTTTTAGTGCCTTTGTTGGTATGGTTCACCTCACACCCAATGAGTTACATTTTTATCAATGTATCCGAACAGAAGTTCGACGAAACATTGGATTTCTATTTCTTACACAAAGATTCTTATGTGATGTTGCCGAGTTTATTAACCGCCGATTAATACTGTTGGCATACCCATAATTATAGTGCCGCCATGCGCAGTTAAATCACCCATACGAGCGGCTGGTTTGTTGTTAACAAGAACCGTAGCGCTTCCTTTTACGACGCTATCAGGTGGACCAACGCAGATGCATATTTGCCCCACGGTAGCTGCCGGTAAATTACCAATCAGCACTGTTGTTGGTAGAGGTAAAAGAGGGCCACCAACGTGTGGAATCGGCACGATGGCAGGAGTTTGCATTGGACACATATGCATATCGGTTGCTCTTGCTGCTGGTAACATTTAAGCCTCCAAAACCTTACCATTACCACCTTTGGCAATATCTATACCAATATCGATAAATACTTTATAACGCTCTTTTGCTTCTTCGCCATCAGGGAGAACCGCCGTCAGGTTAATGCAGCCCGCGACAGCTTGTGCGTATAAATACTCAGGAGGCGGAACAATAGGATCGCTAGGGCTAGTCATACTTCCACCACTCCAAAATGCGGCTTGCGCAGCCCAGCCTGCGCCCGAATCTAACCCTGATATTTCAGCCATCTTCTCTGCGAATCGACGATTGGTTTCATCGGGAGTATGTACCCATGATTTGGCTGATTGGATGGCATTTTCTTCCGCCTCATTCCAATCGTGACGACTTGAAGCGCAACAGCTTGCCCACCAAATAGATTCACGGACAGGCAGCGCATGAGCAAGGTAGGTTACTGCTTCAGAAAATAATTCATCGTCAAGAGCCGCATATATGAGATCGTAAGGTAAATGATGTTCTTCAGCGAGTGGTAATAGGGGCGCACTTGCCTCAAAAAGCACTAAAATTTGCTTTGCATCAGTATAAGGTATTTTTAATAGTTTCATCAGTTAACTTTGGCTATTGCCCCTTGTATTTGTACCATTGCACCAGCTTTTACTTGTGTCATGGCACTGCCATTCAAAGTAACGAGAGTGCCCTTAACATCTGTTTTGCCTTTACCCTCAATGCTCACCATTGCTGCTTTTATTTCAGTTTTGCCTTTACCATTGATTGAAATTTGAGGGGCATCTAATTTGATCCCGCTTGCGGATATTTCAATTTTACTCGCACCAACTTTTAGCTCGATTTTACTTTTTCCGGTAATGGAAATTTTACTGCCATCGACAATGACGGATGATTTTGCTGTCAGCTCAGAATTAGCACCAGATTCAAGTTGAAGATCTTTGTCACTTTTAGCGGACAAATTCTCTTTGCTGTTCATAAGCAACTGCTTTTCTGTCGTGATGCTAATGTTTTCTTTTGCGATGAGTTCGGCAGATTTTTCGATAGTTGATGTAACTTTGCCTTTCACGGTTGTCGTTAAGTCATTGTTTGTATCAATCAATAGATCTTTTTCCGCATGAAGGTAAATATGTTCTTTGTCTTTTTGATCTTCAAACCGTAGCTCGTTACCTTGCTTGCTGTTGCCTTTTGGCGTTGTTCGAGTTTTGATACCACTTTGAGATGCCGATGAATAGGCGGGAGTATTGGTTTTATTATAAATTGAACCCATAATTACCGGACGGTTTGGATTTCCATCTATATATTGGATGAGAACTTCGTCGCCAACACGAGGTAGAAAATGGATTCCAAACCCTTTACTTGCAACGCCTTGAGAAACCGGTATCCAGCATGAGGTGTTCTCATCATTTTTGCCGACTAAATCCCAATGGAATTGCACCTTAATACGGCCAAGTTTATCTCTATAAATTTCTTCATTTTTTGGTCCTGTAACGGTTGCGGTATGTATTTGCTGTGCAATTGGGTAATGGATATACGCAGGTCTGTAGGGTGTTTTGACATCACAGCATTGAAAATGATTTTCGTAACAAACATTTCGCCCAGATTCGTCAGTGGTAATATAGTGGGTAATCTGAGTGATCAGGTATTCTTGGTTTAGGCTAGGCACTGGGTGCTTATCTAGTTTGAATTTTGCACCACAAGATAAATCACTAATGGTCGATGTGGCGGAAGCAACAACCTTACGCCCGTCTATCGCTTCCATTTGGCGTTTTACAGCATTGCGAATGTCACTTTTGTCTTCAAAGCCTTGTCCATAATGATAGCTAGAAAGAGCAGCAGGAGATTCGTTGCGTGCACTTTTGCGTATTCCAGTATCAAATACTTCAGCTAATTCTTGATTGTGATCGGCTAAAGTCAGTTTTGCGGTGCCGACTTTGGTTTTTACTTTCCAGTTAGAAAGTTGATAGTTTGATGATTGACTGCCATCTCGAAAATATAACTTTTCGTTGTCTATAGATTTAAACGTTTGATTTGAATCACCTATGACAATCGTCGGCTTATTACCTGAACTATCGAGGTGATAATGCCACCCTTCTTCCGCAAGTAATCGTTGGACAAAACACAAATCACTTTCATCCAACTGAATACAATAATCATGTTTTTTACCTGCACCAGAAACTGAAAACTTAAAGAAACTACTAAAGCTTGAATCACCAAATAGTGAGTTTAAGATTTGTTTGGTTGTCATATTTTGGAACACTTGCCGATTCATACGAAAGTGCAATAGGCTGAGAGGATCTTGGGCTTCTATTTCATAAAAATATAACGATTTCTCAATATTGTAGCCAGAGAGTTCGATGCTGGTGGCTAAACCTACGAATACACGGGTGCTACTCTCTTGCTTATAAGAAATAGTGATGTTTTTTCCCAATATACTTGAGTCGATTTCATCATTCGCCGCTACAGATAATGTCATTTGAGAGCCTTGCGAAAGGCTATTTTTAGATTCAAATTTTGAAACGACATAAATTTGACTATTTGACAGTTTAACCTGAAGCGGACGAGCGTTATAAGACAATTCATCATTGATCATAATTGTCATTAATCCTTATAAATCCCAAGTGAAATTAAACACTATTTAATTGCTATGATTTGGCTGTGTATCCAGAGGTTTTGTTGCTAGTAAATCATCAAGTAATTTCAACCACAATGCAATATAACCTCTATTTAATTTGAATGATATTTATATTAACATTCTCTAATTAATACGTGTGGTATGAAGGGGTTTTAATTAACCACAAAAACTGAGTAATCGCTCTAAAATAACATTAATGATACAACGCAACTTATTTTTATGAGACTATGTTTATAAAAATTATACAATAACATTTACTTACAAACTGGTTGGATGAGAACTTCTTTAAAAGTCTGTTTTTATTTATTTCAATGTAAAACAATGGCTTACTGTATTTATTGTAAGGTTGTATTGTGATTTCTCTTCAATCTTCTAAGTTTCTAGTTAGAAAGTGTATAAATAATCGGGCATTATGTATGCTGTTTGGTTATAATCCACATCAATGATTTTGAGTTGAAGTTTATTTATAGAATAAAAATATTTTCATGTGATTTATAAAATCTAATGTCGTTAGATTTATTATGCAATCAATTTTATCGCGATTGAATGGGCACTTCAATATTTAAGTGTCAACTTTCTGGTGCGTTTTTTATATGAAAGTTAACTTATAAAACTAAAAAATTAAATCAAATTTGGATTGAAATGCTGCTTTCTTTAAAAAATGTTTCACCGTTAATCGAGCCTATATCTGAAAACTTGCCGTGTGGGGAATATTTAAAAAATAATAAAAATTCCTTCCGTCCATTACGTAACGAATTTAATGTTGCGCAAACGTCGCTACGTAAATTAAGCCAAAACCCGAGTCTCGAAGATCTTGATGGACTGACAGAAGAAAATCATCAAAATTGGCTTATGTTGTCAGAGTCTTTGTTTGGATGTTTTTCGAGTGTTAGCCGAGATATTGAACTCATAGGTTGGTTTTTCACATCACAAATATTACTCGACTCATCATTAAATGGTGCTGCAAATACGCTGAATTGGCTTGCTGATTTGGTTGAGCATCAATGGACATCGCTAAATCCGGTTGTTGCGACAGAAAAATTAAAAAGTGATACCGAAGCAGGGCAAGTTGCAGAGCAAACACAAGCGAAAGTTAAAGCATTTTTTCAAATGGTTGGTGACAGCGAACAAAGTAGTCTGGTTTATGCCCCATTACTTTTACAGCCTTTGGTTGGTGGCGTTACATTTTTTGAATATCAGAGTTCAGAGCAAAAAGGTCTAATTAGCCAATTAAAACAGCAAGTATCATCTAATGTTGCGCATGAGCGTGCTGCTGTACTTCAAAAGCTTGAAAATATTCATCGATGCTTAACTGAATTAGAACGTTTAAGAAAAACGACCTTATCCCATTCTCAATCCTCTGGCGTAAGTGCTCCCAATTTTGGTTTTCTGAAAAGCTTATTCACTAAATATGATTACGCTTTGCAGCAATTGACCAATATGAAATATGAGCCGAAAAAGAGCGCGATAGCTCAAGAGAACCAAGATACCAATGTAAATAATGAGGTTACTCAGCTAGAGGCGCAACCTTCGGTGCATGCGAGTGATCAGGAGGGGCTAATGAATTCTGAGCAAAACGCATTAATTTTAAGTTCAAGTAATCTTGCTGAAACAGCTTCAAACAACCGCATGAATCGTGATTTAGCGTTTCATTTACTGCGCGAAGTCTCGGACTATTTTCGTCAAAGCGAACCTCATAGCCCTGTCTCCTTTTTACTCGAAAAGGCGATCCGTTGGGGATACTTACCGCTACCTGAATTGCTGCAAGAAATGATGGAAGAGCAAGATGGGACCAGTTTGAATAAAATTTTTAATGCCGCAGGGTTGAACCATCTTGATCAGGTTTTGTTGCCGGATGTAGAGGTACCCAATGTCGACATTAAAAAACCTTCAGCTTTTACAGCCTCTTCACCAAACGTGACTCCTGTAAAAATGGAACCTGTAAAAACTGAAAACTTCGTATCAGAGGCTTCCACTGCTGATACTCAATTACCAAGAAAGAATGAAGTCCGAGCACAATCTAATACAACAGCACTAGATTGGTAAAGGGCTCTCACTAATAAGGAAGAATGATCATGGCAAGTATATACATGCGCGTTGAAGGCCTAGATGTAAAAGGTGGCGCGACAATTACTGATGTTAAAGCTTTAGAAGGGAAAGATGAGGGTTGGTTTGCAATCTCTTCATATTCTTGGGGAGCGGTACGTAATGTAGCTATGGATATCGGTAATAGTAACAACGCCGATTCAGGCATGGTTGCGATGAGTGAAGTTAACGTTTCTAAGCAAGTTGACGGTGCATCAGAAGATCTACTTTCTTACCTATTTAACCCTGGTAAAGAAGGGAAAACAGTCGAAATTGCATTTACCAAGCCTCAGCATGATGGTCAAGGTGCAGAAGTATATTTCCAAATTAAACTAACGAAAGCGCGCTTAGTCTCTTACAACGTAAGTGGCTCTGATGGTTCTCAACCGTACGAAAGTTTAGCTCTTTCTTACATCGAAATTTCTCAAAAACATAATTATGAGAAAGACGGCGGTGACATGGTTTCTGGTGGGATTGTGACTTACAACCTACCTATTGGCAAAATGACGTCTGGCGCGAAGTAATAATTATTACTAGGTGTCTTACCTTAGGTAGGGCACTTAATTACGATCATAAAATGATCTATTAGGACCTATCTATGGCATTAAATTCACAGCACAAACGTGTGAGCAAAAATCGTGTCAGCATCACTTATGATGTTGAAACAAATGGCGCAGTAGAAACCAAAGAGTTGCCTTTTGTCGTCGGTGTTATTGGTGACTTTTCAGGGCATAAGCCTGAAGCGGATAAAGTGGAATTGGAAGAGCGTGAATTTACTGGCGTTGATAAAGATAACTTCGATACGGTAATGGAACAGATTCATCCAACACTTTCTTATAAAGTCGATAACAAGCTAGCGAATGATGACAGTCAATTTGAAGTCAGCATGAGCTTCCGCTCAATGAAAGACTTTCATCCAGAGAAATTGGTTGAGCAAATTGATCCACTAAAACAGTTGGTTGAAACACGTAATCAGTTGAAAGTGCTTTTAAGCAAAGCTGATCGTTCTCGTGATTTAGAAAAACTATTGAAAGAAGTACTGCAAAGTACGGACGCAATTCAAGGTTTAGCTGAAGAGTTAGGGCTCAACAACGAGGGAGCAGAATAATGTCTACTGAACAACAAACTCTCGAACAAGCGAATGTTGAGACTGAAACAGCGAGCTTTTTGGATCGAGCGATAACAGCAACAGCGCAAACACCTGTCGATACAACCAAAGAGTTGCTGGGTATTTTAACCTCTCAAGCACTTGAAGGTACGGTAACGTGGGATAACAATTTAACGTTAACGATTGAAAAAGCCATTAGCGCTATTGATAGTAAGATCTCGCAACAGCTGTCGATCGTAATGAAAAATAGCGACTTCCAAAAATTGGAAGGAACATGGCTTGGTCTACAAAAATTAGTAAAAAATAGCGAACTTGGTCCTGATTTAAAGATCAAATTGGCTGATTACACAAAAGATGAACTGCTTGAGCAATTCGAAGATGCACCAGCAATCGATCGTAGCCGTTTCTTTACCATGGTTTACCAAGAAGAATTTGGTACTGCTGGTGGTCAACCATACGGTGCTTTAATTGGTGACTACGAATTTGGTTACGGTGATGAAGACGTTGCATTGATGCGTTATATGGGCGAAGTGGCTTCGGCTTCACATTCACCATTTATTGCGGCTGCAAACGCAAGCATGTTTGATTTCAGCTCATTTGCAAGATTTGCAGATGGCAAGCCTGTCGCAGCTGGTTTTGATTCTCCAGCTTATGCGAGTTGGAACGCTTTCCGTGAAAGTGACGATTCTCGCTACGTGGCATTAACACTGCCAAAGACAATGGCTCGCCAACCCTATGGTGCGGCCACAGTACCCGTTAAGTCATTCGAATTCGAAGAGCTAAATACGCGCGATAATGGTCAACAAATTGTAGAGAATGATTCAGATTTTGTATGGAGCAATGCTGCTTATGAATTCGGTCTTCTAATGACTCAAGCGTACACACAGTACGGTTGGTGTACTGCAATTCGTGGAACAGAGAATGGCGGTAAAGTTCAGAACTTACCTAATTTTACTCATTACTCAAATGCGGGTGATTTAATTCAGCAGTGTCCTACTGAAGTGAACCTAACGGATGAACGTGAAAAAGAGCTAAGTGACCTTGGTTTCCTTCCTCTAGTTCATTATAAAAATACCAATTTCGCGGTATTTATGGGCGCACAGACGACACATAAACCGAAGACATATGTTGATCCTGATGCGACTGCTAATGCGGCAATTTCAGCACGTCTTCCTTACACGATGGCGAGTAGCCGTATTGCTCAATACCTAAAAGTAATGGGCCGTGATCGTATTGGTTCAAACCTAGATCCAAGCGATGTAGAGAAAGATCTCAACACATGGATTCATCAATACGTGAACCCAAATGCAATCGGTAATGATGCGAAAGCACATCACCCGCTTGTAGAAGCAAAAGTGACAGTTGAAGAGCAAGCAGGGCGACCTGGTGCATATTCAGCGGTTGCATACCTTCGTCCTTGGTTACAAATGGAAGAGTTATCGACCTCGCTACGCATGGTTGCAAACATTCCGGGTTAACCCGATTCGGAGATGAAAATCTCCGGATAGCTTTGAATTGGACAGTCGATGAAAACTCATAATAAAACAACAGTGTCCCCCCTTCTATCTGCTGATTTACCGTGGCAGAAGCTATTAAAGCTTGCTCAAGGCGAGGCGACTGTTCAATTCAAAGCTTTATTAATTCAAGTAATAGCAAGCTTAGATGACTTAATTAGCCAACAGCTCAATGAGGTGATGATTCATCCACATTTTAAGCAACTGGAATCAAGTTGGTTAGGGTTGCAGACGTTGACACATCTGCCTGTATCGAATCGCCGCATAAAGATCCGCCTTCTCGACTTTAGTTGGAAAATGGTCTCTAACGATCTCAATTACTCCTTCGATATAAAACAGACGGCGCTGTTTAAGAAGTTGTATTCCAATGAGTTTGATACCGCAGGCGGAACGCCATATGGAATGGTGGTAGTCGATCACCGCGTTACATCTGATTATGGCGACGACGGTGAGTATGATGATCTTTACACATTACAGCTGTTAGCTGAGTTGGCCGAACGCTCGTTATGCCCGGTGGTATTAGGTGTTGATGAAGACTTTTTTGGTGATGATATCAATCGCCAATTACACGATAGCTCACGTGCTAAGCGTATTTTAGACAGCCGTGATTTTATTTCATGGCAACTATTACGTGATAACCCAGCATCACGTTTTTTGCATCTTGCTCTGCCTGAATATTTGCAACGCGAACCTTATCATCATTGTGTGGCTGGTTTTATTTATAACCAGCCAAACACTAGGCAGCATTCGTTGTGGGGCAATAGTGCGTACTTGTTAGCGATGAATGTTATTCGTGAATTTGATCGAATTAGTTGGTTTGGTTTTTTACGTTCATATAACGAAACGGGTTTATATGGTGCGATTGCTCAAATGGATCAGCCCTTGTGCGGCAAGGTTGATATCTATGCCGAAGACGATGGTTTTTGGGCTGAACAAGGTTTTGTCCCTTTGTCGAGCTTGTATCTCACCGAGCAAAAAGGATTCTTTAGCAATCAGTCTGTTTGGAAAGCTAAAAATGATACGGAGCGAATGCTTGGTATGTTGCAAACCAATTTAATGGCATGCCGATTCGGTCACTATATAAAAGCTCAAATTCGTGATCAGGTTGGGCGTTACGACAGTGCAGAAGATTGTAAGCGAAGTTTAGAGCGTTGGTTGCAGAATTACATCAGCGAAGTTGACTATGGTGAAGACTCTATTATGGCGCGATTTCCGCTAAAAGCCTGTGAAGTTCGTATTGAGCAAGATCCACGAGATAACACTAGGTACCAATGTCAGATCATGCTTCAGCCTCAATACCAGTATGAAATGATGGACGCGCAAGTCGTACTTAAAGCGTCAGTATCGAGCCAAGAAGTTGGAGAGTCGGCATGAGCCTGATGGCAAAACTTGATGGTAGCTGGCAAGACGATATTGATGGGCTGCGAGATGCCATTATAGAAAATGTATGTGCACTGATTTCTAGTCGAGCTCCGATTTGGTCTTCTGTTGAAGGCGAAGCAAATCTAGTAGAAGGTTCGATCGTGCATATAGGTCTAAGCAATACCACTCGTTCACAAAGCAAATCCAATAGTGATGTGTTGGTTGCTGATATCGCTGAACTGATCCGTTTATATGAACCACGGTTGGCTCAGGTCGATATTGAACTTAATGAACAATCAGTAGGAAGTAATCAACTGCAATTTCGAATTTCCGCGATTATGCACTCACAGCAAGGTGATGAAGCCATTGTTCTGGACTCTTTGCTAGATTTTAGTCGAAATAAACTTGATGTAAGGAAGTCGAACCTTGTCTGATTCATTGCTGCAATACTTTGAACAAGAGTTGAGTTTTATTCGTGGCGAAGCAACTCAGTTTGCAGATCGTCACCCTAGTTCTGCTCGCGCTTTAGGTATTACAAAGGATGGTGTTGACGATCCACAAATAACGCGCTTAATCGAAAGTGTGGCTCTGTTAAATGGTCGTTTACAAAAGCGATTAGATGAGTCGTTCCCTGAATTAACAGATAGTTTAATTCGCTTGCTCTTTCCACACTATTTACGCCCAGTTCCATCATACAGTGTGCTCAATTTTGATGTGACTAGCGACGCCAGCGCAACACATAGTATTCCGGCAGGCACAGAATTCGAAATTGGTGATACTAGTAATAAAGCACTGTTTCGTACCACCAAAGATGTTGATTTATTTCCAGTCGAAATTGAAACCGTAAAGGTCGCATTCGCACCATTTGAAACGGTAAAGCCAGCAGGGGCCGAACAAGCAAAGGCTTTGATTGAAATCACTATTTCAGCAGTCGATGAAGGCATTGATATTTCTTTACTGGCGATGGAAAGCCTTAACTTGAATCTAAAAGGTGAAAGCAGTTTTGCTCTAAAACTGTATGACTTATTGGTTCATGGTACTTCTCAAGTTTGTATTCGAACCCAAAAGAGTACTCATATTCTGGGTAAGCAATCAATCCAACCTATTGGCTTTGATGTGGATGACACGATATTGCCTTATCAGGCTGCCAGCTTCGGTGGTTTTAAATTATTGACTGAATTTTTTGTATTTTCAGACCGGTTCAATGGTTTTACCGTCCAGCTTAATCAGGCATTAAAGGAGTGTGTGAGTAACCGTTTTACCCTGCAAATTTACGTTGATGAATTAAGTGTCGATGTTGCACGAAGCCTATCTACGGAGCACTTTTCTCTGTTTTCAACCCCGATCGTTAACTTGCATCACATGGTAGCAGATCCTGTTGAAATAGATTTTTTACAAAAAGACTATCCGATAGTTCTTGATGCGACACAAGTTCAAGACTTAGAGCTTTTTTCAATAGATGAAGTTATCGACGTTACAACGTCTGATCTCGTCACTATCCCGCAAATATACGGCGAAAAATACAGTGGTTCACAAAGCGGTTTACGCTGGCAGTTAGTGCAAAAGTTACATGAAAGCGGCGAGCTAGAAAGTGCATTGAAGGTTGCCGATCTTGAACATAGCAGCCTAAAAAATGAAAAACAGACTTGGCTAGTTAATGCGACAGTGACCAACGGCAGCAGAGTGGGCTCTTTGCCGATAAATAGTTCAGTCGAGTGTATGGAATCGATCACGATCCCAGCTGAGATGAGCTTGCTTCGTCGCCCTTCGTTGCCCATTCGCAGTAAGGATAGCAGTACTAATGTGTGGTCATTATTGTGCCATCTTCACTTTAATTATCACGCCATTCTGGGCAGTGACGATCCAAAATCGACCTTAAAAAATGTATTTGAACTGTATAACCACAACCACAGTTCACAAAACCAGCTCTATATCGAATCTTTAGTTGCAATAGATCAAGAGCAAGTGGTGGCGCCGATCCGAGTTTCAGGCCGAACGTGTTTTGCTTATGGAACAAAAATTACAGTGACACTCGATCCGACCAATGTTAACGGCGGAATTACCATGTTTAGCCATCTACTTGATCACTTTTTTGCTTTCTTTGCGGGCTTTAACAGCTTTACCCAAGTGGATATCAAATTTGAAGGCCAAGATGCGTTGTATATCGCCTTCCCGAGGAGAACCGGATGCAAGAGTCTCCTCTAGTGCGTTTTGATGCGATGCAAAATCGTTCGGATCTTGAGCGGGTATGGCAATGGTTCAAGCACAAGGCGGATCATTTAGGTGTTCGTCCTAATGTTAGGTTCAGTGTTGAGCAGCTACCAGCTCATTATCATAGCCAAGTTACGCAAGTATATGCGGATCGCGCTAATCATTATGTGGTGAAGACTTCTCTACCTGGTCTTTCTGGCAGCCAAGCCAGCATGCCTCGTTCTATGTATCAACAGGCGCTAGTAACCAAATTTGATTTAGGTAATGAAGCGGCGGTTGAGTTTTTTGACACATTCAATAATCGCTATTTTCGCCTCTATTGCCAAGCGCAGTTGAAGCACGACTTAACCAGTCAAATGGAAGAAGAAACGTTTGCTTGGAATCGTCATCAACACTCGTTGACGTCCATGTTGGCGAGCTTATGTGGTGTGGCTGAGAATAGTGAGTTTTTACCGCAACAGCATCTTGTTCAGTACACCGGATTGCTTGGGTTGAAGCTCACTTGTCCTATCTCGATGAAGGCACTGCTAGAAGACTATTTTGAAGCGGAGTTTCAAATTGATCATAGCGAACTTGAGTATCAGCCGTTGACACCATGTTCGTTAAGTAAGTTAGGGAAGTCTGGTCAGAATACACGACTGGGAATGGGAGCGTTGTTGGGGAAAACGACGCCAATGTTAGGTCAAAAACTGAGTATAAAAATTCGCCCGAAAGATTATCGCCACTATTTGGCTATCCGCCAAGATAGGAAAATGATCAAAGCTATTGATCATTTAGTGCGCAGTTACATGGGTATCAACATCAAATACAACTTATACATGAGCGTAAATAGCCAGTATTTACCCCGAGTAAAGCTTACGAGCATTGCGGAGAAAGGGGTAAGGATAGGGCAGTCGGCTTGGATGAATAGCCGAGAAAACAAAAAGCGATATGTAGATATGCCACTCACGATCAGTTAGGACAAATAATGATAAACATTGAATTACAAAGTCTGGTAAAGCGACTTGCACCAAACGTGAAGGCATCGTTAGAGTCTGCTGCTGGCGATTGTGTAAAACAAGGGCATTATGCAAT
>SWCB01003433.1_pt1 | contig 25921 bp, 31 predicted proteins | sample 4692901 | NCBI WGS metagenome assembly SWCB01 (sample SAMN10267276, study PRJNA491770) | bioreactor metagenome | isolation source: DHS bioreactor inoculated with subseafloor sediment | place: Japan: off Shimokita Peninsula | collected 2006-08 | reverse complement strand
CACAACAAAAATTAAAATTAAAATTAAAAAATGAATTGTCATAGTTTTGTCATAACTCATTGATAAACTATGATTGGAAAAGGAGGTGCAAAATGAAAAAAATTAGACTTATCGTGATCCTCATCATGACTACTTTCATCATGGTTAGTTGTTCTGCAATGGATCAAGAGCCCTATGTTGATGAACCATATATCTATGGAAATATGTATTATGATTATGAAACCTTGACATTTAATACACCTCATGAAGCTGATTTGCTCTATGACATTGGAGATGTTAAGGAAGACTTTATTATTTTGCATCTACAAATGAACCAAGTTGCTTTATCAGATGAGCAAGTTCAAAACTATGGAATATTATTTGATAAACTCATAACCCTATCTGATTTAATTAATGAATCTATGGGAAGATTGTTTAATTATAGTTCAACTCAAATCAAATCATCACTTGAAGATCATCTCATTGAAGTTACTTTAAATGATATTGTAACCTTCAATGAAATCAAACAACTGATAGACTCCTACCAAGAACAATCATCAAGACCTAGTATAAGAAAAGTAGATTACCTATCTTCTATTTTAGATATAAGTCTTACAACTGAAGATTTAGAATATTTAGATTTCTTACAAGAAGAATATTTAGAACTATACATAAATCGTGAAAATATCGATATTAAAACCATGAGTTTTGAAGACCTCTTGTCAGCATTTGAAAGTTTAGGAAAGACATACAGTGAATCTCAAATAACCTCGTTAAATCTGGCTTATGATACTTTAACTTTAGTATTAAATCGTCATGAGGAGGGTTAAGCTAATGGATATTCTATTTTTCAAAAGTGAAGAAGAAATATTATCTTGGTTTCAAACACATCATCAAAGTGATCAAGGCATTTGGATAAAATTTGATAAAACCAAAACATCTTCTACTTTAACAGCATATGAAGCTTTGCAATCAGCCTTATGTTATGGTTGGATTGACGGACAAATCAAAAGAATTGATGATACTTTTTATATTAAATACTTTAAGAAACGATCAAATAAATCCATATGGTCTACATTAAATAAGAAATATGCAAATCAACTCATCAAGGATAAAAAAATGATGCCACCGGGTCTTCAAGAAGTCCAAAAAGCTAAAAAAGATGGTAGATGGGAACAAAGTGACAAACCACCTATTGAGTATAATTTAGATGAGTTTAAATCTTTATTAAAAGATTATTCAAAAGCATATGATACTTATATGAACTTTTCACCATCAATTCAAAAAACTTATGCCATTAGTTATTTCATATTAAAAAAACCTGAATCTAGATTAAGACGATTAGAAGTCATCATTAAACGTTTAGAATCAGGGCTAAAACCAATGTAAAAAGGAGAAATACATGAGTCAAAAATTACCTATGATTGTAAAATTCACAGTAAAAAAAGAGTATATTGAAGATGTTAAAGAAGCATTACTTAACATTCTTGAACCTACAAGAAAAGAAGAGGGTTGCTTGCTCTATGAACTTCATCAAGATTTAAATGATCCTTCAATCTTTATGTTTTATGAAGTATGGGAAACAGTTGAAAACTGGAAAGCACACGATCATCAACCTCATATTGAAATCTTTAGAAAGTTTATTGATGGAAAAATTGATCGTATTGATGTTAATCAATTAAAGATAATCTAAAAAAAGTAGTGCTAAACTCTAAGCTTAGCACTACTTTTTTTATTTAGCTTTTTTTAAGGATAAAAGGATACCTAAAGCAATCGATAAATAACTAGCCATAAGTACTCTATACGTTGCAGGTAAGATAAATGTTATGGTATGTGCAGGAATCCAAAACAATGGTATTGTTTTTAAGATGACAAATGAAAAGAAAAATTGATAATCTATCTTTTTAATCACTTGATTAAACTCAACGTTTCCAATGTTTTTAAGCTTTCCTTCTGCTAAATCGATATAGGTGTCAGTAAACCTATGAAACATCATAAACGTAGGAGCAAATATGACATTCATTGATAAACTAATGATAAAAGCATAGATTAACTTATTGAAAAATGCATGTTGTACAATATCTTGATGGTTGAATATTGTTTTTATACCACCATCAAAGAGTGGAAATACAAAGGCGAAAGCCATACCCAAAAATCCCCAAACAATAGCTTTTAAATAAAAGCCTGGATCTTTAAAATAAAAACCCGTTCTTATTCTTTTTACTAATATTTCGCCCATACTAGCTAAAATCATTGTTTTTAAAAAGCCCATCAGATATGGATAAGTCGTTGTTAAATCTACAAAGATAGGATTAGTGATTGGTAAAAAGACAAATAAAGATATCAAAACTAAAACAAATCCCCATAAAAAGTCTTTAATTTTCATATGCCACCTCGAATATATCTATATTCATGATAACTTAAAAATGATAAATGCACAAGAAAAAAAGGCCAATGGCCTTATATCTTTATAAACTTTGGTTTTCTGTTTTCAAATATTGTGATTTCATCAAATCCAGCTTTTTTAAGTAAGCTGATGACTTCATCAAATCCTGAATAATAATCTTTAACAAAATGTGCATCAGATCCAAATGTTACAATTTTTCCTCCAAGTTCTTTATATGCTTTCATAATATCTAATGAAGGATGTACCATCCCAAGACCATATCTAATACCTGATGTGTTAATCTCTAAACCTTTTCCTTTTTGTATAAGTATTTTTAAAAATGCTTCAATGGTTTCTTTGTGGTCATCATAATTGTATGCTCTTGTTTCATAACCTCCCCATCTGATGATGTAATCAAGATGTCCAAAGACATCAAAGTTATCATAATTTTGAACTGTTTCTAAACAGATTTCAAAATATCTTTGATATGCTTCTTTTTGTGTTTTTCCTCTATAGAAATCACCATTATAAAAATCCAGACCATCACCTGAATGGATAGAGCAAACAACAAACTCAAATGGGTATTTATTTAAAAATTCATTTAACCTTTCATTGAGATGCGGTTGATATCCAATTTCAACACCTAAACTTAGCGGAAAGTTTTCTTCTTTTTCTACTTGCTTTAAATCTTTAATATATGCATCATAATCAATCAGATCATTAAAAAGAGCCGCAACACTATCGATATCTACATGATCTGTAAACATCAATTTTGATATACCCATCGACTTAGCTTTTTTCACATATGCTTTAAAGGTTGCGTTTGGATCTGCATCAGGTGAATAATTTGTATGCATGTGTTGATCTATAATATAAGGATTCATTTTTTATCTTGTCTCCTTTTTAATTCGTTTTTAATATCTTCTGGTTTAATGCCTTGTTCAACCATTAATACTAAGCTATGATAAACAAGATCAGATAACTCATAAACAAGATTTTCTTTATCTCTATTTTTAGCACCAATGATGACTTCAGCTGTTTCTTCTCCAACCTTCTTTAAAATCTTATCTAATCCTTTGTCAAAAAGATAGTTAGTATAAGACCCTTCAATAGGATTTCTTCTTCTTTCTTCGATGGTTGCGTAAACTTCATCAATCACGTAAGATACTTCATTTGACTCTTCTGATTCAAAGATAGGCTCAAAAAAACATGACCTGTGCATGGTATGACAAGCAACACCTTTTTGATCGACTAAAAGTAAAAGTGCATCTTGATCACAATCATAATACATCGATTTAACGATTTGAAGATGACCTGAAGTCTCTCCTTTTTTCCATAAATTTTTACGACTTCTGCTATAGTAATAAGCTACCTTTTCATCTAGTGTTTTTTGATAAGCCTCTTCATTCATATATGCAAGCATCAATACTTCTTTTGTATCATAAGCTTGAGCAATGACAGGAACTAATCCTTGTTCATTAAATTTTATATCTTTCATCGTGTTCTCCTTTCGATACGCATATCAATACCCGCATCCTTAAGATAAGATTTTAAATCATTGCTCATAATTTCCTTGTAGTGAAATACGGATGCTGCTAAGACTGCATCGGTATTTGTTTTTTGTAGTGCCTCTAAAAAATGTTCTTTTTTACCTGCACCACCAGATGCAATGACTGGCACATTTACTGCATTTGTTAATAGATTTAATAATTCTAAGTCATATCCATTTTTCATACCATCTTCATCTATAGAATTGATACAGATTTCACCAGCACCTAATTTCACACCTTCTATAGCCCATTGGATTGCATCCAAGTTTGTCTTATTTCTGCCACCATGAGTATAAACTTTATAACTACCATCAATATCTTTTTTTGCATCAATGGATAACACAACACATTGATTTCCAAACTTAAGTGCAGCTTCTTTAATTAGGTTAGGATTTTTAATTGCTCCGGAGTTTACTGATATTTTATCAGCACCTCTTCTTAAGATGTTTGTGAAATCATCAATGGTATTTACCCCACCACCAACACAAAATGGAATATTAATTTCTTTTGCAACTTCAGAGACAAAATCTAATGATATCTCTCTTGCTTCATGTGAAGCAGTAATATCATAAAATATGATTTCATCTGCACCTTCTAAACTATAGTACTTTGCTAATGCTACAGGATCATCAACATCTTTGATATCTTCAAATTTTTTTCCTTTAACGACTCTTCCATTTCTTACATCTAGACATGGAATGATTCTTTTTGTAAGCATGAAATCGCCTCCTTCAAATCTACTTTCTTTTCATAAATTGCTTTTCCAACAATCGCGCCATAAAGCGACATCCTATTTAGTCTTTTAAGATCATCAATTGATGATACTCCACCAGAGGCAATCACTTTAAGCTTTGTTTCTTTTAATAACTGTTCATAGTGTTCAAAACTTGGACCTTCTAACATACCATCTTTTGAAACATCGGTATAAACGATTTTTTTAATACCTAACTCTTCAAGTTTTTTGGCAAACTCTATCACTTTGATTTGACTATCTTTTTGCCAACCTCTAGTAAGTACATACCCATTTTTAGCATCTATTGAAACAATGATTTTTTCCGGATAAGTATTGATCATTTTTACTAATAATCCTTCATCTTCAACTGCAACAGATCCTACGATAACTTCAGAAACACCATATGATAAAAGTTTCTCTATACGATCTAAGGAACGAATACCTCCACCAACTTCAATCTTTAAGGAGGTTTGATCTACAATATCTTTAATAATATTTAAATTAAGCATATCCCCTACTTTAGCACCATCCAAATCAACGATGTGTAAATACTTGGCACCACTTAATTCAAATGATTTTGCTAATGCGATGGGATCATCACTATATACAGTTTCTTGTTTGAAGTCTCCTTGAATCAGACGAATTGCTTTTTGATTTTTTAAATCAATTGCTGGAAGTATAATCATCTAAAATCTCCTTATATGCTTTTAATATGGATGCACCAACACTCCCTGATTTTTCAGGGTGAAACTGCGTTGCATAAATATTATTTTTCCTAATGATTGCTGGTACTAATACCTCGTAGTTTGTATAACTAATCAGTTCATCACCTTTACTATCCACATAATAAGAGTGTACAAAATAGACATATGAACCTTCGCTTATATACTTTGTGATTGGATCATCTTTTTTAAAATATAGATCATTCCATCCCATATGAGGAACCTTTAATTTAATATCTAAATATTTAACGTCACCTTTTAATAAACCCAGACCTTCATATTTTCCGTACTCATAACCAAACTCATATAAGAGTTGCATGCCAAGACATATACCAAATAAATATTTACCTTTTTCAACATGTCTTTTAATCAAAGGGATGAGCCCAGATTTTTTAAGTGCATCCATTGCATCTTTAAATGCACCAACTCCTGGCAAGACTAAGGATGTAGCTTTTTCAATAACCTTTTCATCTTTTGAAATGATGGTTTTAATCCCAGCATCATTAAATGCACGAAATACAGAATCTAAGTTTCCAGAATCATAATCTAAAATCACATTCATTAAAGGACTCCTTTGGTTGAAGGACACTCATCAGAAGTAATTTTAACAGCTTCTTTTAATGCTCTTCCAAATCCTTTAAATATAGATTCACTTTTATGGTGATCGTTTGAGCCATATATATTTTCGATATGAAGGTTGATGCGTGCTTCTTGAACAAATGCTTTAAAGAATTCTTCTACATTTTCTGTAGAAAATGATCCAATTTTATCTTGTTTAAATGTTGCATTAAAAACAAGGTATGGTCTATTTGAAACATCGATGACAACTCTTGATAAACTTTCATCCATAGGTAAATATACTTGTCCAAAGCGATTAATCCCTTTATAACTACCAATCGCATCCTTAAATGCAATCCCTAAAAGGATACCGACATCTTCTACTGTATGATGGTCATCAACTTTTAAATCACCACACGTTTTAATTTTTAAATCTAGGTTTCCATGAAACGCAAGCAGATCTAACATGTGATCAAAAAAACCAATGCCAGTGCTTACTTCTATATTTTTCTGTCCATCTAAAGTTAATTCAATTTCGATATCTGTTTCTTTAGTTTTTCTTGATACTTTACTTTGTCTCATTGATAATCTCCTTTATCGTTTTTATGAATATGTCCATATCGGTTTTTTGTTTAATCGTTATTCTATAGTAATCCGTTTGATAACTTGAATAATCTCTAATCAATATACCTTTATCCTCTAGAGATTTTCCTAGATTTTTATATGGTGATTTAACCCATATAAAATTGCATTGTGAATCATAAACTTTAAACCCTAAATTCTCTAGTTCTATTTTTATGCTAGATCTCGTTTGTTTAATTAAATCTATGTTTTCAAATACATTAGCTTTATTTTCTAATGCAATAAGTCCTGCTTGTTGGGATAATGCATTCACATGATATGGAGATCTAATTTTATTCATCACATGGGTAATATCAAGTGAACCAACCATATATCCTAATCTAGCACCTGCTAATCCAAAAGCTTTAGAAAATGTTCTTAGTACAGCGATGTTGTTATACATCAATATATCTTTCATCATCGATGTATCATTTTCTGAAAATTCCATATATGCTTCATCGATAACTACTAATGCCTGTGTTAAATTTAACAATCTTAATATATCTTTCCTAGGAATTTGATATCCTGTCGGATTGTTTGGTGTACATAAAACAATCATTTTTGGATTTAGTGGTAATTGCTTGATCATCTGATCCATATCCATTTTGAAATCGTCGTTCGCAGGTACTTTAATGTAGTTTGCTTGATAGATGTTTGCGTATATTTCATACATCGAAAATGTTGGATCAAATGCTAGAACAACATCATCTTTTTCAAGATAAGCTTTAAACAATAAATCTAAGAGTTCACTAGATCCATTACCTACAGTAATATACTTTGATTCAATATCAATATGCTTGGATAAGGCTTCTTTAAGCGTTTTTACTTGATGGTCTGGGTAATACTCAATATCTTTTAGAGATAGTGTGTTACCTGTTAAATAATTATAAGATTCGTTCGCATCAAGCTTTAAAGTAAATGCTTTATCAACAACTTGATAGTGTTTTGAATCAATAATATTCTTTCTTGGTTTCATATGCTTACTTCTTTCCAAAACGCACTTCAATGGATCTAGCGTGTGCAGTTAGTCCTTCAGCATTTGCTAAACGGATAATACTATCTTGAGCTTTTGATAAAGCTTCTTTTGAATAATAAACATACGAACTTTTTTTAATAAAGTCTAATACTGATAATCCAGATGCGTAAGTTGCTGTACCACTTGTTGGTAATGTATGGTTAGGACCTGCATAATAATCTCCTAATGGTTCTGGCGCGTAAGGTCCTAAAAAGATAGATCCAGCATGTTCAATCTTATCAAATATATCTTTTGGATTTTCTGTTAAAATTTCTAAATGTTCTGGTGCAATTTGATTGGTGATCTCAATTGCATCTTTGATATCATCAACAAGAAGGATAGCTCCAAAGTTTTTTAAAGAAGACTCAATAATGCTTCTTCTTTCTAATGTTTCTATTTCTTTTTTAATTTCAAGATTCACTTGATCTGCTAATGCTCTACTATTTGTAATAAGCATTGCTGCAGCTTTTGGATCATGCTCAGCTTGAGCCATTAAATCACAAGCTATATATTTAGGATTTGCATTTTCATCTGCAATAATTAATACTTCAGAAGGACCTGCAATCATATCGATACCAACAACACCAGAAACTAATCTTTTTGCAATCGCTACATAGACATTTCCTGGACCAACAATTTTTGATACTTTAGGGATTGATTCTGTACCATATGCAAGTGAGGCAATTCCTTGTGCACCACCAACTTTATAAATCTCATCAATACCAACTAGTTTTGCTGCAGCCAATATGTTTTTATTAATTTTACCTTCTTTATTAGGAGGTGTAATCATAACGATTCTTTTTACTCCAGCAATTTTTGCAGGCAGTGCATTCATCAAAACTGTTGATGGATATGCTGCAGTTCCACCTGGCACATAAATACCAACACTTTTTATAGGTGTCACTCTTTGACCGATGATGATCCCATCTTCTTTTTCATATTCAAAAGATTTGATTTGTTGTTTCTCATGATAAAACTCAATATTCTTTATCGCTTTTTTTAAGTCTTCTATTAAAAGTGGATCAGCCATTTGATATGCTTGATTGATTTCTTCTTCAGTGACTCTAAAGTCAGATAATGATACACCATCAAACATGTTTGTGTAATTTCTTAAAGCTTCATCTTTAAATGATTTGACTTCATTTACTATCGTTTCTACTGTCTGTGTGATCTTTTGATCATTGATATCTGATCTTAAGATTAGTTGTTTCATGACTTCATTTCTTTGATTTTGATCAATTATTTTTAGCATATGTCTATCCTACTTTCTCTAGTTTATCCATTAACTCAGTAATTCTTTGATACTTAAATCGATAACTCACTGGATTGGATATCAATCTAGCGCTTATATCCGTCATATTTTCTAATATTTCTAAGCCATTGGCTTTTAATGTTTTTCCTGTTTCAACAATATCAACAATCACATCTGATAAAGATACTAATGGAGCAAGTTCTACAGATCCATTAAGTTTGATTACTTCTATTGGTTGATTCTTCTTTTCAAAATATGCTTTTGTGATATTTGGATATTTAGTCGCAATCCTTAATACATCTTCTCTTTGATGAATGACTTCACCTTTTTTGCCAGCGATTGCGAACTTGCAATATCCAAATCCTAGTGGCATGAGTTCATATAAGTTCTTCTTTTCTTCTAAAATCGTATCTGATCCGATAATCCCAATATCCGCAACTCCACTTTCAACATAAGTTGTAACATCACTTGGTTTAATGAGCATAAATCTTAGTTTTTTATTTTCATCTATAAATACAAGTTTTCTTGAATCTTCTATGATTGAATCTCCATAACCTATCAACTTAAATTTACCAATCGCTTCATCTCCTAATCTACCCTTAGGAAGCGCAACCGTTAAGTATTGATCATTCATATGTAAGCACCTCTTTAATAATTTCTTGAGTATTTAGGGTAAAACCAATCGCAGGTACTCTTCTACCATAGCTTTCAGTCAGTGGATCATATCTGCCTCCACTTAAAACTTCTTCCTTGCTGCCTTTGATATATCCCTTAAATAATATGCCATCATAGTAGTCGTATGTAGAAACTAAAGATAGATCAATCATGACATTTTCTTGATCAGCAATCGATTTGATACGTTCTTTCAAATCATCAAACGCTTTTCTAATCTGTCCGTTTATCTTAAATGTATTTAACTTCTTGTCAAGATCATCGATGTTACCTTGAAAAGAAAACAATTGATATAAAAATTCTTTAAGTTGAGCAATCATTGGTTTATTTTCTATAAAGTTTCTTAAATCATACATACTCTTACGATAAAGTATGTCTTTAAACTCATTTTGTTCTAACTCGTTTAATGACATAGCATCCATGACGCTTTCTAAGATTCTAGTATCTGAAATTTCAATCATATACTCTAATTGAAATAGATTGAATATACTAGAAGCTATATTTATGATTTCTAAATCAGCAGTTTTATTTTCTTCTCCAATAAACTCAACACCAAACTGTCTAATGATATCAATTTGGTTTGTTGAAGATTTAGAGAATATTGAGGCATTATAGAATATTTTTAAAAACATATCATCTTGAAATCTAGGCATAATCTGTCTCATAAGTGATGTCGTGATATCTGGTCTAAGCACTAATATTCTTCCATCTGTATCAATAAGTTTAATCATCTTTTCTTTTTTCACTCTCTTGTTTTTTAAAACAAATGATTCATAATCTTCAAAAAATGTTGGTTCAAAATTGATATATCCTTTTTTTAAAATCAAAGATTGAAGCTTTTGAGTGACTTCAAATTTTATTTGTTGATATCTTAGCTCTTCAGCAATATTTAAAAATGTCATTTCTATGTCTCCTTTAAGATAAAAAAATTAGGTGGACCAAAGCACACCTAATTTATGTGTGTACAAGTCCGTGTATGTTTAACAAGGCTTGTACTTATATAGTTACAAACCTTAATTTAATGATGAAGATGATGTTTATTCATGTTTAGCATAGTCATCTGCTCCTTTAATACTTCATTATGATAAAGTGTTAAATTTATTTTAGCATATCGTTTAAAAAAGAACAAGAAAAAAGACATAAAAAATAAAAAAATACGATTTCTCGTATTCTGATATGATTTTTTTATCTACTTTTTATTTAATTCAAGTGTTTTGTCACTGATTCTGCTAAATTTAGCAGCTCTTCTTTTTCGTTGAGTCCATCAATAAATCGCTTAGGAATACCTGATAGACCAACTTGTGCACCAATCAGGGCACCTGTAAGCATCGCTCTAACCTGATTTTGTCCTCCGCCATTAATCGCGTGAAGTACACCTGATTCAAAGTCATTACTAAATCTAGAGGATAAATAATATACCGCTGGCATCATATGATAAAAAGCACATGGCATACCATAAACTAGCGATACCTTCCATGCAGGCTCTATACTAATTTCTTGATCATGAGCAGCTCTAACCATAAAACTTGGCGAAAGCAAAGCATCAGGTGACGCAAACAATCCTTCATTAGATTTTGCCTTCTTCCCTTTTTCAGGAACACCAAGATTTGAAGACGTTACTGCATGAAAGGGTAGTTCTTGTTGATAAACTTTTTTCATGAGTTTTGAACTGATCTTCTCATCAAAAGCTTCACCATTGATCAGCATCGCAAGTAAAACATTATAAGCCAGTGATACTGAACCAGTGACATTATCACTTTGAGTTAAAAAAGTATTCTCAACAACAGCTTCACTCAATTTTCTTAAATCATTTGCATAATATATCGCTGTTGGTATATTTCTCTCAAGTGATTCTGTTGTATCACTAATACTAGCAATATCATCCCAGCTTTCGTTTTCTACAACTCTTTTTTGATAGATATGTCTCATCACTTGAGATGTATATCCACCATATCCACCCATGGGTGTACCATCAAGCTTTGGTAATATCTCTTGGTCCATCATTTTAGTAAATCCTTCTTTAGTATATCCAGATTCCCTTACATATAGTTCCGCCATTTTTTTAATGATCCATCCTTGTTGAGAGATATCACCTTTTTTCATATTTCCATGATATCTATTAGGTAGTGGAGTCGTATAATCATCAATCCACTTCCCATAATGCTTGTATTGTTCTTCTAAATCATAAAACCAATGAGGTCCAACTCCTAAAGCTTCTCCAATTAAGGCACCTATAAATGCACCTTTTGCACGATCTTTTATATCCATAAAAAACACCTCCTAAATGATTACTTAAATTATATCAAACCTAACCAAATGAAACATCTTATATGCGCTAATCATTAAACTTGAGTTAACTCTGTTAATTTCTATAGAACCAAAAAAAGAATTATTCTCGATTGAGAATAACTCTTAATGTATTATTTTTAGAATCATTTTCAATATGTTATTTTAAGCTCACTCGGCCATAGCATAGACTCTTCTTTTAGAACCACTTGACCGACTGTATGAATATCGATATCTACTTTTACATTATTTGCCAAATCATCCATAAATGATATCGTGATTTTTGTTAAAACTTTTTTCATGTTCATGGTGAAAAAATTATTAATTAATCTTCCTCTAAAATCAGAAATTTCATTACCTGTTTCAATTCTAAATCTATACCCATTGATTCCCAAAATTCAATAATATCATCTTTACCTTTAGATACAATATCATTAACAAATACTCTTCAAATTTTATCATATTTGAGTTATCCTTTTTATTTTTAACTCCGTGAGCACATTCCAAATAATAGGAATAAGGTAAATTAAAAATATATATGGAAACCCAATTAAAAAATCGATAACAATTAAACCTGACACAAGAAATGTGAACTCATAACTAAGTATTAAAATATACACGATGATCATATATAGCATAAACATTGTTGTAAGAACTAATGATTTAACAAGTGATAGACTAAAACCTAGTTCTTGAGATCTTTTTATGCTTTCTTCTTTTGTCTGTTTTTTAATGTCATTATTTTTCTTCATTTTTGCATTTGTAAAAAGACCAATAGCTAAACTGAAGATAGAGAAAATCGAAAAGTATTCCTTTGTTCTTCCTTGACTGTTTCGTGTGATTGTGTTGTTTATGAGATCATATCCACCATTTTCATAAAGTTTAAGATGCAAGTCATCATCAACAAGAATTTTTACTTGAATAACTGAATGTGGTAACGCAACAAAATAATTAATATTATCGTTTTGCATAATTATACAATCTTCTATATCATCATAATTTTTGATGATGCCTACAATTTTATATGAAATTTCATTAATTTCTATGTTTTTGTTTATGCTATCAAGAGATTGAAATAACTCTAATGATATTTTTTCAGATATGACGACTTCATTAGAGTTACTGAATGGCTCACCCTTGATAAATTCGAGACTGTAAAAGTTATCATCCTCAGATATAAAAGAAATATTCATTATACCAACATTAAAAATGTTTTTATCAGCAAAAATAAGATCATATTCATTTTCATCGACATCATATGAAAAAAATGTTCTACTCACATTTATTTCCATATCAAAACTTATATTATTTTCACTTGCATATTTTTCATAAATATTCAAATTTATATATCCAATATCTTGAGGAATTCTATACTCCTGATTGATAAATATTAATGACCCTACAAAAAAAACAAGATAATAACCTCCTATAAAAAGAGTTAACTTAATAAAGGTACTGAATAATTTTGACTCGTTGGTTTCTTTCTTGTCTATTTTTATATTGTGGTCCATATCACTGCCCCCCGGTAGTTAAGTATTATTTTTATTATAGCACAGGCATACTCTATTAAGGAGATGACATTTAAAATAGAGTGATTTATTAATGAGAATTGCCTTTATAATAGACCTCATTCGTAAACTTAATGGGAAGTAACTTCTTAGGTGCATATTTATTAACAACATCTAAAATTTTATCGTTACTTGCGAGAAATATATTATCTCTTTTTAATCGGTATTTAGATATCTCCCAAAAGCCACTACCTTTAATGACAATCTTGGATTCAGAAAAGAAAAGCCATCCTTGTGTTGGCGTATTAATCATCGCAATATCTTTGATTTCTTCCCAACTCAATTTCTTTTTCATCCATAATAGTTTTCTTTCGACACCGTATTCACTTATTTTTACACTTGGAAGTAAAAATAGAAAAGCCCAAATCCACAATCCTAATGGCAAAATAAAAAGCATTATAGTCCCAATGATAATGATTCCTGTTGTAACAGTTTCATTTCTTCCAATTGTCATCATCAAAATGTACATAGTCAATGAAATTGGCATCATGATACTTATAAATATAAAGACTGGTAAGAATACAATAAACGTATTTTTTTCTTTTTTCATCGGAAACTCCTTTTGTCATTTACGACTAAAACTTGATTTCAATCCTTTTTCTTTCACTATAGCAATAAAATTCCAAAGAAAAGCTACTATAAATAGTGGAAAAACAACTTTTTCTGCTATATTCATCAACTGCCAAATATCCTCAGACACTTCTACAAAATTGCCATGATCAGATAAGTAAAATGAACCTATCTCGTAGTTTTCATAAGATTCTCTTGCATATGCATCGCTTGCTGCTGAACCACCATATGTAACGTTTAAGCCTAAAAATCCCAAAAATGAAAGAAATGCAATTGCAGCTAAAGTAAACCTTATCATAGCAATAGGTTTTTCTTTAACCATAGTTGCATCCATTTTTTTATTCACAACATAATATCTAATGCTACTTGCAATCGCGACAACTGTTACTAAAATCGCAAAAATCAGTGCAGGCATGCTTGGATATATGATATAAACATACCAAGATAATGCTACAAAAGCTATACTTAATAAATATCCAATGATTTTAATATACATTGCTAACCCCCAAATACATATCGCAAGTTTTATATTTACAATCATTATACAATTTTTTATTGCTTTGAGCAATTATTGATATGAATTACATTGTAATCCCTTAATGAACATAGTAAAATAAGGAAAACAACTCATTATATATTGGAAAGGTATTGCGTATATCTATACGTAAATCAAATCAACTATGAAGAAATTAATCAAACCACAAAAACTAAATCCTGGTGATACCGTAGCTGCAGTAAGTCTATCATGGGGTGGTGCTGGTGATCCAAACATTACTTGGCGCTATGACCTCGCTAAGCAGAGATTAAAAGAACTCTTTGATGTTAACCTCATAGAAATGCCTTATACACTTAAAAGCCCTGAATTCGTCTATAATCACCCTAAAGAAAGAGCTATGGATTTAATGGCTGCATTTAAAGATCCAAATGTTAAAGCAATCTTTTCTACCATTGGTGGTGATGATAGTATTAGAATGCTTCCATACATAGATTTTGATGTGATTAAAAACAATCCTAAAATCTTTATTGGTTACTCAGATACGACAGTTACTCATTTCATGTGTTTGAAAGCTGGAATAAGTAGTTTTTATGGACCATCGTTGTTAGCTGAGTTTGCAGAGAATGTAGCCATGCATGATTATACACAAAAGCATTTAGAAAAATCTTTATTTGATATTTTCATCATCGGAGAAATAAAACCTTCTTCCTATTGGATAGATCAACACTTAAGATGGGATGTATCTAACAAAGATATCAAAAGACATCAAGCACCAAATGAAAGTTATGAACTTCTACAAGGCAAAGGTATTGTTAGTGGTAGACTCATTGGTGGATGTATTGAAGTCTTAGAAATGATCAAAGGTACAACCCTTTGGCCATCACTTGATGAATGGGATGATACCATATTATTTTTAGAAACTTCAGAAGAAAAGCCAACACCCGATTACATCGAATATTGGCTTAGAAATTATGGAGCAATCGGAATTTTAGATCGCATTAAAGGAATTTTTATTGGTAAACCTTTTGAAATGAAATATTATGACGAATATAAACAAAGCATTTTAAAAATAGTACGTGATGAATATCAGTTAAAGGACTTACCCATTTTATACAACTTGAATTTCGGACACACAGCACCGATGTTCACCATCCCTTATGGAGCGAAAGCAACCATTGATTGTGAAAAGAGAGCTTTAATCATCGATGACTCTGGAGTTATCTAATCTCATATCTAAATAAAAAACAGAATGTAGAGAATTTATCATTCTCAGTTTTTTAATGTTTACAACTTGTTTGTATAATTTGCATACATATATCATAAACACCTATACATATCATAGTGTATAGGTGTTTTCATTATTATACTTATATTTATATTTATTGCAAATAGTTCCATTCTACTAAATGGCCTTCATTAATCCAATATTCACTCCATCCATCAGGCTTCTCAGCTGCTTCAACGTATACACGAAAAAGTTGACTACTTAGTTCAAATCCTTCATCTGCGATATTTGTCACACTGATGGGTATGATAATTTCTCGAAATGAAGATTGATAAAACGCTCGATATGAAATAGTCTTAAGTTGACTGTTTTCTTCAAAAGATAGATCAAGACAAGTAGCATATGCGAAACTTTCTTGACCAATGATTTCAATTGTATTTGGAATCACAAGCTCTTGGAGTTTTGAGTCTCTAAACGCAGCTTGATAAATTTCTTTTACTGGTTTAGATTTAACTTCAGATTGAATTGTAATAGTATCATAACTATCAGTTCCTCTATAGCCAAATACAACAGCATAATCTTCTAATACAAAATACAGTACTTGATCAATCTCAACAATTTCTAGAATATGCTTTGCATATGTGTTAAAAAATTCTACGTCATAATCATCCTCATAATACTTATGATTCATAACTGATTCTTCAGTCATTAGATTTGCAGAGTTTGTCTCATGAAGATTTATTGTTTCTTGAACATCTACTCTTAAAGCATCTATATATGAATTTATATCAATATCAACTTCTAATATCTCCAGTGATCCAGAGTCATCTTTATATCGTCTTTCAAAAAATAATTTATCTTCCCATTTATATGTGAAATGCTGTGGATTTACCCCTGTGATGTCACTAAATGTGATAATCGCATTAAGTTGGTAAAAAGTAGCTTCATCACCAAAAAAGAATCTTGTCATATAATCTTCAAAACCTTTTACATATCGATATTTTCCTATGATTTTAATGTCTTCAATATTTTCTGAAAACTCAACATTTTGATAGGTTGCTTCAATTAAATACTTTTCCCAGAAAGTATCTAATATGTCTGCATACTCTGGAACATAAGGTATATCTACTGGATCTTCTTCTTGTTCAGTTGTATGTTCATTACAACCAACAAGTAGAAAAACACTCATCATTAATATCAAAAAAATTATTTTTTTCATCTTGTCCTCTTTCTTCAGTTGATTTAACTATTAATTATCATGATATCTATGTAATATCATTTTCTTTATCAGTTCTTTTGGTAGTTCTTGACTATGCTGAAATTGAATAGTGCCTTTTGATAATTTATAATCTTTAAGTTCATCTATAAAAGCTTCAATGGTTTCAGGTGTAGGATAAAATCCTACATGATTCTTAAATCCTGCAATCATAATCTTCTTATCATTTTTCGCATTTGGAACAAGTTCATATGCAGGTACACCATATCCCCAAGATTCGGTTGCAGATGGAATCGTTTCTTTAAAGATTTGTCTCAACTCTTGAAGCATTTCTTTTCCTCTTGGTGGTTGATCATCAAAATATTCATCCCATGATTGATATTTTTTCATATGCATACCTCTACTTTATTCAATATAAACTATAAAAAGTTATATAGATATTATATCCATGTTCAATAATAATTAGTGCAAATAAAGCATAATAAACCCAAGTAAATGTTTCATTAGGCGATAAATTCATGATACTTCTAAATAATAATAAAGCAATTATACCTAGAATAGGAACAACTACATTCATAAATTTAGTTATACCATCATAATAGCTTGTTGAATAAAACTTACTGAAAATTGCATTAAAAGGTACAAGTATAATAAAATATACTAATGATAATAACAAAAATGTTCCCCATGATCCAACTAAAGAAATAACATAATAGTCATATAATTCACCCTTAGCAACCGGTAAGAATAAGAAAACAACACCGATAAGTCCAAATCCTAATAATATCCATTTCTTTCTACTAATAATATCTGCCATTATGATAACTCCCTTATAACATATATGCTTTGTATCTATACTCTATAAGCTCTTTTATATCATCTTGATATTTAGCTTTAAACTTTTTATATGCTCTTCTTTTAACATAAACCATCTTCATTCGCTTCATTGCTATGGTTTGTTTCTTGCTGCTTCCAATAAATGAAGCAGTCTCATAAAGATCTGTATAAACAATATTTGTCTCAACCCTTAAGAACAACATATCAAATATATCTTCTCCAGTTGCTTCATAAAAAGTACTTTCATTCGCTAACATGATACCAAAAAGATACATGCCTATGGTTGACCCTTGTTTTCTCGTTGAAAAATAAAAGTTAAGCCCAAAAGAAATCAAGAACATAAAAAAGATTATTATACCGTCCATAAGATCAAAATCTTTATTAGGAATAAATCTTATGTAAATATAAATTGGAATTGAAGAACATAAAATAACATCAAAAAAACCAGAACTAAGAATTCTCGACCAACCAGGAATCATATTATATAATTCTTGTTGAAGATTGTATTGCTTTTGATTATAAAATCTCTTTTCAGCTAAAGCTTCTTCTGTCATTGTTTTCCTCCTAATAGACAAATCATTAAAAACTATAAAATATATTAATTATACACAATTAATGCTTAATATTAGAAAGATCATTTAGAATAGGATCTTGCAGATCCACACTGCGGACATTTCTTATCATGTTTACTCATAAATGATCCACAATACAAACAATAATCTGGTTTTAGTTCTTGATTGCTTATAGGTTGATTAGACTTGCTTTGATACTCACTTTCATATGTTTGATGTAACTCCATATTTTTAAAATAATACACAAGAGATCCCACTAAAACAAAGATGAGAATGCCTCCTACTGTAAATGAAATGTTTCTTAATCTGCTAGCTTCTATATAACTGCCATCATCTGATAATTCAAAATCCATGTAATCCGCATTAATTGAATCTGTTCTTGATGTTAATGGTAATCTATCAACAACAATTAGAATTTGTCCACTTCTAAAAATTCTAGAAGCCTCCTCTGCTGTATAGATTGAATATGTATACCCATCTTCATACCATAGATCATAACCAGTAACGTTAAGTTTATAAGTGATATAATATTTCCCACCTTCACCCAAAAACTGGTTAGTGACTTCAGCGGTGATATATTGATTTGGTTCAGCAGTTTCAATCATATTAAAATAATATAATTGATCGTTTTTGATTTGATTCACTTGTGATTGTTGTATGAAAAAGAGCGCTCCACATACAATCAGAGCAAAAACTAAAAAAGATATCAATGAACCTATTTTAGAATTGCTGTAGTATCTCGTTGGTCTTCCATAATATGATCTTCCATAAATAGGATATCTATTTCTTTGGTAGTAAGTGTTATTGCGGTTGCTAGAGGTGAATTTAAAACCACTAGATCTTCCACTTCTAGATCCTCCAAAACTGTGACCACCTCTTGATCCTCTATGTGAACCTGATGGCATATATGTGTCCTCCTATGATATTCAATATTGCATGGTACCAAAAATAAAACTCGAAACTAACTTACTCATTTTTTGAGCATGCGATTTTTTCTAATTTGTTTGAATAAACAATCCTCCTGGTAGTGAAAAACCATTTCCCCAATTTGTTATTTCGAATAATAGTGATGGATATGGGGGAGTATTAGGATTATCAGGATTACTTTGTGTAACTAAATCTTTATAAAAGTACATTTCAAGTTGATATAAACCTGCAATTGCATTCATTACATTATCTTGATTTGCAAGTTTATAGTTCTCTTTTTTATAAGTGGTATTCATAGAGAGTCTTTGATGCTTAACTTTATTGTAAATAGTCCACCATGATGGAGAAGTTCCTGTAATGCTCACTACACCATTTACATTAGTATTGATATTAAACTCCCATAAACTAAATGGATTATATTTAATTGCTCTGTTTTCAAGACAGTCGACTTCTCTGATCTTTATATCTGGTTTATTAGTAACAATAACACTAGCATATTTAGGCATGGTATCCATTTTTGTATATCCCAAAAAATTACAATACTCTTTTGCAAGAACATCTATTTCACTGCATATAGTTTGTAAAAGTTTTGCATATTCGAAAGAGAAAGTGCCAGAATTCAACTTATCGAGAGTAGAATACTCGAATGTTCTTATTACTTCTTTTTCAAGATTCAAATAATACTTCCAAAACTGATCTAAAAATAAATTACTGTCCATTTTTCTATCTCCTTTTAATTAATTTATTCATGAAAAATTGTGTGCAATTCACTTGATTTGAATAATAAAAATTTACATTTTTTTAGCAATCCAGTTCTAAAACAATATTATTATTCACAAAATTGATTTTCACCTGGATGACACCAATGTGGCAAATCAATTCTGATATTCCTTTTAATCGCTTTTTTTGGTATTAATAATTTATCTATAATACCATCGTCATACCAAGAGTCAATAATTGCTCCTCTTACAAACCAATCACCAAATATGCTATCACACTTTGAACATCCAAATGATAAATATGAACTATCAGTTGTTCCGCTATATCGTTTTTTTATTATTCCCATTTCTAGTATTTTACTATTTTTAACATACTCTGCAACTTTTTTAATTATTTCCGGTTCGAATATAAATTTATTATTTTGCCACATTTCAATATCTCGATATAAAACCTTTGCATTACACGGTGAAATAAAATCTCCTACATAATATATATGATTTAAATGACCACATTTCCAACACTTCATTTCTAAAAATTTAATCTCAATTGCTTGAGTATCTAAAGTGTTACAAAATTTAATTTTATCACTTAAAAAATCTGAAATGAAAGTTTCTAATGGAAGATCCTTTCTATCCTTTAAAGATACTGTTAATTTCTTATCATCTCTTATTCTGAACAGAGGTAAATTTTCAAGTTCATCTTTTTGTATTGGTTCCTTTTCAAACAACCAGCATCCAACAATGTTATCTCTTAAGTATTTACTTTGTCTTTCTTGTGTTTTTTTTAAGTTTTGTCTACTAATTTGTACTTCAAAAGCATATTTTTTCCCATTTGCTAATACCAAAACATCAGCACGCCAATCTTTACCTTTATATTCTTCTCTAACATCATATCCTAATTTACTACATATTTGAGAGATTTGATTTTTTATATTATCATGAAAACTGCACTCATCCCATAGTCCATCTTTTGTTATCATTTCTTTATTCTCCTTAATCAGACTTTTTCAACCATTTTTCTAATTCGAGTTTCATTGCATTATTTTTATATGAACTATCCGTAGATGTTTGTTGAAACGTATTCATATTATCCAAATCTTCCTTTATTTTCATATCTTTGAATATTCTTTTAGGCACATATTCATATTTTCCATTAACTATTCTAAACACTTTGTTATTTTTATTACGATACATGTATATATTCGGAGTTGATTCTAAAGATTCTATTACATCCTTGTTTTTTTTCATGAGCTCTTTAAATATTTCATATGTGGTTTTTGCATCTGATAATCCATTATGAGGATTGTTATTAGATATGTTTAAATGTTGTGCTAATTTTGATAAACCTGAAATTTTTTCAGAAAGCAACACTTCAGCAATATCTTTTAAATCATAAAAATAAAAATCAAATAACTCCTTATTATATCTCTTGCAACTCTCATTTAACATATGTGCATCAATAGATGTATGATATCCAAAACATATATTTAATGAAACTAATCTCCTTATTTCTTCATAATAGAATGAAAATATATTTGCGTTTTGCATTATACTCTCGTCAATAGGACAATCTATTTTAGTATCAACACCATCAACTTGAAAATAATAATCAGCTTCTGGATTTATAACTATTTCTCTTTCTTCAATGATATTTAATTGATTATCAGAAAGTACATAACCAATGGAATATATTTTTGCAGTTTTATTATGTCTATTAGCTGCTTCGATATCAAAAAACAAGAAATTCATTTAGTGCCCCCAAAATTAAATATTTTATTTCATTATACCATTATATATATTATTAAACGTAAAACCCAGAATTTCAGTGCTTGTCTAAAATATATTGTTCATTAACTACATCTAAGAACGTACATGTTTCGATGTTAAATACAAGACATTTGGAAATTAACTATATTACAACATCTACGGTGCATACATATTGATATTACGTATGCTTATTTCTGCATCGATTATTTTTTCTTGTTTCTAATTGTTTTATTAAGACAAAAATCAACCTTTAGTTGACTTATTTATTACTGAGCAAATTTACTCTATAAACATTTTCACCCATAGATTGTACATTGAAATTACTATAGTATTTGGAATAATTTATGATTTTGCTAAATTGATCAATATCTGTTTTATTATAAAATATAAATCTATAGACTGTTGTTGCAAAACCTCCTGTAGACGGTTGATAACTTTCAAATAGAAAACTTAGTTTTTTCTTCAATTTATTTCTAATAGAATTTGATTCTTTTAATTGTTCTTTATTAAGTATTTTATCCCCAGTTTTTTCATAAAACTCATAAATTGAATCAATTAATAAACTGATTTCTTTTATATCATTTTCCATATTTAATCTCCTTGTAAACCTATTTTTTTTAAATATTCAATAGCAAAAAAACCATAATAAGAAAATACTTCTCCTAAGTCACTTTCAAATTCACGAGTGTTATCCACAAAATTGTGTAATGAGTGCGCATACTCATGAGAAACACACTCAATAAATCCTCTTTCATTCTTTAGAGTTTTGCGATCAATCCAAATTTGCGTACCGTCCCACATGCCACTTGCCAGATTTGATAACCCCAATGTTTTAACAATAGTAACTTTTGGTATTGGTTTTAATCTAGAATTTTTCTTAAAAAACAATCTCATTAAATTGACATTATCAAAAATCTTCTTTTCTTTATTTGATAGTTCATTATATCTAACTTCATCATACTCAAAAGAATCGTTATATTCTTTAACAGCGTTATCATATGTATATATACTATGACCTAATTTAACCAATATATTCTCAGGCAGAGTGACAATTTCTCTTCCGGTTGTCTTCGCTATTTCACTTTGATTTGTATCAAGGGGGCTAAATGCACTAACAAATATATACTTGTCAGTTTCATTCAATATTGTAGCTGAATAGCTTGCTACATCCATCCAAGTACTCTCATCTTTTTGGTTTCCAAATATATAATTTCTTAAATCTTTCACCAAGTAATCAAGTACTTTAAGAGATTTACACTTTAATAATATCGATTTAACAGAATCTGTGTAAGCTGTTCTACCAACATTGCTTCTCTCTCTATTTAATGCCTTTTTCAGATTTGAATTTAAATTTGTTATATTATAAGAAAATAAGAAGTTACCTTCGTTAGCTACCTGTAATCCGTTAACATATATTGTAGGAATACCTATTGGTTTATAAACTTCTCCATTTTTTGTCACTTCTAATGGTTTTTCTCCGTTAAAATAAAGGAAAAATGATTCAGCCTCATGGATCACCTCATCTTCGATATCAAATATTCTAATGTCTGTACCAACAAAAGAATGATCTATTTCAGATTCAAATACCGCATGAAGTGTCTTAATTCCAAAATCTCCTTTTCTATACATCTCAGTAGTAACATTACTATATTTTGATACAATTTGTATTTTGATGTCATGTCTATCTAATACTGCTAATGCATCTTTTAAACCAACTCCAAATTTTCCAATTAGATTTTTGGAATTTAACTTCTCTTGATTTTCATTCTGAGAAAAATGTTTACTTTGAATACCTCTTCCATAATCTCTTATATGCCATATATTATTTTCTTTAAATACTTCTATATCTTTTGTTTTTGTCAGCATTTGTTCATCAATTGCATTTGAAATAAATTCTCTGACTGCAAATGCAGGACTCCAATGTTCTAATACTTTTTCAATGTTTAAATCAAAATACTTTTTCATATATTTACCCCACCGTTTATATAATCATTTAACTGATTCAAATTTTTCTTTCATGGTTGGATTTGTTCTAGTTAGTTTTTTAACTGTTAGGTCTCCAGCTTTATTATTTGCAATTCTTAAATTGTTTTCACTAGATAATAACGCTTCTTTTGTTTTTTGAAGATGTGTTATTGTTTTATCAATTTCATCAATAGCTGTTTGAAACTTTCTGCTCGCTAAATCATAATTCCGAGCAAATCCCGTTTTAAAAGCTTCCAAGTCTTCTTCAAAATGAGTAATGTCAATGTTTTGTCTTTTCATGAGTGCAACTTCTTGTTTATACTCTAATGCATTTAGAGATGCATTTCTTAATAATGAAATAATAGGAATAAAGAATTGTGGTCTAACAACAAACATTTTTGGATATTCATATGAAGCATCAACAATGCCTTCATTATACAAATCATTATCACTTTCTAATAGCGAAACTAGAATCGCATATTCACATTTCTTTTGATTCCTATCTTTATCGAGTTCTTTAAGGAAATCTTTATTTTTCTTTTTTGTAGAAGTTGTATCATTTTCATTTTTCATCTCAAACATAATGGAAATGATTTCGTTACCAAATTGATCAAGTTCTTTAAATATATAATCCCCTTTAGAGCCTGAAGACGCATCATTGTCTTTACCAAAAAAAGCATTAGGAAAAGCCACTGATCTAATTTTATTAAACTCGTATTCACAGTGTTGTTCTAAAGATTCACCAATCATTTTTGTTGATTGTTTTGCTTTAAAATCTTTATAAAATGCTATTGTTTCATCTTTAACTTTTAATTGATTTCTGTAATTTTCTTCTAATGATGTTTTTTCAAGTTCTTTTTGTCTTTTCTCAATTTCAATTTCATTTTGCAATTCTAGAACTCTTTTATCTTTTTCAGCTAAAGCAGTTTGTTTCTCCAACTCTTTATCTTTATTAATCATTTCTAATTTAGAACTTAATTGTTGAATTGCCATCTCTTTTTTTTGGATTTCATCTTTATATTTAGACTCAAGACTAATAACTTCAAGTTTTTTTCCGTCATTTGAATTCTTTAACTGATTTTTTAAGTTTTCTAGTTCTTGTTCTTTTTTTAATAATTGTTCTTTGTAGTTTGATTCGACTTTTGATTTTTCAATAATTATATCTTTTTGATTCTGCGTTTTTAATTGTTCAAGTTTCTCATGTATCTCAGATTGAAATTCTTTATTTCTTACTTGATTAACAATTTCTAAATAACTTGATTCATCTATGGTGAATGCCTTTCCGCAATGTGGACATTTAATTTTGTTCATCACTTATTTCTCCTTTTGTTAAACGTATTTAAATCATATGTTTAGGTAATTCTTCAAATCAGTTACTACTTGTGTGATTGTTTCAAATCCCACATCAATTAATGGTTCATACATAAAACCATTAACATGTAAAAATGCGGGTGCAATTGTAATTGCTTTGTTATAGAGTGAAAATTCATCGTTTGTCATATGTGCAGAAACTAATCTATATAATCCTATTGTCCAATTCTTATCTATGATATTTGGAGTCCCACCGATTGATTCACAAAACCTATTTACTAAAAGTTTATCTGTGGCTACTCTAATAAAAATACCTAAAACTATTTTTTCTAGCAATCTACTTTCGTCTAAAGGATTATTAACTATAACACTGACTTCATCACACAATGTTTCAAAATAAGTTCTATTAGAATAAGTATTTGCTTTTTCTACATTATAGTTATTAAACACACTATCAAGAGTATTAAGATAAATGTTAGGGGTTTGGTTATCAAAATGCAAAAAATGACACAATTGAATATAATCTAAGTCATTAATTCCATCTTTGATCTCAATAACATTTCTTAAAAACGGTAATAATGCAATCATTGATTTTATTTTTTTCTGTGATCTCCAGTTTTTAATAAAACTAAAATTTTCAAATTCTTTATTTCTAGCATCTATTATATCGACCCCGCTAGTTGTTCTATAAGCAATTAACTTAGATACTAGATTACTACCTAGTGCTATTCTACAGGATCTATAAAAATCAAAATTGTGTGTGAATATCAATAACTGAATTTGTCCATTTTCTGATAATTCTTTTAGATACTGTATCATTGAATATTTATTTTTATAATCAAATGAGTCTACAACATCATCAAGTATCAATACAAAGTTTTTTTGTTCTATCTCTGCAATCTTTATTTCATATAATAATGATAGAATAAAAATGGCTCTTTTCTCACCAGAACTAAATCTATTCTGTATTTCAG
>SWCB01000938.1_pt1 | contig 25964 bp, 24 predicted proteins | sample 4692901 | NCBI WGS metagenome assembly SWCB01 (sample SAMN10267276, study PRJNA491770) | bioreactor metagenome | isolation source: DHS bioreactor inoculated with subseafloor sediment | place: Japan: off Shimokita Peninsula | collected 2006-08 | reverse complement strand
CCCGGGGAAGTGCAGACCGGTGAACACTGCCGGAGGGTGACGGGAATTTCGAGTACGTGGTCCACCTGCGTCCTTGCCCCGTGAAAACAGACATGACATTTGGCCGGTCGGAGCGATTGCTCCCGCCTTTGTCATGTCTGAAACCTCTTGCGAGAGCGACCGCTACGTCCTAGTCGTGTCGTTCGCGGGAGTCAAAGGTGGAAAGGCTTGTTGGGCATGATCGCCCTGGGTGGTACCTGTCGCTGTACCCGTCTGCGGGTGAGGGTGGCGGGTGTTTTCGTGCGTCCACACCTCGGGCGTCCTCGACGTATGTGGCCAAGGGCAACGCCGCTGACCCGGTGCGGGCTGCTCAAGAGGCCGGACGGCGTGCGCGGGGGCGCCTCCGCAGGTATTGCTCTGCGAACCGTCTGAACCGTCTTGGCACTCTCACTTACGCGGGTGAGGGTTGTCACGACGTCGAGCAGGTCCGCGACGATGTGGCGAACTTCTTCCGCAACCTTCGTGCGGGGCTCGATGGTGAGCGGCTGCCGTATGTATGGGTGCCTGAGTGGCACAAGTCCGGCCACGGTTTGCACCTGCATTTCGCGGTGGGCCGGTTCGTGCCTCGTGGTCTGATCGCTGAGGCGTGGGGGCGCGGTTTCGTTCACATCAAGCTTCTCGGCGACATGGGTCACGGGGCGACCGCGTTGGACGAGTCGCGACGAGCTGCGGGCTATCTCTCGAAGTATGTGGCCAAGACGTTCACTGATCCCGACGCCCGCGTGCTGGGCCTGCACCGCTACGACGTCGCCCAGGGTTACCAACCGGCGAAGGTCGCCCTCTACGCGCGCTCTCGCGATGGTCTGATCGACCAAGCGTCGCAGACGCTTGAGTCGGCCCCCACCTACGTGTGGACCTCGGACGAGACGCCTGACTGGCAAGGTGCGCCGGCAGTGTGGGCACAGTGGCCGGTGAGCCGTGACTGACAAGGCGAGTGCCCACGGATACACACCCGCCCAGGTGCGTGAATGGGTGAGTGCGTCTTGCGCTGCTCAGGGTGTGCCAGTGCTCGTGGCTGACCTCGGGGTGCTCTCGTGCGTGGGGGTGCTGTTAGGGGCGCCGCGCCGCAAGCCGCCAGGCGGGCGCGCCGCCCCTACAGCCTCCACGTCAGAGTCATTCGGTCCAGATCAAGCCCTTGGAACCCCCGCTTAGTCGCCGGGCCGATGGTCACGTGATCGACAAGCGCCTTGATGATCGGAACCTGCCTCGATAGGTTCAAGTTCTCCCAAAGCGCGCGCAGACTCTCGCCCTGGCCCACGTAGTCCTCGAGCGCATCGTGGCGCGTCATGCGCAGGAGAACCCCCCTGTTGGTCTCGACCTTCGCTTGCAGCGAGTTGCGCACGATAAGCCACTCCTGAAGGGAGACCTGCCCATCGGTGTATGCCCTGGCAGCGTCGTCCATGCGCAGGGTGTCGGCAGCGATCTGAGCGCTCAGGACGGCGACGCCTTCATCGTCGGACCCACCGCTCAACGTCTCCATGAGTTGCGGCGAGTCCAACCGGGAAAGGACCGCTTCTGCGATGAATTCCTCAAGTTTCACTGCCGTGACGTAGGTGGACTTGCACGGGTCCTGCTTCGTGGTTTGCACGCCACACGCGTAACGCCTGACGCTTCCGCGCGGACTGGACGCCATGGTCGCGCCGCATTTGCCACACCGTAGCATCCCCGACAGCAGGTAACGCCTGGCCGCACGATTCTTCCGGCGCGCTGGGTCGGTCAGAAGCAGCCGCAGCCTCTCGCCGTCCTCGGGGCTGATGAGTGGCTCCCAGGTGCCGCGCCCGATGGCCTTTCCCTGATGCACTCTCATGCCGTAGTTACGGGGTCGCAGCAGCAGCGTGCGCAGTGCGGTCGGGGTCATCTTCGAACCCTTGGTGCCCGTGACTCCTCGGGCCTCAATCGAAGCCGCCACAGAGTAGAGCGACTCCCCGGCAAGGACCCTCGCCGCAGCCTCACGGAAGACCGCCGCCTCCGGCTCGTAGTGGGTCAGGCGATCCTCAGCGAACCCGAACGGACGGTGGCCGCCACCCATGTACGGGGCGCCGGTCTCCGCGACCTCAAGGAACTTGCGCTTGATGCGCCTCGACTTCGCGTCGGACTCGTTCGCGGCGACGGCGGCCATTAGCCGGGCCACCAGCAGGCTGTCACCGTTGGCCACATCGAAATGCCCATGGAGGGTTACCACGTCGGTGACGCCAGCCACGGTGCAGGCCTTCGTGAACTGCTCCAACTCAATCGGCTGCCGGTGCAAGCGGTCCAAGTGATACGCGACCACCGCGTCGCGCACGCCGTCCGAGATGTCGCGTAACAGCCGAACGTAGGAGGGTCGCTCCTTGCCCGAGTAGGCCGACGTGTCGTCGTCGACGTACTCCTCGGCCACCGTCCAGCCGCGCCGCTCGACCTCGGCCCTGCAATCCTCAAGTTGGCGCGTCACGCCTAACATGTCCCCATCAGGGTCCCGGGAGATGCGGGCGTAAATAGCAACCGCGGTGCGTGTGACCATGGGGACAGATTAGCGAGTCACTGCCAACGGCGTCATGCTCTGCACGCGTTGCCATCACGATATCCACCGCCACGGATGGGGAATCAGGGCCTATGCCGGCGGCGTGGAGTTTGTCCCACCTCCCGATGTCGACCCCGCCCAGAAGCCAAGGCCGGGTGGACTCGCTGCGATCTTGCTCGGGGGCAGTCTTGGCGACGGCGACGGCGGCGGCGCGAGTGGCAGCGACGAATCCGACGACTCGCGGGAGAACTCCGTCAGTATCCAGGGCTGGCGGGGGAGCTCTGCACGCGGCGAGACCGGCGGCCGCAGCGCGGCGTGACGCGGTGACTTGCGACGCGGCGTGACGCGGTGACTTGCGACGCGGTCTCACGCCACCCCAGATAGCCACTGTTCGATCGCGCCCCACACGCGATGACGCACCGCTGGCGCCGACAGCACGACGTCGTGCAGCGCGCCATCGAACCTGCGAATGGTCACATCCGATCCCAGGCTGACCGCCCGTTGCGCCACATCCTTCACGTCAAGCACGGTATCCGCGCCGCTCATCTCCGGAGCCCACTTCACGGTGAGGATGCTGCGCTCCGAGAGCAACACCAGCACCGGAATCGAGAGCCCAAGCCCCGATGCGACAGTCGCCTGGCCCCGGAAGATCGCGCTGAGCCATCCTCGAGTGCCACGAAACCCTAGATCAGGCTTCCACCGTGGATCGATCTCCCATTCTCCGTCGAACCGATTGGAGAGCGTCCTGCTGTAAAAGCCCAAGTCAAACTGTGGGTATTGCGTGAGGGGCAGTACGCGTCTGCCGAACTCGACCATCGGCTCCAAGAAGGTACGCGCCGCCGTGCCCATCTGGAACTCGAGCCACGGTGAGTTGAGCACCAGGCCAACTGCCTCATCGGGATTTCTGGCGGCCCACAGGCTGAGCGTGAGCCCTCCCGTCGAATGGCCCATGAGAATCAGTGGGCGGCGCGCGTCCCTGCGCATCACGGACAGCGCCGCGGCGATGTCTTCGTCATATGTGTCAAGAGTCTCGACGTAGCCAGGCGTCTGGTGGGGGCGTAGGGAGCGCCCGTATTTGCGGAGGTCCAGCGCGTAGAAGGCGGCCCCTTTCCCTGTCCAGAATTCGGCCAGCTCGCGCTGAAAGAAGTAGTCGGACCATCCGTGAACGTAGAGCACATCGAACCTGGGCTTCTTTGAGAAAGGCAAACCACGCCTCCAGCGAGGGTGCCGATGCCTCACGAGCGTGGCGCACACGTCGCCCTCTGCATCGGGAAGCAGCGTCAGCTCGGTGGACTCAAAGCCTGCCCCGAGCATGTCCTCGCTCCATGCGACTGCCTCGCCCATCGGATCTCCTTTGCGCTCTGATTGCCATTGTGCCCACAGTTGCGATGTATCGGCGCACGTAAACTGGCATGCGTGACTATTCGCATCGTGTCCATTGGCGACAGCTTCACGGAAGGCATGAACGACTTCCTTCCCGATGGGGCGGAGCTGGGGTGGGCAGATAGGGTCGCGGCTGGTCTCGCCAGCGCCCATCCCGACCAAGACGTGTTCTATGCGAACCTGGCGATCCGCGGCCGCAAAATCGACGCCATCGTGACTGAGCAGCTCGACGCGGCGCTCGCACTTGATCCCACGCCTACGCATCTCACCTTCAACGGTGGCGGAAACGACATGCTGCGCCCAGGATTCACCGATGAACGCATGGTCTCCCTGACGTCCAGGGTGCTCGATTTGTGTGCCCAGAAGGGCGTCCACGTGGTGATGTTGACGGGGGCAGACCCCACCAACGGGCTACCGGCAGGCAAACGCATGCGCAGGCTGGGCACCAGGATGACGCACGTGGTCGAGACCCTGATCGACGGACGCGAGGGCGTGACGTTCGTGGACAACCTGCATGCCGAAGAGGGGCGCAATCCCGCCTTCTGGTCGCCGGATCGTCTTCACCTCAGCAGCATGGGCCACGCATGGATTGCTAGCCGTGTCCTGACCGCCATGGGCGTCCCAACGCTCGGCCCCGTCGTCACTGAAGCAGACCTCGCCGCAGGCGCGGCACCCCGCCGCCCGATGGGGGAGTTGCGCTACTACCGCGAGCACGTGCTGCCGTGGATGGGACGCCGGCTAGTGGGCCGCTCTTCGGGTGACGGCCGGGTGCCCAAGTTTGTGGACTGGGTGCTTGTGGAGGCAAAGCAGTAAGCCGGAGGCCTCCTACTTGGCAGGCGAAAAGCTGATGGAGTTGGCGACGTCGTACCACGCCGCGAGTGCCTGACCGCCGCCTGCATAGATGCTCACCGTGCGCGGCAAGACAATCCAACTGTGATCGCCCGCGTCGATGAGGATTCGCAACACAGGCTCGCCCTCTGCGTAGGCCACGGCTCCTGGAATGCGGGGCTTCCATGTCGAGAGGTCGGCAGGCGCCGACACCTCCGTGGTCTGAACAATGTCAAAGTAATACTCGCTTTGGATCGCAGACCCGTCCGCGCCGATGGCCCTGACAACGGCAAACCCTCCGTCGATCTCCTTGACGGCCCAGTCTGGTGACACGGTGAGCCCGGACTCCACGGCCGCGGCCCGCGCCGCAGCATCGGACCCCGCATCATCGGACCCCGCATCATCGGACCGCGCATCATCGGGCCCCGCAGTCCTCACCCCTGCCTGATGTCTCTCCGCGAGAACCGATACAGGCCACTGGACACAAGGCCAGCCGCCACGGCCGTCAGGATCACCACGGGCGTCCAGGACATCGGCGCAAGCGGCATGTAGGGCACAGCGGAGAACGGCAGCGCGTCGAGAAACCACAGGGGCAGTCCGAAAACCTCTCCCAGCATCGTGGTGAACCACATCGCGGCCATCGCTCCCCACGTCGCTGGAATTGCCACCGAGGGCGCCCACCCGAAGAGTGCGACGGCGAGACCCACCATCAGCATCACGGCGGGCCAATAGGCCAGCGCGGCCATCGCCATCGTGGATACGTGGGAGGAGTCTCCCGTGGTGGAGCCATAGACGCCGCCCAGCAGTGTCCCCCCAAGCAGAAGAAGGCCAGCGGAGCCGAGCGCGGGGATCAGTAGCCGTTCGAGCGCCCACTTGGTGCGAGACATCGCGCCAGCGAGTTGTACCTCGAGGATGCCGCTCGCCTCGTCGGTGCGCAGCGTCACCGCTGACTGGATCGCGAATACGGTGCTCAGCAGCGCGATCATCGTGGCAAGAAGCGACAACAGGGCATCGACGCCGATGCCGCGAGTGAACTGCGACATCGGCCCGCCGGCATCCGCCACGAGGGTGTTCATGGCGTCCACGATCGATCCAAAGAGCGCAGCAGCAAGGATCACTGCGATGGTCCAGCCGATGATGGGGCCCCTCTGCAATCGCAAGCCAAGCCCAAGCGGCGAGGCGAGTCGTGGCGGCGCGTCGGCAGGTCCAGGGCGGTCGGGCATGAGGCCAGCGCAATGATCGCGCCTGCTCTCAAGCAGCGCGGCTGCAACCAGCAGTACCCCTGTGAGGGCGATGAGAAGCGCGAGCGGCCACCACCTGTTGTCAGCGTACGGCTGCATGTGTTGGCCCCACCCGATGGGCGAGGCGAGCGACAGCGCGCCGCTTCCCAGGTCGCCCACCATCCGCACCACGTAGAAGCCGATGATGACTGACGAGGCCAAGGCGTTGGCGCCACGCGAAGTCGAGGCCACTTGGCCGGCCACAGCACCCACCCCTAGCCCCACGAGCCCCACCCCGGTCACAGACGCGCCCATGACAAGCGAGCCGGTGATTCCTGATGCGGCTGGATCCAAGCCATTCATCACCGACGCGAAGGCAATCCCCGCTCCCACCGCGAGGCACAACACGCCGTTGACCAACCACGTCGCGCCGGCGTACGCGTGCATGCCGAGCATCCGGGAGCGCAACAATTCTGTGCGCCCCGACTCCTCATCCGCCCTCCCGCTGCGCGTGACCAAGAAGGCTGCGCCAAGGGCGAGGGCCAGCACGATGGTCATCCATCCTTTGGTCCACACGGCTCCGCCGAGGGTGTCTGCAGCGGCCGATAGCCCGGTCATGGCCTTAATACCAGGGGTGTTTGACACCACGGCGTAATCGTCGAGCGATTTTTGCGTGGGGAGGAGTTCCACGAAGTAGGAAGCGATGAACGCGAACATGCCCACGAGCACGGCGATCCACACCACGAGTCGCACGCGATTTCTGCGCACCACGAGCCTCACCATCGTGCCAAACCCCGCCCAGGCGTCGGCGGGTATACCCCCAGTAGCGGGCGTCGAAGTGGCGCGCACGGCGACGTCGGTAGTCATTGCTTGGCGCCGATGCCGGACGTGGCGGTGGGGCTCTCCAGCTGGCTGCCGTAGTGGCGTAGGAATATCGCCTCGAGCGACGGCGGGTTGGCGACGAAGGAACGCGGTCGCAGAGCCGCGACGGCGGCGAGCACGGCGGGCATCGCCGATTCGTCGACGGAAAAGGCCACGCGCCCTTGGGTAACGACAAGGTCATGGACGCCCGCCATCTTCGCGAGCGCGTCAGGGGCGGAGTCAAGAACCACCGTCACCTCGGTCCGCGTAAGGTGGCGCATCTGGGCGATGGTTCCCGATTCGACGGCCGCGCCATCGCGAATGATCGTGACCCTATCGGCGAGCTTCTCTACCTCGGCAAAGATGTGGCTCGATAGCAATACCGACGTCCCGCTGGCCTTGGCCTCGCGGATCGACTCGGTGAAGGCGGCCTCCATGAGCGGATCGAGGCCGCTCGTCGGCTCGTCAAGCAAGAGCAACTCGGCGTTCGAGGCCAAGGCCGCGACGAGGGCGACTTTTTGCCTATTGCCTTTGGAGTAGGTCCTGGCCTTCTTGGTGGGGTCAAGCTCGAACCGGTCGAGCATGAGGGCCTTGCGCTTGGGGTCCAGTGGCCCCGAGAGCCTCACCAGAATGTCGATCGCCTCGCCACCCGTCAGGTTGGGCCACAGTGTGACATCGCCGGGTACGTAGGCAATGCGCCGGTGCAGCGCCACAGCATCGGTCCACGGGTCCGCGCCAAAGATCGATGCGCGCCCTCCTTCGGCCCGCAGCAGCCCCAGCAAGACACGGATTGCGGTGGTCTTGCCGGAGCCATTCGGTCCAAGAAAGCCGGTGACCTGTCCCGTGGGGACTGTGAGATCGAGTCCTCGCAGTGCCTGAACGGATCCGAAGTTCTTTGTCAGGCCCTCGACCTCGACGGCCATGCTGCCTGGCTTCGTGATACTCGACATAGCTGTTCTTCCCTTGAGCGGAACGCGGGCGCGAGAGCGCGAGCCATCACTAGCCTATGCACGTGACACGTGGTGTGGCTGGGTTAAGGCACCAAGAACGTCGAAGAGACCGAGGCAACGTTGCCGCCAAAGTCGACAGCATTGAGCTCCAGCCACAGTTCCGTTCCTGGATCGAGCGGCTCGAAACTGTAGGTGAAGTTGGCGAGGTCTGCCCAGAGGCCAGGTCCCTCCGTGGGTTCCCACCACGTGTCACCGGAGGCGTCTTGGAACTCCCATAACGGGAACATCAGGGTGTTCTCGCCAGGAGTGAACTCACCAAAGTTGCTGGTACCAGCCTGCTGTGCGTAGTAGACCTCGCTCAGGATGTCTCCCGTCTCTGGATCAACTCCAAGCTCCAGAGTCACGTCCCTCGCGGTGTCACCCGTCTTGTCGTCGGCCTCCTGCGCAATCATCGGGACGTCGAAGACAAACAGGCCATCGCCGTCGTAGCCCAGCGTGAGATAGGCCTGCATCGTGTCGACGCCGTCGCTAATGTGCAGCATCGTCAAGTCGTAGACATCTGTCACAGTGGAGGTGCCGTCGGCCTCGTATGACGAGTCCTCGTCCCCGAAGATGGCGTATCCACCGTCGCCGGTAGGGAAGCCATAGCGGATATAGGCGCTCGAAATGTTGCCTTGTGCAGCGGGATCGAAGTCGCCCGAGATGTACACGGAGCCATCGGCAAATTCGATGGCGGCGTCACCCGTGAAGGAGGCCTGTTCCGCGGACGGGATCTCGGAACCCACCGTGTAATAGCGCTCAAGGAAGACTTCCCAGCCAGTGTCGATGGCAAGCTGGCCGTACTCGGGGTCGTAGTACTCCTCCGAGGCCGGAAAGTAGATCGATAGGCCCGTGGCGCCCCGTGTTGCCTGCCCGTCGATGCGCGCCAGAACCACGTCATTCACGGCGCGCACCACCTGGTCGGCTTCGTCGGCGATGCCCACAGCCTCGACGGACAACTCGCCTGCGAGGATGCCCAGATCGGTCATGTGCGTGTCTTCTGTGGGATCGATATTGCGGCCAAACCCGAGGTTCTGAGCCAACGTGCGACCCACCGTCGGGGCCAGGCTCCCCACGCGTTCGGTGAGAGCCGCGGCCAACTTGTCGAGGGCAGCGTCAACCTCATTCATGCGCGTGAGATCGATCAGCGACAAGGTGATGCTCGCGTCTGTCTCCTCCGCGACTGCTTGCTCTTGGAAGCCGTCGATGATGGCCTTGCTGAGAGTATCGACGTCGACGTTGTCGCCAGCGGCGGCGAAAGACGTGTAGTCCCAACCGTGGCCGGGCTCGAGTTCTTGAGAAGCGATCATGCGCTGGGCGAGGGGAGCCATGGTGGAGGCGACCTCATACGTTGCCATCAGGCACGCATCGAAACCGAGCAGGTCCAGGGAGTTGACCCCCGCGGCCGCGAGTCCATCGCCGATACCCTCGCGGAGTTCGGCAAGCGACAGGCTGTTGAAATCGGAGCCCTCGTCGCCGCCCACGCCGGGCCATGACGCGCCGTGATCGGAGATGATGAGCGCATAGTGATCGGCAGGGTGGGCCTCGATGCCGTATGCCACGAAGGCTGCCAAGGTTTCAGGATCACCGGTATCGACATCGCCCATGTCGGTGACCTGAGTCGCCGAGCCGGGCGAATCGAGGGTGAGGAGCTTGCCGCCCTCCCAATCGCCCATGCCCAAGACATCGGCGTCCGAGTACTCGCCGGCCCTGTCAACCAGGGCGACAACCTGCAAGTCTCCGTACCCAGCCACGGAGCCGAGCTCCTCGATGTCTTCCATCATGAACGGTTCGAGATCGGTGTCGGCGATCGAGTACATGAGGATGGTCCAACTGCCGCCCTCGGGCGCTGTTTCACCTGCGGTCTCGGTTGCGCTGGCCTCGTCGATGTCGTCCAGTCCACACGCCACGAGCGCAGGGAGCATGGCGGCAAGGATCCCTAGGGCAAGGACTTTGCGGCGCCGAGACATGGTCGTCCTAGACCCAGATGAAGGGGATGGTGAGTGAATACACGGCGGCGACGGCGAAGATTGTGCCGCCGATACCGATCAGCGCGTATTGTGTGCGGCGCGCTTTGACGACGGCCGCGATACCAAGCAAGAAGAGTGACATCGCCATGAGGACAGTGCCGAGCGTGAGCTTGTCACCGTAGGTGTTGAAGGTATTTGCCTTGGCCGTCAGTTCCTTGGCCTCCTCGCTCTTGTCGCTATACGCGCCAAACAGTGCCGCCTGGTACTCCTCGTCGGCGAGAGGGCTGTGGTAAAACTCGGGATCCTCGATATCGAGAGCCGCGGCCCTGTCGATTGCAGCGCCAAATTCCTCGCTCACCGCCACAAAGTAGAGCGCGTCGAACTTGTCCGATGCGAGTTGAGCGATCGCCGGGTCGTCGCTTGAGCGCTCCACGTCAATCTCCGTCAAGCGTGCCAACGTGGCGCCATCTTGGACAAACTGCTGGTTGCCCTCAAGGTAGAGGGACTCCGCCTCGGCGGTCGTACTTTGTGACAGCGAGAGGTTCCTTCCATTTTCACCGTCGTACAGCGATGCCTCAAATGACACGAAGGCGGTGAAGACCGACACGATGCCAAGCAGCGTGACCACCACGATTTCGGTATTGCCAAAGAGCGTGGACAGGCGGACGCGCGACGCGGTCTCAGGTGCGCTGGAGGAGGGGGCGTCGACGGCAGAGTGTTCGGTGGGCATGGCTTCCTTATCAAGAGGACATAGGCGTGAGGCGCTGATAAAGCAGCGCAGCGATCCGAATCGCTCGTGCGCGCCAGGGCCGCTGGTCAGCACATGCTACTGCCCGATCTGCCAGGAAAATCATCATCCCTTTCAGCGAGTGAGGCGCAGCGTAGGGCAAAAGGGACACATGGGACGGGTTGCCCTAGATCTGCGCCATTCCCCACACGAGGGTGTGTGACGCGCCGGGAGCCAGGGTCACGAGGTGGTCGCCCGTGCGGAAGGCATCGGCGATGCACGACATCGGCTCGATTGCCACGCCCGAACGCTGGGCCGATGCCGGGCTGATGTGGTTTCCCGTGCACACCTGCCACGCCTTCGCGGCGCCGTCCATCCATATGGCCACTGTCGATCCATCTGCGCGGGTCAGGCGCGCCCACGATCGGCCATCGGCGTCTCTCGTGGGGTCCACAAACGCGTCGTCAAGATCGGAGCCCGCCAAGGATCGCGGCTCCCGATAGTCCATGTGGTCCGCGACGGGGGTGGTGCCTGTAGGCAACAGACGATCGTCAACTGTCACAAGGCTGTCGGCTCCCAACTGCAGAGTGCAGTCGTCGAGCGAGCCCGCACCTGCTGAACTAGCGCCAGGCGAGATCCAGGGGTGGTAGCCGACGCCGTACGGCAGGGCCGTCGTGCCGGTGTTGAGGGCGGTCGTTGTGACGGTCAACCCGGAATCGCTCAGCGCGTATGTCACGCTCACGCGCAGGGAAAACGGGTAGCCGGGGCTCGCGGGGAGGTTCAAGACGAGCGTGGCGGACGCGGCCGATGCCTCAGCAACCTCCCAATCGTCCCAGCACGAAAGTCCGTGGAGGGCAGTGCCGCGCGCGGGCTCAGTGAGGGGGAGTTGCAAGTCCTGGCCCTCGAACGTGTAGCGACCGTCCGCGAGCCGATTGGGCCACGGCGCGAGCACCATGCCGTGGAACGCTGGGGCAACCTCGTCAGCGGCAAATGGCACGACGACATCGGTGCCACCCACCGTGTATTCGCGCAGTGCGGCGCCCACCGTGGCGAGGGTCGCGATTTGGTTGCCGTGTTCGAGGCGTACTTGGGTTCCTGAGAGAGGGCTCATGCGAGAATGTTAACGGTAACAGCGGGCGCTGGCACTGCGACACATCGGGCAGGTCAATCAACTCGCCGAAGGGGTATCACGCTGACGGCCCATATCGTGAAACGGACCACTCGCTGACGGCCCATATCGTGAAACGGACCACTCGCTGACGGCCCAACGCGCGGAATGCGAGACCCGCCACCTGCACAACAACTCCCCATCTGCACAACCGGGCGCCGCTACGCCTCAAGCCGCCGTGTCCGTGGAGTGAGACGCACGCCGGGCATGGGCGGCGCGGGGATGCGCACGTCGTCGTGATCGGCGACAGACCCAAACCGTACCGAGTGCGCCTCCCAGTCGTCGCGCGCCTTGACGATTTCATCGTGGCTACGGCCCACAAAGTTCCACCACATCACGATTTCCTCCGCGAAGGGCTCGCCCCCTAGCAGGAACGCGAGGGCTCCGTGTTCTGATGCCACCTCGATCACGTCGCGGCCGGTTCCCAGATAGGTGAGGTCGTTGGGGGATGGGCGCAGGGGTTCCTCGCGCTCATCCGACGACGCGTCCACAGCGAGGTCCCCATCGAGAACGACGATGGCGTGTTCCCAGTGGGCGTTGAGGGGGATGCGCACCCGCGTCCCTGCGCCGATGCTGAATTGCGCGCCAACGAGCGGAGAGTGAGTCGTCGCGGGAGACGTGACGCCAGCGAGGGTTCCCATGACGACTGTCGCTTGAGCATCGGCGCCTGTCACCGCGGGGAGTGCGACAGTGGGGAGGGTTTCATGACGCTCGAAGCCGCGAGCGGTCCACCTGGCGCTCTCGGGTAGCGCCACCCACAGTTGCAGAGCATCGAGTGCCACAGCGTCGTCACCCAGGGAGTATTCCGAGTGCGCAATCCCTGCGCCGCTCGTCATGAGGTTGAGTTGACCAGGGCTCAGGATCACATCTGAGCCAAGCGAGTCTCGGTGCCGCACCTCACCGTGCAGCGGCCACGTGACCGTTTGCAGGCCCATGTGGGGATGCGGCTCGACCCGCATGGTGGTGCGTTGCGGTCCAAATCGGTCAAGGAAGCACCACGCGCCAACGGTAGGCAGCGCGCGTTGGGGTAGAGCCCGCCACACCTTCATTGAGCGCAGCCCGCCGAGCGGCACTTCGCGTGCGGGCAGGATCGTCGCGTGGGGAATCATGGCGAGGGCGTGATTGCTGGGACGTCGTTGGCTAAGGCTTTGGCGCGGTGGATGTGCCGCCCGTTGCAAGGCGCATGAGGTCGGATTGAAGGTCGATTCCCAGCTCCGTGCCGCCGGCCGACCCGTAAGAGTGCTGGTATTGGTGCCACGACTGCTCGCGAACTGCCCCGGCGAATCCTGACTCCATGAGGAGTGTGAGCTCCAAGGCCGCCCTGTCGATCCTGCCCGTGAGTGCCTTGTCTTGCCAATCCTCGGTGGCCGCGAAGAGGCTCGTGGGGACGGTGAGTGTGCGCAAGTAGGCAAAGAGGGATCGCATCTCTTGGTCAACGACGAGCGCATGCCTGGCCGTGCCCGCGGTGGCCGCGAGGATCACGGGCTTGCCGATCAACAAGTCGTTATCGAGCACTTGGAAGAACGACGTGAAGAGCCCCGACGCTCCCGCCTTGTAGACGGGGGCTGCGGCGATGATGCCGTCTGCATCCACGAGCGCGGCGATGGCCTTCTTGAAGTTCTCGCCAAAGTGCTGGGACGCGAAGGCTGCGGGAAGTTCAGGCAGCACCTCTCGCAAGTCGATGACTGTGGTTGACACCTCGCGGCCACGCGCCTGTGCCGCCGCGCGCACCTTCGAGGCCGCGCGATCGACGAGCATCTTGGTGGACGAAGGATCCGAGATCCCAGCGTTGACGACGACGAGGCTCAGGGGGTTGGTCATGACACGTCTTCTTTCGTGGGGGCAAGCAGTTCCGTTGAGGTCAGCAAGGTGGCAAGCACCGCAAGCTCCGACATTTGGGTGGGGGAGAGTCGTGACGACAACGCCTCAGCGACGGACCTAGCATGTGCGGTGCCGACGCTCCGCTGGACGGAGTGACCTTCGTCGGTGAGTGACAAGAGTGCCGCGCGAGCGTCGGCCGGATCGGGATGCTTGGTGACGAGCCCGCGGTCAACGAGCCTCTCGACCAGCCGCGACAGGCCAGGCTGGCTGAGCATCACGTGACGACCGAGCTCGCCAAGACGCTGGGCCTTGGGGCACTTGGACAGCGTGTAGAGCACGTCATATTCGTGGAGCGATACCTCGCACCACATCGACTCTGCCTCGAAGCGGCGCATGAGTGTTGCGTGCGCCCCCATCAGGGCCTCCCATGCCTCGTTGGCCTCCTTGATGGGGGTCGCCGAGGTGTGGTGCGCGGCGGTGGCGCTCGCGGCGGCCATCACAGCGCGGGCATGGTGGCGACCATGTCTTCGGGAGTGTCTTGGTAGGGAGACGAGCCCGTGACGTTGTCGCCGCGGTTGGCGTTTGGCCTGGGCTGACGTGGTTCGGCATCGCCGTACTTCGCCTTGACGAGGCTCGCGTGCGTGGGGGCGTCGGGAACCTCGGCGTCACGCAGGGATGCGAACTCCTTGCGCAGCACGGGCACCACCTCTCCGCCGATGATGTCGAGTTGCTTGAGGACCATCTCCACCGGCAGGCCGGAGTGGTCGCCAAGGAACAGTTGGCGCTGGTAATCGCCCACATACTCGCGGAATCCCATGACCTTGTCGATCACTTCCTGGACGCTACCCACCGCCATCGGCGTCTGCTCGGCGAACTCCTCCAGCGTCGGCCCGTGGCCGTAGACGGGGGCCTCGTTGAAGTAGGGCCGGAAGGTGTTCTTGGCTTCCTGAGTGGTCTTGCCGACGAACACGTGGCCGCCAAGGCCGACGATCGCCTGCTTGGCGGTGCCGTGCCCGTAGTGCTCGAAGCGCTGGCGATAGAACTGCACCATGCGCTGGGTGTGCTCCTTGGGCCAGAAGATGTGGTTCGAGAAGAAGCCGTTTCCGTAGAAGGCGGCCTGCTCGGCGATCTCTGGGGTGCGAATGGAGCCGTGCCACACGAACGGCGGCACATCATCGAGCGGGCGCGGCGTGGACGTGAATCCCTGTAGCGGGGTGCGGAAGCTGCCCTCCCAGTCGACCACGTCCTCGCGCCACAAGCGGTGCAGCAGGTTGTAGTTCTCGAGCGCGAGCGGCAAGCCCTGCCTGATGTCCTGGCCGAACCACGGGTACACGGGGCCCGTGTTGCCACGTCCGAGCATGAGGTCCATGCGCCCACCCACCAGGTGCTGAAGCGTCGCGTACTCCTCGGCAAGGCGCACGGGGTCGTTGGTGGTGATGAGCGTGGTGGAGGTGCTCAGGACGAGCGTCTCGGTCTGCGCGCCGATGCTCGCGAGCAACGTTGTGGGAGAGGACGAGAAGAACGGCGGGTTGTGGTGCTCGCCCGTGGCGTAGACATCGAGGCCTACCTCCTCGGCGTGCTTGGCGATGCGCACGACGTTGGTGAGGCGCTCAGCCTCGGAGGGCGTGTACCCGGTGGTGGGGTCACGGGTGATGTCGCCTACTGACATGATGCCGAACTGCATGGGGGACTCCTTGGGACGGACGCCGTCTTTATATGCGTATGCATATATCAACGCATGCGGAGGTCAGGTATTCCTGCGCGGGACCTCCGGGACCTCCGGGACGCCGGTAGCCGGCTACTAGGCGACCGCGAGGCGACCGGCAGGCCAGCGCTAGGCGGGCGTAATGATCGCAGGCGGATTGTCGTGGTGACGATGCCCCTTGCCCGTGAGCGCGCCAGCCAACAACACCACCGCGACACCGGCCACGGGAACAACCATGAGTCCCGTGCGAAGGCTTGTCGCATCGGCAATAGCACCCACGATTGGGGGGCCTAGCAGGAACGACAGGCGCAACGCCCAGCTGACGATGGTGATACCAGTGCCAGGCTTGAGCCCGGGGATCTCGTCCGATGCGGCAAACGCCGCAGGAATAGTGGTCGCCACCCCAAGGCCCGCTGCAGCGAATCCCAGCAAGGTGCCTGGGATGGTGGGCCACGCGAGAGCAATGCCCATTCCTACCACCGTGAGCACCCCACCCGCACGGGCGACGGCGCGGTTGCCCCAGCGATCAACAAGCTTGTCTCCCGCAATACGGCCAACAAAGTGCAAGGCCATGAGGCTCATCAAGGCGTAGCCGGCCAGCGTGGCATCCACGCCAAGGTCGTCGGTCATGTAGATCGATGACCACGTAATCGCTGCGTCTTCGGCCACTGCTCCCGCAATGCCGACGAGTCCCAACATGATGAGGGTGATGGTGGCGGCTCGAGGGATGGTGAGGCGGCGCTGTTGAGGGGCGTCGTGGGCGGGAGCGACCTCTTCCCTGTCGATGCCGCTCTCGGGTCCCAGCATGAGCCACCGAGCAACGATCGCCATGATGACAAAGAAGACCGTGGAGATCCCCAGGTGGGTGCCAACGCTGAGGTTCAGGTTGATCGCTTGGGTGCCCAAGAATGCGCCAACGGCGGCGCCGAGCGACCACATGGCGTGCAGGCCGTTGATGATTGAGCGGCCCATGCGCCGCTGGACTCCCATGCCTTGGGCGTTTTGGGCGACGTCGGTATTCGCGTCGAGCGCGCCGTTGAGGAACAACAGCACGGCAAAGAGCAACACCATGGGGGCGATCGATGCGCCCCAGACCGCGATGGCCTGCAGGGCTAGCGCCGCCGTGGCCAACTGGGCGGAACCAAATCGCCTCAGGAGTTTCGCCGACAAGAGCCCCACGGTGATTCCGCCGAATGCCCCAAAGCCCCACGCGATGCCAAAGCCCGTGTAGCTGAGCTCAAGATTCGCCTTGATCTCGGGCAGGCGCGGCACCATGTTGGCGAGCATGCCGCCGTTCGCAAGGAACAGCAGCATGACGCCGACGCGAGCCCTGCGAAGTTGAGAAGCGTCGATCGCTCGCTCGGCGGTGGTCATGCCGTCACCACCTCAAACGGGGACACGAGCAAGTCGGTGAGTCGGGATGACCGCCCCACGAGCAACTCGAATGCGCCGGACTCCACGACGCGTTCACCGGTTGCCGTCACGATCGAGCATGCGGCGGTAGGCACGGAGAGCTCGACCGTGGCGGTATCGCCCGGTGCGACCGTCACCTTGACAAATGACTTGAGCTCACGATCGGCCCAGGTAGCGGAGGTATTCACGTCTCGAACATAGACCTGCACGGTCTCGACAGCGGTGCGGCTTCCCGTGTTGGCCACCTTCACCGTGGCGCGGACGGCGTCGCTCGCGGTGAGCGTGGGGTTCAGGATCTCCAGATCGCGATACTCCACGGTGGAGTAGCCCAAGCCGTCGCCAAAGACCCACGCGGGCTCTTGAGTGAGGTCCGCGTATCGGTGCCCGTGCTGGGCGTCGATCTGGTTGTAGTACGTGGGCTGTTGGCCCACGTGGCGCGGCCACGAGATCGGCAGGCGCCCACTGGGCTCGATCTGGCCGAAGAGGATCTCGGCGATGGCCTGGCCGCCCAGCAGCCCGGGGTTGGCGGCCCACATGACGGCCGCGGCGCGGTCCGCAGACGGCGGCAAGACGTGCGGCTTGGACGCGAGTACCACGAGCACGACGGGGATGCCCGTCTCGACGAGCGCGTCGAGCAGCGCCACCTGGCCGCCTAGCAGTTCGAGCGTTGCGGTGGAGCGACCCTCACCCACGAGCTCGATGCGGTCGCCGAGCACGGCCACCACGGCATCGGCGCCGCGTGCGGCCTCGACTGCCTCGGCGATCATCTGCTGGTCGACGTCGACGGGCATGGCGATGTCGGGGCGGGGTTGACCATCGGGGAAGAAGCCTCCCTTGGGGTCCGGGCCCGTCGTGATGATCTCGGCCCCCTTCGCGTAGGTGACCTCGCAGCCTTCAGGGGCGAGAGCGCGCAGGCCATCCAGTACCGTGACGATCGCGTCGCGGGGGTGCCCTGTCTTGAGCCAATGCGCCTGCCCGGAGTTGCCGGCCCAGTCGCCCAGTTGGGTGTCGGGATCGTCGGCGTTGGGGCCGACGACAGCGATCTTCCGCACCTCCTGGTCCAAGGGGAGCAGGCCATCATTGCGCAGGAGCACCAGCGAACCGCGGGCGGCCTCAAGGTTGAGGGCCGTGGCGGCGGGGTGCGCGATCACGGCGCGCTGGTGCTCGACGTCGGGCAGGCGGGGGTTCTCGAACAGGCCCAAGTCGAACTTGAGGGTGAGGATGCGCCCCACTGCTTGGTCGATCAGGCTCTCGTCGAGGAGTCCCTGAGCGACCGCGTCCTGGGCGCCCTGGAAGAACTTGGGGGTGGTCATGATCATGTCGTTGCCGGCCTTGACGGCCGCCGCCGCCGCGTGGGCGTAGTCGGGGAACAGTCGCTGTTCGCGCACCAGGTTGCCCACGTTGTCCCAGTCGGTGACGAGCATGCCCTGGTAGCCCCATTCCTTGCGGAGCACGTCGCCGAGGAGCCAGGTGTTGACCGTGATCGGCACGCCGTCGATGGCCTGGTAGCCCAGCATGAACGTGGCGCAGCCCTCGCGGGCGGCCTTCTCGAACGGCGGCAGGAACCATGACGCCAGCTTGCGACGCGAGATGTCGGCCTCCGAGGCGTCCCGGCCGCCCTGGGTCTCGGAGTACCCGGCGAAGTGCTTGGCCGTCGCGAGGATCGCGGTCGGGTCCTGCAGCCCGTCGCCTTGATAGCCGCGGATCATGGCGGCTGCGAGTTCGCCGATGAGGTGGGGGTCCTCGCCGAAGGTCTCGCTCACTCGGCCCCAGCGCAGGTCCCGCGTGATGCACAGCACGGGGGAGAAGGTCCAGTGGATTCCCGTGGGCGCGACTTCGATCGCGGTCGCGCGGCCGACGCGTTCCAGGAGGTCGGGGTCGAAGCTCGCCGCCATTCCCAATTGGGTAGGGAAGATCGTGGCGCCCTCGAAGAACGAGTGCCCGTGAATGCAGTCCTCTCCGATCAGGATTGGAATGCGCAGCCTTGTCTGCTCCGCGAGTGCGCCCGCCGCGACGAGGGTGGCGGGCGACATGTGCAGCATCGACCCGACGTGGAAGTCGCGAATCGGCGACTCGACGCCGTTGTTGCCGGGGAGCTGCATCATCTGACCCACCTTTTCGGGCAGGGTCATGCGCGACACGAGGTCGGAGACGCGAGCTGCGGTGACGGCAGAGGGGTCGAGGTAGATCGGGGAGTTCACGGGAATCCTTTCGCGGGCGCTGCGACGGAAGAAGACGCAACGATAAGCACCACGCTTTTCTACCATGTGGTAGAAAAGATGGCAAGGAGGTAAGGGTGACTAGTGACGGCAGGGCTCTGCGAGGGGACGCTACGAGGGTGCTCATCATCGACACGGCGCTCGCGATGTTTGCGGAGCGCGGCTATCGATCAACGTCCGTGCGCGACATCGCTGCCGGCTGCGGCATGACGCACCCCGGTCTGCTGTATCACTTTCCGTCTAAGGCCGCGCTGCTCATGGCCGCGCTGCAGCGGCGCGACGACGTTGACTGTGTCGACCTTGAGAACAGCGACCTTGGCTTTGCTCAACTTGATTCCAGGGCGGTGCTGCGCCACTTGGTGAGTAGCGCACGCCTTAACGCAACCAAACGGGGACTCGTTGAACTCTTCGCCAACTTATCGGTGGAGGCGACGGCTCCAGACCATCCCGCTCACGGTTACTTTGTCGAGCGCTACTCGACGCTCAAGGCCACTGTGACAAGAGCCTTCAAGGACCTGGAGATAGAAGGAGCGTTGCAGCCTGGGGTGGTCCCAGCGATGGGGGCAGCCCAGGTGGTAGCGGCGATGGACGGGTTGCAAGTGCAGTGGCTTTTGGATCCCCAGGAGGTGGACATGGCGCGCGCCCTAGAGTCGCTCATCAACGGGCTACTCCGAGACCGCCTGTAGCTATACAGAATTGAGGGCAAAATTCCAGCAATCCACGACGGTAACGGAGTAGTGTCCGAGGTGTGAGGACCGAGGTCCCGGGACCTGCGCCTAGGACCGTCCTGATATTTTGGAAAGCGCAATGAGGCGCACAGGTCCCCACCTCTCAATTGAATGGAGAAAACTATGGCAACCACGACAGGCGACACTCACGCCGCGGTCACGAGCGGCTCCCGCCTCGGCTGGAAGTTCCTGAGTCTCACGAGAATTGCAATTGGGTTCATCTTCCTATGGGCGTTCTTGGACAAGCTGATCGGACTCGGATTCGCGACGTGCCGTACGGTCGCCGAGGACGCTACTTTCAGCATCGACGTGATGTGCGAGAAGGCCTGGCTGAACGGCGGGCACGTCACCGAGGGCTACCTCGTATACGGCGGTAACCCCAACAGCCCGTTCCACGACTTCTTTGTGGACCTGGGCGCGCAGCGCTGGACCGACTGGATCTTCATGGTGGGCCTGCTGGCCATTGGCCTTGCACTCATGCTCGGCATCGGCACCAAGATCGGTGCTTGGACCGGTACAGCCATGCTCGTCTTCATGTACCTGACGCAGATGTGGCCGGCCAACAACCCGGTGCTTGATGACCATCTTGTTTACTCGCTCGCACTGATCGGCATCGTCTATGTCGAACTGAGGGGTCAGGCCATTGGCCTTGGCACCTGGTGGCGCAAGATGGCCGTCGTCAAGCAGAACCCGTGGCTCGTGTAATCGAGTCCTTGACGAGGGGTCGGTCCGCTTCGGCGGCCGGCCCCTCTTTTTTCCCATGGGGGGACGGACATCTACGGCCGGGCAAGCGCGGCGAGCTGCACCGTGTGGAGGTCGAGCATCAGCCCGACGGTTGCCGACCATGGCATCGTCTCCGCACGTTCACGCGCGCAAGCTCGGCGCTCGCGAGTGTCCCTAGCCAGGATCGCCTGGATTGCGTCGGCAAAACTTTCGGCGGTTCCATCGGCGGCAACTCCCGCATCGGCAACCACCTCGGGGAGCGCAGATGCCGCGTTGACTACCGCGGGCGTGCCAGATGCGAGGGCCTCGAGTGCGGCTAGGCCAAAGGTCTCGATTGGACCTGGAGCGACCACCACGTCGGCGCTTGCCAAGAGTTGCGCGAAGTAGGTGCTGTCCGTGACGAAGCCCAGAAAAGTGATGGGGAGGCCCGCCGCGCGAGCCTGCATCTGGTGAGCAATATTCCCGGATCCAGCGCTCACGAGCCGCACCTTTTCGCCGCGATCGAGAAGGACCTTCACAGCGTCTATCGCGAGTTCTGGTCGCTTCTCCGTCGATAGGCGGGAGGCCATGAACAGCAACGTCTCGTCTTCTGATGCGACGGAGGCACGGGCCTCGGTGGACGCGTTGCTGGGATGAAAGCGGTCAAGGTCAACTCCCAGGGGGACCTTGACCGCAGCCAGACCCGCGCGCAAGAATTCGGCTCGTGCAAACTCGGTGGTACACACCACGGTGGTGAACCGCTTGTGTGTGCCGCGATTGTGCCAATCCGCGAGGGCCTCGATCGAAGGCCGGCGTTGGAGCCACCCAGGCAGGTTGGCGGCCAAGATGCCATCGGCCCGCTCGTGCGCAAAAAAGGTCGAGGGAACGCCGCGCTTGGCCGCCCAGGAACCTAGCGAGCGCAGCGTAGTCCGGTCAGAGACTTCAAGGACATCGGGAGCGAAGTCGGCGAGTACCTGCCGTATCTTGCGTGCTCGCAGAACGACACGATAGCCACCCGAAGCAGGCACGATGGGCGAGCGGATGGAAACACGGCGCCCGTACGGAGTGTCCTCGACCAGGTCCCGCGCTCCGGGGACCACGAGCAACACCTCATGGCCGCGCTCCACGTATCCGCTCCCGAGCGCGTGCATGGCGGTCCTGAGACCGCCTGACGTAGGGCCGTAGAAATTGGCGATGTGAGCGATCCGCATCAGTCGTTCCCGGCTGCGGCGTCGCGATAGCGGGCTTTCGCCTCAGCCACTTCGCCTGGCCTCCACGCCAGACCCTTGATGAGCTTGTCGCTTTCGGGGAGCAGTTGAGGTCGCTCCGCATGGATTCGGGTCGCTTCTGCGTAGTAGTCGATCAGGTTGTCACACACCTTGGCCCAGGTTCTGCCCTCCACCGAGAGGCGAGCAAGCGCGACACATCGAAGACGCAACTCCGTGTCCTCGACCAGGGCGGTGACATACGCGACCATCTCGTCGAGTTCTCCAGGCGTATAGAGAAAACCGGTCTCGCCGTGATCGACAAGGTCGATCGGCCCGCCGCGGCGTGGAGCGACCACAGGCACCCCTGACGCGAGTGCCTCCTGAATGGTCTGGCAGAAGGTTTCCAACTCGCCGCAATGCACGAACACATCGAAGCTCGCGACCGCCTCGGCGAGGTCGTCGCCAGTGAGGAAACCCAAGAACAGCGCATCGGGAAGAAGTGCCTTGAGTTTTTCGTGTGACGGGCCTTCGCCAACAATGACGACGCGGATCCCGTCCACTGCCGCAAGTTGAGCGAGGTCCTCGACGCGCTTCTCCGCAGCCAAGCGTCCTACGTAGCCCACGATGACCTCGCCGTTTGGTGCCCACGCCGAGCGCAGTGTGGGGGAGCGCTTGTCGGGATGAAAGCGCGCGGCGTCGACGCCGCGGGGCCACAAGCGCAGCCGTGGCACCCCCAGCTGCTCGAGCTGGCGCAGCGCGTAGGTCGACGGGGCGAGCGTCAGGTCAGCGCGCGCGTGGATATTGAGCACCCTGTTCCACAGGATGCCCTCTCCCCACGCCATGCCGTAGCGATCGGCGTAACTTGGAATCTCCGTCTGGTAGATCGCCACACACGGCAAGTCGAGTTCGTTCGCGGCGCGGACGGCGGCCCACCCCAGAGTGAAGGGCGAGGCAAGGTGGACGATGTCTGGCGCATACTCCTCGAGCACACGCGATATTTTGCCGACGCCGCTAAGCGCAACCCGCACGTCCCTGTAGCCGGGCCACCCCATCGCTGGCAAGCGCGTGATGGAGGCGATCCCGTATCGCACTGGTCCAAGGCTGCCCTTGGATTCGGGGGCGATGACAAGTGCCTCGTCCCCGCGAGAGGTCAAGTGATCGATGACGCGTAGCAACGAGTTGGTCACGCCATTGGACTGCGGCAAGAACGACTCTGCGACCAATGCGACCTTCATGGCTCCATTGTCGCTCATGGGTATACGCACCGGCGTAGGGGGGGTCCCGCCACGGGGTGAGAACTGGGCACACAAGGGGGACAATGGGACGGTGAACCGTCTCGCCTCTATGCCACTTCTTCTCTTGTCCGGCCTCCTCATTGCGATGGGTGTGGCCGCACCGGCAAGCGCGCACACCCAGCTTGTAGGCGTCGATCCCGCTGAGGGCACCACGGTGACCGCAGGCGAATCGGTGACGCTCACGTTCTCGGAAGACCTCCTCACGATCGGTGCAGAGGCGAGCGTGACGGATTCAGCCGGCGTTGCCACCGCGCTAGAGGTCACCTTCCCCACGCCGGCCGCGGCTCAGGTGGTTTTGCCAGACATGGCCGCGGGCGACGTGTCCCTTGCGTGGCGCATCGTCGCCACAGACGGCCACCCCATTGAGGGATCGCTCGGGTTCGCCGTTGAGGGGTCCGACACCCCCACGGCGGGCACGACTGTGAGCCCACGTGCCGCAACGCCGTCGCCGTCCAGCACGCCCCCTGCAACAGCAACTGCGGACCCCAGCGCGTCAGGCGACAAGGGGGACGGTGAAGGCGGGTTCCCTGTCGTGTTAGTCATCGCGCTCGTCGCCTCGCTCCTCACGTCTGCCGCAGCCATTCTGGTGAGCAAGCGCCGCAGGTAGATAGCACGAAGGAACGACCTGCACATGGGACGATGGTTCGCATGACCTTGAGGCTAGGCACGCGCGGATCTGCGCTCGCTCGCGCGCAGTCGGGGTCCATCGCCGCGGCGCTCACCAGCGTGGCGCGTGCGCGGGGCATTGACCTCGATATCGAGCTGCACATCCTGTCGACTCACGGAGACGAGTCCACAGGTCCTCTCGTCGGCTCCGAAACATCTGGCGTGTTCGTGACCGCCGTGCGTGAGGCGCTCGTGTCAGGAGAGTGCGACCTCGCGGTGCACTCCCTGAAGGACATGCCCGTCGCCCCATATGAGGGCATCACTCTCGCAGCCCTTCCGGCGCGTGAAGACTCGAGGGACGCCCTGTGTTCTCGCGGAGTCTCGCTTGCCGATCTTCCCCACGGCGCGCGCGTCGGCACGGGTTCTCCTCGGCGCACCGCTCAATTGCTTGCCATGAGGCCCGATCTTGAGGTGCTTCCCATCAGGGGCAACGTCGACACCAGGCTTGCGATGGTGGGGGAGTCGCTCGATGCCGTCGTGCTCGCAGTGGCGGGACTCAAGAGGCTGGGGCGCGCTGGCGATGCAAGCGAGATCTTTGCTCACGATGTGATGGTTCCGGCTCCCGGTCAAGGGGCACTAGCTGTCGAGATCAGGTCCGACGCGGTTGCCGACTTGGCCCGAGCGGTGGCGCTGCTTGACGATGCTTCGACTCGCGCCGCCACGACAGCGGAACGAGAGGCTCTGCGGATGCTCGAGGCTGGTTGCTCCGCTCCGATGGGGGCCCACGCGTCAGTGGCGGGTGGGCAACTCACGCTGATGGTGAGGGTCACCAACGCTTCAGGCACGCTCCAGCTCAGCGAGAAGGCGCGCGGTCCCGTCGCCGAGGCTTCACGGCTAGGCGTCATCGCTGCGCATTCCTTGCTGGGGCGCGGCGCCGCTCGCCTGATGGGCGATCGGTGACCGGCGGGCTCGTGGGCCTACGGGTCATGGTGCCCGTCACACGCGAACGCGGCGATCTCGCCGAGTGGGTCATCAAGGCCGGAGGGCAGCCCGTTCCGGTCGAGTTCATCGCGATCGCACCCCCTGCCGATGCGGTCGCCCTCGAAGGCGCCGTTGCCGCGTGGTGTGGCGGGGGCTTCGATTGGTTGGCGGTGACGAGTCGCAATGCGGTGCTGGGGATGCAGTCCGTAGCGACTGCGTCGTCGCGTGAGCTGAGCGAGGCGGTGCCTCCTGCGCGCGTCGCCGCCGTGGGTGCGGCCACGCAGAAGGTGTGCTCCTCCGTGGGGCTTCCGGTTGCGCTGACGCCCGAAACTGCCACAGCTCGCGGCCTTGTCGACGCGTTCCCTCACGGCGAAGGCACCGTTCTGGCTCCGCTCGGAGACAATGCATCGGCGATTCTCGCCAGGGGGTTGACCCGCAAGGGCTGGACCGTCACGACCGTCGAGGCGTACAGGACCGTCGCGGGCCAGGGCCCAAGCGTCGAGGACGTCGAGGCAATCGCCTCTGGACGGATCGACGCTGTGCTGCTCACCTCCGGTTCCATGGCGTCCCACCTCGCCTCGGCGTGCCCTTCGGTCCACGATTCAGTCACAATGGTGGCGATCGGCGAGACAACGGCCGCAGCGGCCGCCGCGGCAGGATTGAAGGTGGCGGCGGTGGCGGAGCACGCGACCTACGCATCGCTCTTGGAAGCGCTCGTTCGCGTCACTTCACCCAGCACGTCAGCGACACCGAATGAGTCAGGAAGGAGGCCACGATGAGCGACATCTCGAGGCGCCCGCGCAGGCTCAGGGCATCGGCGCCGATGCGCGCGCTCGTGCGCGAGACTCGGCCGCATCCTCGCCAGCTGGTGCTTCCTCTCTTCGTCAAGGAGGGACTCGACGTCCCGCACCCCATCGCGTCGTTGCCCGGCGTTGTGCAGTTGCCTCTCGCTCACGTGGGCACTGCCGTTGCGCGGGCGGCCGATGCTGGACTTGGCGGCGTCATGCTCTTCGCCATTCCCTCTGTCCGTGACGAGCAAGGCTCCGCGGCCTGCTCGGACGAGGGGATCCTCAACCTCGCGATTCGCGCGGCGGTTGGCGCCGCGGGCGACAGACTCGTGGTCATGGCAGACCTATGTCTCGACGAGTTCACATCGCACGGACACTGCGGCGTGCTGGATGAGGAAGGGCGCGTTGACAACGATGCGACGCTCGCCGTCTACGACAGGATGGCCGTCGCTCAGGCCCGCGCTGGAGCCCATGTGCTGGGCCTTAGCGGCATGATGGACGGTCAGGTTGCCTCCGTGCGCGCGGCACTCGACGCCGAGGGCTTGACGGATACGGCGCTACTTGCGTACGCGGCAAAGTTCGCCTCTGCGTTCTATGGGCCGTTCAGGGAAGCCGTCGACAGCGCGCTCATTGGGGATCGAAAGACTTACCAGTTGGACCCTGCCAACGGACGCGAGGGCAGACTCGAAGCGGCGCTCGATCAGGCAGAGGGCGCTGACATCGTCATGGTCAAGCCTGCTCTGCCCTATCTCGACGTCCTTGCCGAGGTGTCAGCATCGTCCCTGGTACCGGTGGCTGCCTACCATGTTTCGG
>SWCB01002795.1_pt1 | contig 26042 bp, 28 predicted proteins | sample 4692901 | NCBI WGS metagenome assembly SWCB01 (sample SAMN10267276, study PRJNA491770) | bioreactor metagenome | isolation source: DHS bioreactor inoculated with subseafloor sediment | place: Japan: off Shimokita Peninsula | collected 2006-08 | reverse complement strand
TGTCGCGGCGGCCGCTGTTGTTATCAGCCATATGTATCAGTCCTTTACGTCCCGGCTACAGGGCCAGGCCGCCCTCTCGGGCGCCGTCGGCCACCGCCGCAACGCGACCGTGGTACTGGTTGCCGCCGCGGTCGAAGACAACCGCCTCGACACCGGCTGCCTTGGCACGCTCGGCGACCAACTGGCCGATCTTGCTTGCCTTGGCTGTCTTGTCGCCCTTGAAAGCGCGCATGTCGGCCTCGAGAGTCGACGCCGACGCGAGGGTCTTGCCCAGCGTGTCGTCGACAACCTGCGCCACCATGTGCCGCGCAGAACGCGTCACGACGAGACGAGGCCTCGTTGCGGTCCCAGAGATCTTTTTGCGCAGACGGAAGTGACGACGCTCGCGAGCGATCGCCTTGCCCTTGCCCCTGATCGAGATACCCATTACTTCTTACCCGTCTTTCCGGCCTTGCGACGAACGATCTCGCCTGCATAGCGGACGCCCTTGCCCTTGTACGGCTCGGGCTTACGAAGCTTGCGAATATTGGCGGCAACTTCACCCACCTGCTGCTTGTCGATACCGGCCACCGAAAACTTGGTGGGCGACTCGACGGTGAAGGCGATGCCTTCAGGTGCCGTGACGGACACGGGGTGCGAGAAGCCGAGTGCGAACTCGAGTCTCGCATCCTTGAGCGCTACACGGTAACCCGTGCCCACGATCTCAAGCTTCTTCTCGTAGCCCTCCGTCACGCCCTGAACCATGTTGGCCAGCAGCGTGCGGGTGAGGCCGTGCAGCGACTTGCTGATGCGCTCGTCGTTGGGACGCTTCACCTCAATGGTGCCGTCGCCCTTCTCTACTTCAATCGGTGATGCCACCTTGTGTGTGAGGGTGCCCTTGGGGCCCTTCACTGTGATAGCAGCACCGTCGATCGTTACGTCCACTCCGGCGGGAACCGGAACGGGAATCTTTCCAATGCGTGACATTGCAGTGTTCTCCTTTCCGGGTTACCAGACCCAGGCGACGACTTCGCCGCCCACGCCCTTCTTTTCGGCCTCACGGTCGGTCAGTAGACCGGAGGATGTGGACAAGATAGCCACTCCCAGGCCACCAAGGACCTTAGGGAGGTTGGTCGACTTTGCGTAGACGCGCAGTCCAGGCTTAGAGATACGACGGATGCCCGCAAGTGCACGCGAACGGTCCGGACCAAACTTGAGCGTGAGCGTCAGCGTCTTGCCCACCGTGGCATCAGCCACAGATGAACCGACGATGTAGCCCTGCTCTTCGAGGATCTTGGCGATATTCGCCTTGATCTTCGAATGCGGCATTGACACCGTGTCATGGTGTGCCGTGTTGGCGTTACGCAGACGCGTGAGCATGTCTGCGATCGGGTCAGTCATTGTCATGAGTGAGTCACTCTTCCTCGCCGTGGTTTCCGCATGGGACCTGCGACGTAGTCGTTTACCAGCTGCTCTTGGTGATGCCCGGGAGCTCACCGCGGTGAGCCATGTCGCGGAAGCACACGCGGCATAGGCCGAACTTGCGGTACACGGAATGCGGACGGCCGCACTTCTGGCACCTGGTGTAAGCACGCACCGCAAACTTCTGCTTGCGGCTCGCCTTCACCTTGAGGGAGGTCTTCGCCATGGCTACTTCTCCTTGAAGGGGAAGCCCAGCTGCTTGAGCAGCGAGCGACCCTCGTCGTCGGTGGTCGCAGTGGTGACAATGGTGATGTCCATGCCACGCACTCGGTCGATCTTGTCCTGGTCGATCTCGTGGAACATCGACTGCTCCGTGAGACCGAAGGTGTAGTTGCCACGCCCGTCGAACTGCTTGGGGCTGAGGCCACGGAAGTCACGGATACGGGGAAGCGCCGTCGACAGAAGCCTGTCGAGGAACTCCCACATCCGGTCACCGCGAAGAGTCACGTGGGCACCAATGTTCTGGCCCTCGCGCAGCTTGAACTGTGCGATGGACTTGCGAGCCTTGGTGACCTGCGGCTTTTGCCCGGTGATCGCGATGAGGTCCTTGATCGCACCCTCGATGAGCTTCGAGTCCTTGGCGGCCTCGCCCACACCCATGTTCACGACGACCTTGACAAGGCCGGGAACCTGCATGATGTTGGCGTAACCGAACTCTTCGTTCAGCGTGGTGACAATCTCAGAGCGGTAACGCGCCTTGAGGCGCGGTACGTTGACGGTTTCTGTCGCCATCAGACGATGTCCTTACCCGAGCGCTTGGCGACACGCACACGCTTGTTGCGCGTACGGCCATCCTGCTCGACCTGCTCCACGCGGTATCCCACGCGGGTGCCCTTCTTGGTCTCCGGGTCAACCAGCATCACGTTCGACATGTGCAGCGGCGCTTCGATGGTGACGATGCCGCCCTCCATGTTGTCGCGACGCGTGCCAGGCTTAACGTGGCGCTGGACCCGGTTGATGCCTTCAACGACAATCCGCTCGGAGTCAGTGATGACTTCAAGCACACGTCCCTGTTGGCCACGGTCTCCACCAGCAATGACGACGACGAGGTCGCCCTTCTTGATCTTCGCCATGTGACTAGATCACCTCCGGTGCAAGCGACACGATCTTCATGAACTTCCTGTCGCGCAACTCACGGCCCACCGGGCCAAAGATGCGGGTCCCGCGAGGGTCCGTGTCTTTGCCCTTCAGGATGACGGCTGCGTTTTCGTCGAACTTGATATAAGAACCATCGATGCGACGCGTCTCTTTCACGGTGCGGACAATAACGGCCTTAACGACCTCGCCCTTCTTGACGTTTCCGCCAGGAATAGCATCCTTCACCGTGGCGACGATGACGTCACCGATTCCGGCGTAGCGACGGTGCGATCCACCGAGCACGCGGATGCACAAGATTTCCTTGGCACCCGTGTTGTCGGCGACGCGCACTCGCGACTCCTGCTGAATCATGTCTTCTCTCCTGTCGTCTGGTTCTCGCCACGTCTCGGCGACGAGCCTGGTCGAACGTTGGTTACTTGGCCTTCTCGATGATCTCCACCAGGCGCCAGCGCTTTGACGCTGACAACGGGCGGGTCTCCATTACGACAACGAGGTCGCCGATACCGGCAGTGTTCTCCTCGTCGTGGGCCTTGATCTTGGACGAGCGACGAAGGACCTTGCCGTAGAGCGCGTGCTTGACGCGGTCTTCGATTTCGATCGTGATGGTCTTATCCATCTTGTCGCTTGTGACATAGCCGCGACGCGTCTTGCGGTGCGCACGGCTCTCGACGGTGTCCGTCGACTGCTTATCTGTAGCCATATCTCTTACCTCTCCTTACGACTTCGCCGCGGGAGCGGTACGGATGCCGAGCTCGCGCTCACGCAGGATCGTGTAGATCCTGGCGATGTCGCGCTTGACTGCCTTGAGACGGCCATGGTTCTCGAGCTGACCCGTGGCGGACTGGAAACGAAGGTTAAACAACTCACCCTTCGCCTTCTTGAGCTCCTCAGTGAGGCGCTCGTCTTCCATGGCGTCCAACTCGGGCGGCATAAGGCCCTGGGTACCCATGGTCATGAGCCACCACCTTCACGAACTACGAAACGAGTCTTCATGGGGAGCTTGTGCTGTGCGCGGCTCATGGCCTCGCGTGCGAGCTCCTCGGGGACGCCTGCAAGCTCGAAGAGAATGCGGCCTGGCTTCACGTTCGCGACCCACCACTCGGGAGATCCCTTACCTGAACCCATGCGCACCTCGGCGGGCTTCTTGGTGATCGGGCGGTCAGGGTAGATGTTGATCCACACCTTTCCACCACGCTTGACGTGACGCGTCATGGCGATACGAGCTGCCTCGATCTGACGGTTGGTCACATACGCAGGCGTGACAGCCTGGATGCCGTAGTCGCCAAAGGTGACTTCGTTTCCACCCGTAGACGCCCCAGAACGACCAGGGTGATGCTGCTTGCGGTGCTTGACTCGACGAGGAATAAGCATGACTAGCCTTCCTTCCCTGCCTCGGCCGCGGGGGCCTCGGCTGCCGGTGCGGCAGCGGCTGCGGGAGCCTCTTGCGCGCGGGGAGCGTCGTCACGACGGGGTCCACGAGAGGGGCCACGGTCCGAACCGCGATCGGGGCGGTCGCCCCGGCCACGCTGCGGGGCACGAGGAGCCTTGGCCTGCTCGGCCGCGAACTCCTTTTCCGTCATGTCGCCCTTGTAGATCCACACCTTGACACCGATCTGACCGAAGGTCGTCTTGGCCTCAAAGAATCCGTAGTCGATGTTCGCGCGGAGCGTATGCAAAGGCACGCGGCCTTCGCGATAGAACTCGGAACGCGACATTTCTGCGCCACCAAGGCGGCCAGAGCACTGCACGCGAATTCCCTTGGCACCGCCACGAAGCGCGGACTGAATGCCCTTACGCATGGCGCGACGGAAGGCAACACGCGATGCGAGCTGCTCGGCAATGCCCTGAGCAACAAGCTGCGAGTCGATCTCGGCGTTCTTGACCTCGAGAATGTTGAGCTGGACCTGCTTGCCAGTCAACTTCTCGAGCGAGGTGCGAAGCTTGTCGGCCTCGGCACCACGACGGCCAATGACGATTCCGGGACGCGCGGTGTGAAGGTCGACACGAACACGCTCACGCGTGCGCTCGATCTCGACCTTGGAAACGCCTGCGCGCTCAAGGTCCTTTTTCATCATTTCGCGAATCTTGACGTCTTCGCCAACATAGTCGCTGTAACGCTCCCCGACCTTCGTCGAGTCTGCGAACCAGCGCGAGCGGTGGTCTGTGGTGATGCCCAGGCGGTAGCCGTGAGGGTGAACCTTCTGACCCATTACTTGGCCCCTTCCTTGACGGGAGTGCCCACAGTCACAGTGATGTGACTCGTGCGCTTCAGGATCTGGTTGGCACGGCCCTGTGCGCGCGGACGGATCCGCTTCATCGTGGGGCCCTCGTCAACCATGATCGACGTGATGACGAGCTCGCGCTCATCAAAGCGTTCGCCGGCCTTTTCGGCCTGAACTCGGGCATTGGCAACTGCCGATGCGACGAGCTTGCGTACGTCGGTAGACACCGCTTGAGGCTGGAACTTGAGCGAGGCAATTGCCTCGACCGCGTTCTGACCGCGCACGAGGTTCACCACGCGGCGGGCCTTCTGGGCGGTCACGCGGAGGTACCGCGTCTGCGCCTTGGCTTCCATGTTGATGTACTCCTGTGATCTCTGGGCGCGCCTTAGCGGCGGCCCTTGCGGTCGTCCTTGACGTGGCTACGGAACGTGCGCGTAGGCGCGAATTCGCCGAGCTTGTGCCCAACCATCGCCTCGGTGACGAACACCGGGACGTGCTTGCGGCCATCGTGCACGGCAAACGTGTGACCAAGGAAGTCCGGCGTGATAACACTCCGACGCGACCAGGTCTTGATGACGGTCTTGGTACCCGCGACGTTCTGGACGTCCACCTTCTTCTGGAGGTGGCCATCCACAAAGGGGCCCTTCTTCAAACTGCGAGGCATGATTCAGTGGCTCCTTAGCGCTTGTTCTTGCCGGAACGACGGCGACGAACAATGAGCTTGTCGCTTTCCTTATTTGCCCTACGGGTACGACCCTCAGGCTTGCCCCACGGGCTGACGGGGTGACGTCCACCGGACGTCTTACCCTCACCACCACCGTGCGGGTGGTCCACGGGGTTCATGACGACACCACGCACTGACGGGCGCTTGCCCTTCCAGCGCATGCGGCCGGCCTTACCCCAGTTGATGTTCGACTGCTCGGAGTTACCCACTTCGCCGACGGTGGCGCGGCAGCGCACATCGACGTTGCGGATCTCGCCGGAGGGCATACGCAACTGGGCGTAGGGGCCATCCTTGGCGACGAGCTGAACCTTAGAACCAGCGGAACGGGCAATCTTGGCGCCGCCGCCTGGACGAAGCTCGATCGCGTGGATGACAGTACCGGTGGGGATGTTCTTCAAAGGAAGCGCGTTACCGACCTTGATGTCGGCCGTGGGACCGGACTCCACCATGTCACCCTGCGACAACTTGTCAGGGGCAATGATGTAGCGCTTCTCGCCATCCGCGTAGTGCAGCAACGCGATGCGTGCCGTGCGGTTCGGGTCGTACTCGATGTGAGCGACCTTGGCGGGAACGCCGTCCTTGTCGTGGCGACGGAAGTCGATCACACGGTAGGCGCGCTTGTGTCCACCACCCTGGTGACGAGTGGTGATACGGCCTGTGTTGTTACGGCCGCCCTTCTTCGTCAAGGGGCGAACGAGCGACTTCTCAGGCGTCGAACGGGTCACCTCGACGAAGTCGGCGACAGACGAGCCACGACGGCCCGGGGTCGTCGGCTTGTACTTGCGAATAGCCATGGTTCCTGTTCCTTACCTAGCTAGCCTGGCCGCTGAAGATGTCAATGGCCTCGTCACCGGCAACGGTGATGATGGCGCGCTTGACGTCCTTGCGCTTGCCAAGGCCGAAGCGCGTCTTACGCGTCTTGCCCTTGCGGTTGATCGTGTTCACGGCCGTGACCTTGACGCCGAAGATTTTCTCGACGGCAATCTTGATCTCGGTCTTGTTCGATCGGGGGTCCACCTCGAAGGTGTACTTGCCCTGATCCATCAAGCCATAGCTCTTCTCAGAGACGATCGGCTTGATCAAGATGTCGCGGGGGTCTTTACCCAGTGCGCTCATGTTAGTTCTCCTCCGCCGCGGCCGAAGCCTCGGTCTCGGTGGCAACGGCCTTGGCCGAACCGCCCTTGGCCGGGCCCGCGAGGAACGCCGCGAGGGCGTCTGCGGTGAACACGACGTCATCGTGAATGAGGACGTCGTACGTGTTGAGCTGGTCAACGGCGATCACGTGGACTGCCGATGCGTTGCGCAACGACTTCCATGCGACCTCGTCAGACCGCGTCAGCACGACGAGCGCCGAGCGACCGTTGGTCACCAGGCCGAGAGCCGTCATTGCGTCCCTTGTCGAGGGCGCGTCGCCCGCAACGAGTGAGGACACGACGTGAACGCGGTTGGCCCGAGCCCTGTCGGACAAGGCACCGCGCAAGGCGGCAGCCTTCATCTTCTTGGGGGTGCGCTGCGAGTAGTCGCGGGGCTGTGGCCCGTGGACAACGCCACCACCGGTCATCTGAGGAGCGCGGCTCGAGCCCTGACGGGCGCGACCTGTGCCCTTCTGCTTGAACGGCTTCTTACCACCACCGGACACCATGCCGCGAGTCTTGGTCGCGTGGGTGCCCTGGCGAGCGGCAGCGCGCTGCGCGATGACCACCTGGTGCATCAGAGGAATGTTTGCGGTGACGTCGAAGACGCTACCGGGAAGCTCGGCCGTACCGGCCTTCTTGCCCTTGGCGTCAACAACGTCGACAGTCAGCGTGTCAGCCATGGAGTCACGCACCCTTCACAGCAGAACGGATCAGCACGACGCCGCCCTTGTTGCCAGGAACCGCACCCTTAACAAGGATGAGGCCCTTCTCGAGGTCAACGGCCTGGACGCGAAGGTTCTGGACCGTCTTGCGGTCGTTACCCATCCGGCCTGCCATCTTGATGCCCTTGAAGACGCGCGAAGGCGTCGAAGCGCCACCGATCGACCCAGGCTTGCGGTGGTTACGGTGGGCACCGTGCGAGGCGCCTACGCCGTGGAAGCCGTGACGCTTCATGACACCGGCGAAGCCCTTGCCCTTGCTGGTGCCAGTGACGTCGACCAACTGGCCGGCTTCGAAGGCATCGGCCGCGATCTCTTGGCCCAGCGTGAACTCGGAAGCGTTCGCCGTGCGGACCTCGGCAACGTGGCGGCGAGGCGTAACGCCTGCAGCCTCGAAGTGGCCCTTAAGCGGGTTGGTGACCTTACGAGGGTCAATGGCGCCAAAGGCGAGCTGGATGGCTGAGTAGCCATCCGTCTCGACGTTGCGCACCTGGGTGATGACGTTGGTGTCTACCTGGACGACGGTGACGGGGACTACCCGACCCTGCTCGTCCCACACCTGTGTCATACCCAGCTTCGTACCCAACAACGCGGTGACCGCGCGCTGAGCATTGGAAGTGGTGTTCATGATGATTGGGTTCCTTACGGCCTTTAGAGCTTGATCTCGATGTTGACGTCCGCGGGCAGGTCAAGACGCATGAGCGAATCGACTGCCTTGGGCGTCGGGTCCACGATGTCGATGAGGCGCTTGTGTGTGCGCATCTCGAAGTGCTCGCGGGAGTCCTTGTACTTGTGAGGTGAACGAATCACAACGAACACGTTCTTCTCGGTGGGCAGCGGGACGGGTCCCACTACGGATGCACCGGCGCGCGTGACCGTCTCAACGATCTTGCGGGCCGAAGAGTCGATCACCTCGTGGTCGTAGCTCTTCAGCCTGATGCGGATCTTTTGTCCCGCCATGGCGTGGTTCTGCCTTTTCTCTCGTACAGCTATGGTCATCCACCGACCCCCGCGCTCGGGCGTGTCGCACAAGTGCGGCACGCGTGCGCCCAGACGAATTCTCGTGGGAGGCGGGAAGATGGTTGGCTACCTTGTAACAGGCAACCGCACTAGTGTGCCAGAAGTGTTCCCCACATGCAAAGTCGGGCCTCTGGCGGCCGTCTTCTGGGTGAAAGCAACGGAGACCCCCGCCTTGACGGCAGGGGTCCCCGCGTTCAGCAGTCTGTAAGAACTACTTGATGATCTTCGTGACGGTGCCTGAACCAACGGTGCGGCCACCCTCGCGGATTGCGAAGCCCTGACCCTCTTCGAGGGCGATGGGCTGAATCAGCTCGACCGACATCTCGGTGGTGTCGCCGGGCATAACCATCTCGGAGCCCTCAGGCAACGTGATGACGCCCGTGACGTCCGTGGTGCGGATGTAGAACTGGGGGCGGTAGTTCGAGTAGAACGGGTTGTGACGCCCACCCTCATCCTTGTTCAGGATGTAGCACTTGCCCTCGAACTGCGTGTGAGGCGTGGTGGTGCCGGGGGCAACCACAACCTGGCCACGCTCGACGTCCTCGCGCTTGGTACCGCGAAGCAGCAGGCCGGTGTTGTCACCAGCCTGGCACTCGTCCATGGACTTGTGGAAGGTCTCGATACCGGTGACGGTCGTCTTCTGCGGGTCACGGATGCCGAGGATCTCGACCTCAGAGTTGATCTTCAGGCGGCCGCGCTCAACCTTTCCGGTGACGACGGTTCCACGACCAGTGATCGTGAAGACGTCCTCAATCGGCATGAGGAATGCCTTGTCGAGGTCGCGCACGGGCTCGGGGACGTTGTTGTCCACTGCGTCCATGAGCTCTTCGATCTTGGCAACCCACTCGGGGTCGCCCTCGAGGGCCTTGAGTGCCGACACGCGCACCACGGGTGCGTTGTCGCCGTCGAAGCCCTGAGCGGAAAGAAGTTCGCGAACTTCCATCTCCACGAGGTCGAGGATTTCCTCGTCGTCGACCATGTCGACCTTGTTGAGGGCAACCATGAGGTACGGCACGCCGACCTGCTTGGCGAGGAGCACGTGCTCACGCGTCTGCGCCATGGGGCCGTCGGTCGCGGCAACCACGAGGATTGCGCCGTCCATCTGAGCTGCACCGGTAATCATGTTCTTGATGTAGTCAGCGTGTCCGGGGGCGTCAACGTGCGCATAGTGACGCTTCTCGGTCTGGTACTCAATGTGCGAGATGTTGATCGTGATACCGCGCTCACGCTCTTCGGGCGCCTTGTCGATGTCACCGAAATTCGTCGCGGTGTTGAGGGTGGGGTACTTGTCGTACAGCACCTTCGAGATGGCGGCGGTCAGCGTCGTCTTGCCATGGTCGACGTGACCAATGGTGCCGACGTTGACGTGGGGCTTGCTGCGCTCAAACTTGGCCTTAGCCATGCTGGCTTCCTCCTGTGATGATGAGATTTGGGTAGTGAATAAGATACGCGCTCTGGCCGAAGCCTTCGCCGGGTCTGTCTTCCCTACTGGTCGTTTTTTTCTTGTTTTTCAACCGGTGGGACTACTCGCCCCGGGTCTTGGCAATGATTTCCTCGGCTACGTTGCGGGGAACCTCGGCGTAACTGTCGAAGGTCATCGAGTATACGGCGCGACCCTGGGTACGAGACCTCAGATCACCCACATAGCCGAACATCTCAGACAGCGGTACCAAAGAGTCGATGACCTTCACACCTACGGCGTCGCTCATAGAACGAATCTGGCCGCGTCGTGAGTTCAGGTCGCCGATGACGTCGCCCATGTAATCCTCAGGTGTACGCACCTCGACGGCCATGATGGGTTCGAGAAGCGCGGGATCCGCTTTGCGGGCCGCTTCCTTGAACACCATCGAACCGGCGATCTTGAACGCCATCTCCGAGGAGTCGACGTCGTGGTACGCGCCATCGACAAGAGTCGCCTTAACCCCCACCATGGGGAAGCCAGCAAGAATACCGAGCACCATCGCGTCTTGGATACCGGCGTCGACCGAAGGGATGTACTCCTTGGGTACGCGACCACCTGTGACACCGTTGACGAACTCGTACTGAAGTTCGGATCCAGCTTCAAGAGGCTCAAGGTTGATCTGCACCTTGGCGAACTGGCCGGAGCCACCCGTCTGCTTCTTGTGCGTGTAGTCGTACTTCATGACAGCACGGCGGATGGTCTCGCGGTATGCCACCTGCGGCTTGCCGACGTTTGCATCCACCTTGAACTCGCGACGCATGCGGTCGACGATGATATCGAGGTGAAGCTCACCCATACCTGAAATGACGGTCTGGCCGGAGTCGATGTCGAGGCGCACCCTGAACGTCGGGTCTTCCTCGGCGAGCTTCTGGATCGCGAGCGACATCTTCTCCTGGTCGCCCTTGGTCTTGGGCTCGACAGCCACGTGGATCACGGGCTCGGGGAAGGTCATCGACTCAAGCACGACCTGGTGCTGAGGGTCGCACAAGGTGTCGCCAGTGGTGGTGTCCTTGAGACCAATCACCGCGTAGATGTGGCCAGCGGTCACGCTGTCGACAGGCATTTCCTTGTTGGCGTACATCTGGAAGATCTTCCCGATGCGCTCCTTCTTGCCCTTGGTCGAGTTCGCCACGGCGCCGCCGCTGTCCAACCGTCCCGAGTACACGCGGATGTAGGTCAGACGACCGAAGAAGGGGTGTACCGCCACCTTGAACGCGAGAGCCGCAAAGGGCTCTGCTGCGTCTGGCCTGCGGAGAACCATGCTGTCCTCATCGTTCGGCACGTGAGCCTCAAGCGGAGGCACGTCGAGCGGCGAGGGAAGGTAGTCGACGACGGCGTCGAGCATCGGCTGCACGCCACGGTTCTTGAAGGCCGAACCACAAAGCACGGGGTAGATCTCGCTGTTCACAGTGAGCTTGCGGATAGCCGCCTTGATCTCGGCGACGGTGATCTCTTCGCCTGCGAAGAAGCGTTCCATGAGCCCGTCGTCGGTTTCCGCGACAACCTCCATGAGCGCATTGCGGTATTCCGCAGCCTTCTCCTTGAGGTCCTCGGGGATCTCTTCGATGGCGTACTTCGCGCCCATCTGAACGTCACCCTTGGAGTCTCCACGCCACGTCAGGGCGCGCATCTCGACGAGGTCGACAACGCCCTCAAAGCCGGACTCAAAACCAATGGGGAGCTGAATGACGAGCGGACGCGCACCCAGGCGCTTGATGATGGTGTCTACCGTGAAGTAGAAATCAGCACCCATCTTGTCCATCTTGTTGACGAAGCAGATGCGGGGCACGTTGTACTTGTCGGCCTGGCGCCACACGGTCTCGGACTGAGGCTCAACGCCTTCCTTGCCGTCGAACACCGCGACTGCGCCGTCGAGCACGCGGAGCGAACGCTCCACCTCGACAGTGAAGTCGACGTGACCGGGGGTGTCGATGATGTTGATCTGGTTCTTGTTCCAGAAGCACGTCACGGCGGCAGACGTAATGGTGATGCCGCGCTCTTGCTCCTGCTCCATCCAGTCGGTCGTCGAGGCACCGTCGTGGGTCTCGCCGATCTTGTGGTTAACACCCGTGTAAAACAGGATGCGCTCTGTGGTCGTGGTCTTGCCGGCATCGATGTGAGCCATGATGCCGATGTTGCGGACCTTATTCAGGTCGGTGAGCACTTCCTGTGCCACGAGCGGTTCTCCCTTAAGTCTTTGAGTCTGAGGCTTCGAACGCGGCGGCGACTACCAGCGGTAGTGCGCGAACGCCTTGTTCGATTCGGCCATCTTGTGCATGTCCTCGCGGCGCTTCACAGCGGCACCAAGGCCGTTGGACGCGTCGAGGAGTTCGTTCATGAGGCGCTCAGTCATCGTGTTCTCACGACGCTTGCGCGAGAAGTCGACGAGCCAACGCAGTGACAGCGTGGTGGCGCGGACCGGACGGACGTCGACGGGCACCTGGTAGGTGGCTCCACCGACGCGGCGCGAGCGGACCTCGAGCGCGGGGCGCACGTTGTCCATGGCGCGCTTAAGAACGGTGACTGGATCCTGGCCGCTCTTTTCCTTGACGCCTTCGAGTGCGCCGTACACGATCGCCTCGGCGACCGAGCGCTTGCCGTCGAGCAGCACCTTGTTGATGAGTTGAGTAACGACAGGAGCGCCGTACACCGGGTCAATGACGATGGGGCGCTTTGGCGCCGGTCCCTTGCGAGGCATTACTTCTTCTTCTCCATCTTCGCGCCGTAACGGCTACGAGCCTGCTTGCGGTTCTTCACGCCTTGGGTGTCGAGCGAGCCGCGCACGATCTTGTAACGCACGCCGGGAAGGTCCTTCACACGACCGCCACGCACGAGCACAATCGAGTGCTCCTGCAGGTTGTGGCCCTCGCCTGGGATATAAGCCGTGACCTCGATTCCAGAGGACAAACGCACACGAGCAACCTTGCGAAGAGCCGAGTTCGGCTTCTTGGGGGTGGTCGTGTAGACGCGGGTGCACACACCGCGGCGCTGGGGGCTGCCCTTGAGGGCAGGAGTCTTGGTCTTGGACGCCTTGGGGGTCCTCCCCTTGCGCACCAACTGCTGAATCGTAGGCACTACTTCTCCGTCTGTAGATACTGAACGCTGATCGTGTCGTCGGCCCGACCCCCGCGCCCGGGCGTGTCGCACCTGATGGATGTTGCCTCCGGAAAGGCACACAAGAGGGCCCGACGACGCGGGCACGATCATCTACCATACCCGGCGACGCCCCCGCAGTCAACGCGCAAGGCGACCGACCAACAGGTGACTCAAAGAGCCTGTGTGTAAGCCTCCATAGTAGGCGCCGCGCGATGGCTAAAGTGGCGGGATGGTCCCACCGGGTGACAGTCGTGGATTCCACCTTGACATCAGAGATACCCTCAACCTGGGAGAGCCCTTTAGCAAGTCGGCGGGCGCCCGCACTGAGTTTTCGTCGACGACGCCGAGAATCCGGGTGCTTGCGCATGTGTCCTGGGGGGAGGAGCGGTAGAACAAGATGGCAAAACGCACACCGTCACCGCCCCCTGTATTGCCTGGCTACGCCTTCATTAGGCCACTCGGCTCGGGCGGTTTCTCGGACGTCTTCCTCTACGAGCAAGACATGCCTCGCCGCGTCGTGGCCGTCAAGGTGTTGTGCGACGACGCGATCAATCCCAGCGTCTTGCGCACGTTCAACTCCGAAGCTGACATCCTGGCGAGGCTCAGCACTCACTCGTCGATAGTCACGATCTTTCAGGCCTCGATCTGTGCCGATGGTCGCCCCTACTTTGTCATGGACTACTGCCCCGACACGATGGGCGCCAAGGTCAAGAGGGCTCCACTTCCCGTGAAAGACGTCCTCGACGTGGGCGTCAGGATGGCAGCCGCTCTTGAAACGGCCCACCGTTCTGGAGTTCTTCACAGGGATATCAAGCCTTCGAACATTCTGGTCACGACCTTGGGAACGCCGGTACTTGCCGACTTTGGAATAGCGGCCGGCGCCGCTCTTGTGGAAGACGATCCCTACGTCGTGGTGATGTCAATCCCATGGAGCGCCCCTGAGGTGATCTCCCAAACAGTGGCTGGCTCAATCCCTGCGGAGATCTGGAGCCTTGGTGCCACCCTCTATCACCTCCTTGCAGGCAGGGCGCCGTTTGATTTGGTCTCGGGTGAGAAGATCCCGCGAGCGCAGCACATGCAACGCATCGTCAAGGGAAATTACGTTCCCACCGGTAGAGCCGATGTCCCCGCGCGCCTCGAAGCGGCTCTGAAGTCGGCTCTCGCTAAGGAGCCCACAGGCCGCCATTCATCGATGTTTGCCTTTGCCGAAGAACTGCGGTGGATCCAGTACGAACTCGGCGTGCCCCCCACCGCCTTAGAGGTGGCCGCCCCCGAGTGGGCCGCGGCCTCCGCCCCCGTCGATTTTGCGAGCGATGCCCCCCGTGGTCCCGTGATGTCGACCGTGCGCCACGATTCTCGCAGGGCATTGCGCGCCCAAACTCTTGCCTCCACTCAACGCGTTGATGGCGGCAAAGAGTCGCCCCCGCAGCGTTCCAAGGTCACAACCAAGGCGGCCCTTGTCGGAGGCGCGGTGGGCGCTGCTGTCGCCACCGTCGTTGTGTTTGGCATCCTCGCCTTGACAGGGACCATCTAGGTGGCGGAGCCGTCCCGCAGGGGACCACGACGCCCGCGATGGACCGCGCCCGCCGCCGCCATTCTCGTTGGAGGGTCGATCGCCGCTGCTGCGGTAATCGCGCCAGGTTACGACGCTCAAGAAACGCCCCGGCTCGAGACCTCTGTGTGGGTCACGCGCGATGACGGCCAGTATGCGCGGGTTAACACGGAGCTGGGAGAGATCGACACGACGAGGGCCGTCGCAGACCCCGCAGGTATCGTGCAGTCGGGTTCCAGGGGCTTGGTTTTCACTCAGGGATATGTGCAGGCGTGGCCTCTCGACGGCGCGCATCCGGCCGATCTTGTCGCCGGCTCAGACGCAGACTCACCCGCAAGCACCGCCGCAAACCAGGTGATGGCAAACCCAAGCGGGACCACGCACGTCACCTCAGCCGGGCCTTTTACGCTCTACGGCACCACGACAGGTGAGGTCTATGTTGGCACGCTCCCTGATGGCATATCCAAGCCGTCGAGCCCGCGCCAACTCAACCCATTCGCCGACGTCGTCGCTGCAGAGGGAGCGGAATCACCCAGATATGTGAGCGAGGCATCGGCGATCGATGGCCTGGGCAATGTCGCGATGTACTCAGCCGCCGAGGGTGGAGTGCGTAGATACTCAGCGAGCACCGGAGTGTTTACCGGCACCGTCGATGCCGTCCCACAGGCCCCCGACCGCGGAGACCGTCTCGAGATGACGATCGTCGATGGCCGTTGGGTTCTCTTCTCCGCCTCACGCGCGACGATGTGGATCGAGGGACGCGACAGCAGTATCACTCTCACCGTCTCCGGCGATGCTCTGCTACAAACGGGGACCTCGCGCGGAAATGCTGTGCTCGTTTCCGACTCGCTCGGGCTTGTCCGGGTGTCCCTTGGAGACGGGACTGTCAACCGAATTGCCGTCGCACAGGGCGTGCCCGCGGCGCCCGTGGTGGTCGCAGGGGTATCCCATGCGGCATGGATCACCACCACGTCCGCGTCGATGTGGTCCAGCGTCAGCGGCGAGGTCGTGCCGCTCGAGGTCGATGTCGCTGCGCTGCGAGACAAGGATTCACTCAAGCCAGTTTTCCGTTCGAACGGCGATAGGGCCGTGCTCTCCGAGACCGTCACCGGTTTGTTGTGGACAGTCCCCACCGGGCGCCTCATCGCGCTATCGGAATGGCAGGATCTGGACCAAGGCGAGCAATGGGAAGGGACCATCCAGGTCGACGATGTCACGGAGCAAGAGCCCCCCGTAGCGCTGCCTGACGCGTTTGGCGTGAGGAGGGGTGCCGTCGTGACGCTGCCCTTGCTCCTCAACGACAACGACCCGAACAAGAAGGACGTGCTCACGATCGACTCGGCGCTCCTGACGAGTCTGTCGGACCCCGGCTTCGGAAGCCTGAGCCTAGTCAGCCAAGACCAACTCGCGGTGGTTCACGTCAGCGCCTCGGAGGGTTTCGCCACCTTTACGTACGCTGCAACAGACGGTGCCGCGGCCTCGTCTCCCACTACTGTCACGCTCACCGTCGTGGACGATGACGTCAACACAGCACCCTCATGGTGCCCCGTGGAGGGGTGTGTCCAGCAGTGGCCCGTCCCCCAGGTCTCCCCTGGCGGATTCGTCTCGGTGCCTGCCCTCGACGGTTGGGTCGATGCCGAAGGGGATGCGTTGCTCCTGGTCGATGCGCGGGCGGATGACCCGAATGCTCCGGTGTCTGTGGTGCCAACCTCGGACGGACGCGTGGTGATTCGCCACCTCGACCCGAACGGTGGAGAGGCCACGATTCCCGTCACAGTCACAGTGGCCGATGCGCGTGGGCTCGAGACAACCAAGGAACTCGACGTGCGGGTGACGTCGACGCCCGCGCTAGCGGTCAAGCCCATTGCCATGAGCGGCGGCGTCGGCACTCCAGTCAAGATCAAGATCTCCGACCATGTCTCCGGTGGTTCAGGCTCGTACCGACTCGTCGACTCCACTGCAACGGGTGGCCGAGCGGATGCCTTCACTGTCTCCCCCAGCGCCGCCAATGGCACGATCGAACTCACGGCTACCGAGCCTGGCCGCTTTGCGGCGACCTACGTGGTCGAGGACACCGCAACTCTTGTCCAACTCACCGCTGTTATTCGGCTCCATGCCGTCGGGCCCTCATCGCCACTAGCGTTGCCCCCGTTGACGGCCTTCGTCCGGGCAGGCGAGGACACCACTGTCGACGTGCTCACCGCGGCCAACGCAACCACCGGACGGGTGCTCACAGTCACGGGTGTGTCTACTGACACGTCCGACCTCAGCGCCAACGTGGTTGGCGGGGCGCTCGTGCGCGTGAGTGCAAGTTCCACGAGCGCGACTACTGGCCCTCTCGGGGTTGCCACCGTCACGATCACCGATGGCGCAGGCAATACGGCAACGACCCAACTGACCGTCTTCCTCCTCGCGGCGAGCCATGGCATTGGCCCTGTGGCCGCGCCAGACTCCATTGCAGTGCGAGCTGGCACTCAAGTCGATGTGAGCATTCTCGCAAACGATGTGAGCCCTCGCGGCGAGAGAATCGTGCTGCACCCACACGTGCAGGGCTCCGGCACAACCGGAGAGTTGGCGTTCGCCTCCGGATCAGCCCTGCGCTATCTCGCACCACAGACGCCGGGCGTCTACGTGGTCACGTACTCGATTTACCTCGAGAGCGATCCGGGCAGCATCGACCAAGGATCTGTGACCGTCACAGTATTGCCGAGGGGCTCCAACAGGGCGCCACAGCCTCCCTCACTGACCGCCAGGGTGATTGCGGGCCGTTCCGTAGTTGTCCCGTTGCGGCTCGGCGGTACCGATCCGGATGGCGATCAGGTCACGCTAGCGGACACTGGACAACCGAGCGCAGGTCAAGGGTCGGTCTCGGTCAGCGCCCAAGGGGATTCTCTTGTCTACAGGGCGCCCGAGGGCGGGGTCCCAGGTGGACAAGTGTCGTTCACGTACACCGTGATGGACCCCGACGGGGAACGCGCAACGGGGACCGTCAAGGTGGGGGTACTCGATCCTGACCAGTCAGACGTAGCACCCGTCACGTACGCGGACTACGTTTCAGCGCGACTGGGATCGGCGACGCCCGTCACCGTACAGCCGTTGCTGAACGATAGAGACCCGTTGCAGGGAAAGCTCACGGTGACCAGGCTTGTTCCGAACGCGGATCCGGATAGCGACGAATACGCGCTCCTCGAATCCTTGGTCGACCCAGCATCGTCGCTCTCATCGGGGGTGATCGTGCTCCGGCCTGGTGAGGTCGAGGGGCCCCACTCGTACACCTACACGGTCGAGTCTTCGGCCTCGTTTTCGACGGCAGAAGGCCTGATCGTGATCGGTGTTTCCGATGCCCCAGCACCGGAATCGCTCACCGTGTCAGATACTGTCGTCACCGCGCAGTCGCGGGGTGATCTGGCGAGGGGTATCGACGTGGTGACCGGCAGGGCCCAGTGGCCAACCGGCGATGTGTCATCTCTCAAGCTCGCACTCTGGGGGGACATCGCTCAAGGCTTCACCGTCTCTGGTTGGAGAATTGCGGGGGAACTCCCAGAAACGCGCACGCTGGTTCCGTTTTCGCTCTCGGGCAACGACGTCAATGGTCAAGAAATCATGACCTACGGCTTCCTGAGAATCCCCGCGTTCGACGAGATGCGCCTGCAGGCTAAACCCTCCATCACGCCGACGGTGGTCGCAGAGGAAGGAACTGTGTCGATCGACCTCCAGGAACTTCTCGACATCGGCCCCAGGGAAACGATCGAACTACGCAACGTCGAATCATTCTCAGTGCAACGCTCCAATGCGCGCTGCCAGCCAACATCGACAGACACAGTGTCCTATTCGGCTGGCCGCGAGGCTCCGTGGCGCGACACGTGTGCTGTCGCCGTACGCCTCGTTGGCCAGGAAACCTGGAGCGTTGTGCCCATTCCCGTGGTGATCCAACCGAAGGACCCACAAGCGATTCTTAACCCGTCGAGCCGTACGATCACGCCTGGCCAGAGGGATTCTGTCGACATCCTTGCCGAGTTGCTGACGTGGGAGGGTGGCCGTGTGGGCAGCGTGAGAGATCTGTCTTTCTCCACGGCGTATACGGGATCCGGCTTTGTCGTGAGCCAAGCGGGTTCGGCGGTGTCGATCCAGGCTGTCGCCGGAGCAAAGCCTGGAACGCGCGAGACGGTGAAGGTCTCGACGGGCGCGTATGGCGGCCTGACGGCCACAATCAACCTTGTGGTGGGCGCCGCCCTCGATCAACGACCAAAGGGAGCGACGTTCAGCGCCCAATGCGACGTCAGCAGGGGACCATCGTGCCTAGTTTCGGTCGTGGGCCTATCGACGGAGTTCGACCCGTACGCAGGCGCACCTGGCGCGGGCCTACGCCTCGACTCGGTTGGCACGAATGGCACCGTGACATGCGCCGCGGCGGCGGTGACGGCGGCATCTGATAGTCAACTCGTGGCGAACTGGCCACCCGGACAGCGCCCCGTGGGCGGCGAATGCGTTGTCGACTTCACGGTGACGGATGCGCAAGGAGGCCGAGGCCCAGGCCAGGTGAGAATTGACATTCTTGGGTTTCCACAGACGCCTGCGAGCATCACTACCGCTTCCTACACTGGAACGTCAGTCACCCTCTCCGTTGCTTTGGGTCAGGCCACCCAAGCACATCCCTCCATCACGGGAGTCGCGCTGTATGAATCGGGAATCGCTGTGAATGCCGCGTGTCAAGCCTCCGGCCCCGCGTCCCAAACGTGCGTAATCGACGGACTCACGAATGGCGGAAAGCATGTGTACACGGCACGTGCTATCAACGCGGTGGGTGAGTCGCTCGACACCACCGCCGTCACCACGTGGGCTTACGTCGCGCCGTCCGTTACGGCTCTTACGGCCGCGACGGCGTACGATCCCCTCCACACCACCGCTGGACAGGGCGTGGTCACGCTGACAGTCGGGGGAGATAACGATATTGACTACTTCGTGGTCGACAATAGCGGTGCGACGATCGCTCGAACCGGAGCCATCTCGCACGCGGAGACGACGCTTCCCGTGGGTAACCAAATCCTCAGTGTGACCCCGGTCAGTAAGTTCCGTCCCCCCATCGCCGGAGACAATAGGGGCAGTGCCTTTACTGTCCCCGTCGTGGTTGCTGGAAGCCCGCTGTATTCAGGTGCGGCATCGGCGCCATCGACGGGCACCACGGTCACGATCGAGAGCCCGCCGTTGCAGTCAAACTACTCGACCTTGCCTCAACACCAAGTCTGGATGGCGTGGAGCTTTGGCACGCCGTCATGCACGATGACGATGGCAGGCGACATCGCCGTGAGCGGCGGCGACGTGTCCACGTCGACAACACCGACCATCGCGGGGTTGTCCCCCAACACCGTCTATAAGGTGTCAGTGTGCGGCACCAACGGGTACGGGACCGTCGTGGCAAGCGCAGGCGCGGTCTTTACGTGGGTTTCGGTCGACGGCCCTGAAGGACCCATCACGTACTCGATCAACCCAGACTCCCAGGGATCCTCGACGAGTCAGTCATACGTGCTCGATGGGCAACCTGCGGTTCCCCCTCTCGCAAACTACGTGGCGATCTATTGGTATGAAGGCGCGCGCGGCAACGGCACGCTGCAATTGAACTCGGGATCCGTCCAATCGATTACCGTGAGGTATTGCCGCATTGGGTACGAGGACAAGTGCGGAACGCCCACTCCTGTCACACCTGCCAGCGGACAACCAGGCACCACCGTCGACGTCTCGGTGATTGGCACGTGCACGGATGCGCCGCTACCCGCGGACGTCAACATCAGCGGCCCAGCCGCGGGCGCGGCTACGATCACGCCGAACGCCACCTGGCCCAGCGCCACCTACACGATCACGTGGGCCGCGCCGTTCGATGCACTTCACTCGACCACCCTCATCCGGCCAATGTGTACTGACCCTGGTATCCCTGGTGGAGGTCCTCCGGAGCCCTCGCCATGATGCGTGTCACGCCCGCGCGGCTCCCTGCGACCATGGCAGTCAACAGTGAAGGACAACAATGACGATCTCCACCGAGCAGGCTCAGTGGTACGCGGAGACGTTCGCGGTGCTCGCCGACAACGTCGAGCAGGCCATCATCGGCAAGCGGCACGTCATCGAGCTCGTGCTTGCCACCACGCTCACTGGTGGGCACGTCTTGCTCGAGGACGTGCCAGGAACCGGAAAGACTGCGCTAGCTAAGGCTCTCGCTCAGACCATCAAGGGTGTTCACTCGCGGATCCAGTTCACGCCCGATCTCCTCCCTAGCGACGTCACTGGCTCCTCTGTGTGGGACCAAAAGGCAGGCGAGTTTGTGTGGCACGCGGGCCCCATCTTCACCAATGTGCTGCTCGCCGATGAGATCAACCGCGCAAGCCCCAAGACGCAATCGGCGATGCTCGAGGTGATGGAAGAAGGACACGTCACCTCCGACGGCACCACACGCCCCGTTGGCAAGCCTTTTGTAGTCATCGCTACCCAAAACCCCATAGAGCAGGCAGGCACATATCGCCTTCCTGAGGCTCAACTCGACCGCTTTATGATCAAGACGTCAATCGGCTATCCGGACGCGGCGGCAACTGCACGCATCCTGCAGGGGATCGCGGCTGGGCCAGTGGATTTGCCCGCCGCTGTTGACCTCGACACCATGCTCACCCTCCATGAGCTCAGTCTCGGCGTTCACATGAATCCCCTGGTATCCGACTACATCATGAGGCTCGTCGACGCGACACGGCGGGCGAGCGAGGTGCGGCTGGGAGTGTCCGTGCGTGGCACCATTTCTCTCGCCAAACTTGCACTCACGTGGGCGGCGTCAAGGGGACGCACCTTCGTGACTCCCGACGACATCAGGGACCTTGCGATCCCCGCCCTTTCGCACCGCATCATCCTCGAGCCCGAGGCAGAGTTTGATGGGGTGACAACGATCGATGTCGTGGGCCAGGTATTGCTCGACGTACCGGCCCCAGCGGAGAACGGCGCCGGTTGATCTCGTGAACGACAAGGCCGAGTCCCGCTACAATGCCACCGCGACGTTCACTGCAACCCGGACTCGCGGCGCTACCGTCACGCGGTACGTCAACGAGCGAACCGGCTTCGCAGTGGGCGTGGATGCCGGACGGCGCACTTTGGGTAGGGCCGGTGGGGCCATTGGCAGGGCGTGGCGAGCCGTCGCGGAAACTGTGAGCCCCGTGGGCTGGCTCTTGCTGTGCGTGGGTGCTTGCGGCCTCATCGCCGGCCTGCGGTGGGGGTGGGCAGAGGCATGGGTTGTGGCGATTGCCTCTCTTACCCTGTTGCTCATCGCTGTTCCGTTCATGCTGGGAAAGTCGGCGTTCACCGTGGCACTCGAGTTCGATCGGGATCGCGTGGTCGCGGGCGCCGAGCTCTCGGCTCAGTTGGGCGTTGTCAACCAAGGAGAGGGAGTTGCGCTCCCCGTATTGCTCGACATCCCGGTGGGAAAGGGTTTGGTCGAGGCGCACGTGCCACTGTTGCGTCCTGGCGCCACTCACATGGAAGACATCACGATCTCCGCACCCAAGCGCGGAATCATCACCGTGGGGCCCATGACGATCGGGCGCGGAGATCCCTTGGGCGTGTTCCGCCGCGACCACACCTGGCCGGGCGTCCAAACGATCTACGTTCACCCGGTCACGGCCGTCGTTCCTTCCGCCAGTGCCGGACTCATGCGCGACATCGAGGGCGCCGTCACCAAGACCATCGTGGACTCGGACCTTTCATTCCACGCGATTCGTGACTATGTGCCTGGAGACGCCCGCCGCAGCGTCCACTGGCGATCCACCGCAAAGACCGGCGACTTGATGGTGCGCCAATACGAGGAAACCCGACGGTCACGCATCGCCATCGTCATGGACCTGGGCCTCGCGTGCTACACGACCGACGCCGAGTTCGAGCTTGGAGTAAGTGCCGCGTCCTCACTAGGTCTCCAGGCGGTGCGAGAGGGTCGCGAAGTAGTGATCGCCGCCAGTGCCGAAATCCCCGAGCATGCCCGTGGAGCCGTTCACTCTATTCGCTGGCTCCCTACCCTCACCCCACGCGCCATGCTGGACGCGATGAGCGCAGTGGAGGCGAGCGAGCATGTCATGGGGCTCGAGCAGGTATGCGCGATGACGAGCCAGGAGGTGCCCCAACTGTCGCTCGTGTTCCTTGTCACCGGCGCCACCGTGCCGATGAAGCGACTGCGCCAAAGCGCCGTCGCATTCCCAGCAGACGTCACCGTCGTCGCCGTGCGGTGCGAGCCTGGATCGGAGCCGACCGTCAAGACTGCGCGCGAACTGCGGGTGATGACCATCGGAATGCTCCATGATTTGGGGCACCTCATGGTGAGGGCGTCCGCATGATCCCGATCGAAGGCCAGGATGCCCGTGGCCGCCTCGTCCAGCCAATGTGGGCGATGAGCGCGATTGTTGCGTCCGTCGCCCTTGCTGTTTGCGCTGCGTGGCCCATCTATGGCACGACGCGTGTCATCGCCGTCGCCGCCGGCGGGCTGGTCATCGGTGCCTTGTCGGTGCTTGGAGCAAAGGCACGGCAGTGGCGATGGTGGTCGGCTGCCGGGTTGGCCTTCGGCGGATACGTGATCGCTGTCGTTCCGCTCGCCGAACCGTCCGCGATGACAGACCCCGGTCGCGTTGGGCGTGCCGTCATCAACGGTGTTGCCGGGATCATATTTGGGTGGAAGCAGCTCCTGACAGTGAGCACCCCGGCTGGCAGTTACCAGGGAGTTCTTGTTCCATTCCTGGTCGTGATCCTCGTGGGCGTCCTTGCCGCGACGGCCTTGGCCACCTCTGGGAAACGTGCGGCGCCATGGGCTGTCATTCCGATGCTTGCCATGGTGGTTTTTGGTGCAGCATTTGGATCTGAGGCGACGGGACCGGACGTCGAGATCGGGCCGGTGACGCTGCCTGCGCCGTGGCATGTCACGGTGGGTGGGCTAGCCGTGATGGTGAATGCGACGTGGCTGATGGGGCGTGCACGCATGACCCGCAATGCTGCCCTGAAGCTTTCCCGATCGGGAGCAAGCCCCGTGCGCCAGTCGCGAGAGTCACGGGCACTCCAAGCGCGTCGGCACATAATAGCCGGTGCACTTGTGGCCATGGCGCTGGGGGCCGGGGTCGCGGCCGCGCCCGTCGCCGCATCGCTTGGGCCCCGGACCGCCCTTCGAGACGCAGTCGATCCAGTGCTCATGCTCGAGCGTCAACCGAGCCCGCTATCGAGCTACCGGCAATACTTCACGGGCGGCGGTTACTCCGCTGAGCTTTTCTCCGTCGCGGGGGCAGAGGGCGTCGATCGCATTCGCATCGCCGCCCTCGATAGTTACGACGGTCGCACCTTCCATGTGGGCGACTCGACGGGGTCCGCGACCTTTTCGAGAGAGCCCCTCGTTCAAGACGCACAGGTTCTCATCACCATAGGACCCGGATATACCGGCGTCTGGGTGCCCGTTGTCAGCGCGCATGGTGGGGCACCGCACTTTGAGGGGCCGCGCGCCGAAGAATTGGCCGATGCCTATTTCGGGAGCAGCTCCCTCAACGCGGGCGTCGTGGTTACGAGCGATTCAGCGAATGGCGTCGGCCTTCGGGCCGGCGATAGTTATGGGGTGGCGATCGATGACGCCATGGAGGATTTTGCTTCGTTCTCCTCCACCATCGGCCACGACCCCCTCATCGCGTCGGAAGACGTCCCTGGGCTCGCCAGCTGGGTAGAAGCCCAAGACAAGGGCCGCACGGGCGCAGACCTCGCGGCTCTGGTGACACTCTTGCGCGAGCGCGGATATCTCAGTCACTCGAGCCAAAACGATGTCACGAGCGGGTCCTGGATCAGGTACCTTTCCGCAAATTCTAGCTACGTCTTCACACCCTCGCGTTCTGGTCACTCGGCTGCAAGAATTGACGAAGTGTTTCTCGCGATGCTCGAACAGGAACGCCGAGCCGGGCAGCAAGCATCGGCACCCCTCCTGGTTGCCGGGGTGGGAGATGACGAACAATTCGCCACCGCAGGCGCCCTGCTCGCGCGGTACTTGGGATTCGAATCGCGCGTGGTCTTAGGTGTGCGCGTGGGCGAGACTCCCGAAGGCGCAGGGGTGCCCTCGTGCCACGTTGTTTGTACAGGAGCCAACGTCACCGCTTGGGCCGAAGCGCGTAGTGCCGGCGGAGCCTGGGTAGCGCTCGACATGACTCCTCAACACCAGATAGTTCCCAATCGCATTAAGGCCGGAGAGCGGCCGCCCGAGAACCCCACTGAGGTGGTGCAACAGGGTTCAAAGGTTCTCGAGCCCCCTTCCTCTCAATCCGACGCCACCGAGTCGACTAACCCTGATCCGCCTGTCGAGTCAACACCGCGGCGCTCTACAGTGGCCACATTGGTCACGTTCCTCACGGGAGCTCTGGCCTTGACCCTTGTGGTGCTGCCACTCTTGGTGTTCCCTGTGATGAAGTCGATCCGGCGACGTTGGCGGCGTCACGGGAGGGCCGCTGAAGTGGCGATGGTGGGCGCGTGGGAAGAGCTTCTTGACACCTACACCGATCTTGGTTTTGAGCTTCCTCGTGGATTGACCCGCGCCGAACTGGCCGACGTTCTCGAACGACCGGCCGCCATGGCGCTAGCCTCTCAGGTCGACGAGGCGGTGTTTGGGGAGCGTTCCCCCACCGGCGAGGCCGCGACCGCGGCGTGGGACATCTTTGCTGCCGAGAGGCGTGCCGTGGGTGCCGAAGTCACGATGACGCGTCGGGCTCGCGCCGTGATGACACCGTCTTCTTTTTTGCGTACCCTCCGCGTTCACCGTCAGAAGCGGCTCGATCCGCGCCTCACCGGGAGGATCCGCTATGAACTCTGATGGCTCGCCAGAGACGGCGCTCCTTGTCGTTGTGGCGCTCATCGGCGGAGCCCTGGGCATCGGCATGTACGTGTGGTACTCCTTGGCGCTCTCTCACCTGTTCCCGAAACTGGGCTCGCCGTCGGTCAAGGGCCTGATACCGATCGCTAACGAGGCCGAGATCTTTGTGCTAGGCGGAGTGCCCGCATGGTCCGTGGTTTTCTACTTTGTTCCCGTGCTGAACCTCTACGCCATCGTGCTTCGGATCAAGGCCACCCGTCGCATCAATGACGCGTTTGGACGTGGCGCGGGCATGACCGCCCTGTCCGTTCTGTTCGCCCCGTTGTGGGCCACGATGCTGGCCTCGTCGCTTCCCCTCACGGTGGCAGGGAGGATCGCACCTATGACGCGATCCGGAGTCCCGATCGCCCCTGGAACCTCGCCATTTCAGGTTCCGGTGCTGGACGGCACGGCACGCGGCGCGCAGGATGCTCACCTCCGCACGGCGCGAGCGGGGTTGGCCGAAGTCACCGACACCGATTCCGAGAGGCCGTCAACCACGCCAGTCCCTTCAAGCCCGCTCGGGGCTTCCGCGGCGCAGTCAGTGACCCCCCAGCCACCGCCACCATGGGCGCAACAGCGCATCTCTCCATACCTCGACAGGCCGACGGGTTCGGCGGCGGCTCCGGCTCCGGCTCCGGCTCCGGCTCCGGCTCCGGCTCCGGCT